>Ga0209445_1000271_pt1 | contig 29578 bp, 24 predicted proteins | sample MarorgKNORR_S2LV_4_FD_188223 | JGI IMG/M metagenome (GOLD analysis project Ga0209445, IMG submission 188223) | Marine microbial communities from the Southern Atlantic Ocean, analyzing organic carbon cycling - NADW_A/KNORR_S2/LV (SPAdes) (version 2) | ecosystem: Environmental > Aquatic > Marine >... | reverse complement strand
TACCCAATATTGGTGATAATAACTCAATTGCACGTCTACCCATTTCTGGATCGCATCCTCTTGCAAGAATACTCTTGTTCGAGTTGTCACCTACTTGCGCATTGTCAATACCATCGCTAATATGTCCTATTAATATATCTCTTGAATTTATTTTCATGCTGAAGAGTTTATTTTATTAGTGTAATGTAGCGGTTAACTTGGGTGGAAGACCGGACTCGAACCGGCGACCTCCTGAACCACAATCAGGCGTTCTAACCAACTGAACTACAACCACCATATAGGCAGCAAAAATAGACTATTTGTTCGTTTTATAAAAAATTAAATGTTGAAAAATTAAATTAAATCAAAAATATTATCTACAGCTATATTTCTTCTAGATTGAAAGGCTTCTGCAAAATCAGTATCAATTAATCTACCAAAGTTTTTAGCTCTATAATTAATACTTTTCAAGAAGTTTTCAGAGTTAATTTTTGTTGATGCCGTATCATCATCTTTAATAACCTGACTCTTAAAGGATAAAATTGCTTTTTCTTTGATTTTTATGAACTTTGATATATCTACTATCACATCAGGTTTAAAATCATTCCACTGTTGATAATTTAGAATAATTTGAGGCCTCCATGGATCTTGTTTTTTTGAATCAAACGAAGTTTTAAGTTTTAAAAGGCCACTAACAAAACAAGAGTCATAAATTAAATCACTTGCTTTACCATGATCAGAATGCCTATCTATTTGAGCACATGTGAGAACTATATTAGGCTTGTAATGTCTGATTTTTTTAACGATTTCTATTTGATTTGATTTGTCATTCACTAAAAAACCATCCTCAAACCCCATATTTTCTCTAAATTTTACTCCTAGAATCTTTGCTGATTGACTAGCTTCTTTATCTCTTTCTTCAGGACTACCATTAGTTCCTAGCTCTCCTTTTGTAAGGTCAATAATACCTACATTTTTACCCATTGAAGTAGATTTCGCTAAAGTTCCTCCACATCCCATTTCAACATCATCGGGATGAGCCCCAAATGCAAGTATATCTAATTTCATTTAATTGATTTTTTTATAGCATTATCTAAATCATCATATAAATCTTCATAATCCTCTATACCAACAGAAAGTCTAATAAGTTTATCGCCTATCCCCTGATTATCCCTTTCCTTTTGAGTTAATAATCCATGAGATGTTTTAATTGGAAAATTAACTGTAGTTTCAATACCAGCAAGACTCATACCAGGTTTAATTATTTCAAGTGATTTAAGAAATGTATATACATCCACATTTTCTTTTAGATCAAATGACATCATTGCTCCAAAGTCATTCATTTGAGATTTAGCTATATCATGAGAAGGATGAGAACTTAAACCCGGGTAATAAACTGTTATAATGTTATCATTTTCGTTTAGCATTTTAGCTAAAAGTTTTGCATTTCTAGTCTGTTCCTTAACCCTAATATGTAATGTCTTCATACTTCTTTCTAATAACCAAACAGTATAATCACTAAGGTTTCCACCAAAATTTTTAGCAGAATCAAGTATTTTTTCAATTTTAGAATCAGTGCTAATTACAGCTCCTGCAGAGATATCACTATGACCTCCAAGATATTTTGTAGCACTATGGATTACAATATCTATTCCATGATTAATCGGATTTTGATTAACAGGACTTGCAAATGTGTTATCTATCATTGTCCATATTGATTTTTGATTAGCTATAGAAGAGATAGCTTTCAAATCTACTATTTTCAATAATGGATTACTTGGAGATTCAATATATATTCCTACTGTATTATCTTTAATTTCATCTGAGAAATGATTTGAATCAAGTCCTTTAGTAAAAGAGTATTCTATCCCGTATTTACCAAATTCTGTTTTAATGAAATTTCTTGTACCACCATATAAATCCTCTTGAAATATTATATGATCTCCACTTTTAACATTAGCCATTATAGATGTACTTATAGCAGCCATTCCTGAAGAAAATATTAATGCTTTTTCACCATTTTCTAAAGCAGCAATTTTCTTAGATAGGAATTCTTGATTTGGAGTGTTAAAATATCTAGGGTAAGGTTTTTTCTCAGCATCTTCTCCTCCATACCATGGATATGTAGTTGACATAAATAGCGGTGATACTATACCTTGATACATAGTATCTTTTATTTCGCCTTCGTGAACACATTTAGTTGAAAATTTTTTAGATTTATTCACCATCTGTTATCCAAGATATAATTTCTTCTGAATCTGGGTTTGTTTTTGGTGAAACTATCTTTTCAATTAAACCCTCTCTGCTAATTAAATACTTTTGAAAATTCCAAGTAACTCTTGAGTCTTTATAATTATTTTTCGACTTTTTTGTTAAATAATCATAAATGGGATGTTTTTTTGATCCTTTAACTGTTATTTTACTCATCATAGGAAATGTAACACCATAATTTTCTTCACAGAATTCAATAATTTCTTCATTTGATCCGGGTTCCTGCCTTAAGAAATCATTTGATGGAAAACCTATGATAACAAAACCATAGATGCTGTAGGAATTATAAAGTTCCTGAAGTCCCTTATATTGATAAGTAAAACCACATTTTGATGCAGTGTTTACAATCATAACTTTTTTCCCTTTTAATTGAGAAAAATCATAAATCTTGCCATATATATCGGCAACTTTGAATTGATAAATAGTATTCTCCATATTTTCTTGTGATTGAACATGAAAAAATGTTAAAATAAATATTACAATAAAAGATCTTTTTAACATAATCATTGTTTATAATGCAAAGATAGATAATTGCTAAAATTATTTATTAAATAGAGTTGATTATTTTGTGTAAATCTTTATATTTTGTAGATGCACCTCCAATTAGAACCCCATCTACTAATTCTTGAGATAAAATCTCTTTTGAGTTAGTAGGATTTACACTTCCACCATATAATATAGGAATATCTAGACTTAATTTTGAAAGTTCTGATTTTACCGATCTATGAATTTTATTGATATGTTCAATTGATGCTGTTTCCCCTGTTCCAATTGCCCACACTGGTTCATAAGCAAGAATCATTTCAGAACTGTTATTTAGAATATCAAAGGGAATTTGTTCAATATTTTCAAAACATAAAATAAATTGAAAACTAGTAGGAATAGTTTCAATTAAGACGTCTTCTGATTTAGATCGTTTATTTCTTTTTCTTACCTCTGAATGTCCAATAATACTTCGATTTATGCCTAAATCCTTAAGTCCAATTGCTGTAACTCCACCTGTATCAGAAGTAGATTCGTAAGAAGTTATATTTTGACCAATTACCTCAACTGAAGATCCTTTCATGATTTGGTTTACTTGATTTAAATATAAATTACATGGAGAAATCATAAGTCTTATATTGTCGGAGAATTTCTCATCAAGAATCTCTTTAGCAAGCTTTATGGTTTCACTTTCATTTAAATAATTTTTCCAATTACCAATTACTATCTTTTGTTTCATTATTAATATGTTTTTAAAAGAATTAAAGCAAAAACAGAATAATTTAGTATGTCTTGAAAATTTGATTCTACACCTTCGCTAGATATTGTTTCCCCATCATTATTGTTAATACTTTTCATTCTAAATATTTTCTGAATAATTAAATCAGTAAGGCTTGAAATCTCCATATCTCTCCAGGCTTCTCCATAGTCATGGTTTTTCTTTAGCATTAACTCAAATGTATCATTTACTTTATTATCATATAATTCAATAGCTTCACTTCCCGAGAGATCAGGCTCATCAACTATACCAAGATGAATTTGAATTAAACTCATTATACAATAGTTAATTATACCAATAAACTCTGTAGCTTGACCTTCATCTATTTTTTGATCTTCATTAATTTGGAGGTTTCTTATCCTTTGAGCTTTTATATGAATTTGATCAACAAATGAAGATACTCTAAGAACTCTCCAAGATGAGCCATAATCTGAATTCTTATCATCAAATACTTTTTTTGATTTTTCAATAATTTTTAAATATTGTGATTTAGTTTCTTCCATTAATAAAAATCATCTTAATTTGGTGGATATAATATATCCCAAAAATATGACATTAAATTGTAATGGTAAAATAATCAACTTTGATGATCAGAAAATAATGGGAATATTAAATGTTTCTGATAACTCATTTTATGATGGAGGAAATTTTAATTCCATTGATAAAGCTTTATCTCATGTAGACAAAATGTTAAATGATGGAGTTGATATTATTGACTTAGGAGGGATTAGTTCAAAACCAGGTTCAAAAATTATTGATAGTAACACTGAACTTAAATATATATCAAAATATGTCGAGGAACTTTCTAGACAATTTAATAATATTACTTTTTCAATTGACACATATAATAGTAAAGTAGCTGAATATGCTCTAAACAAAGGTTTTTCAATTATTAATGATATTAGTGCTGGAAAGTATGATAAAAGATTACTTAGTGTTGTTAGAGACTATTCTGCTGGATATGTCCTAATGCATATGAAAAGAGATCCGGAAAATATGCAAGACAATCCTTTATACACTAATATCGTTTCTGAAGTATTTGATTTTTTTAAAGAGCAGCTATTTAATTTAGAACAAAAAAATATAAAAAATATAATAATAGACCCAGGTTTTGGATTTGGGAAAGACATTAATCATAATTATAAACTATTAAAAGAAATTAAAAAAATTAAAAAGTTTAATAAGCCAATTTTAGTTGGGATATCAAGAAAGTCAATGATATATAAAAAGATTAAATCTACGCCTTCAGACTCTTTAAATGGAACAACTGTATTAAATACATTCTCTATAATAAATGGTGCTAATGTATTAAGGGTTCATGATGTTAAAGAGGCCAGAGAATGTATAGATTTAGTTAAATATTTAATCTAATATTCCAGTATTAGAAAATTGTTCTTGATGCATTTTACGATATCTACCATTTTCTAATTCTATCAATTCATAATGGTTCCCAGTTTCTAGGATTACTCCATCTTCCATATAAATTATAGTTGATGCTGCTTCAATAGTTGCAAGTCTATGTGCGATAATAATTGAAGTTTTATTTTTTGTTATTTTTTTTGTTGCATTCTTTATTAAATCTTCAGAATAAGAATCTATTGAAGATGTAGCTTCATCAAGAATAAGTATATCAGGATTCTTAATTAAAACTCTCATAAATGCTATTAATTGCTTCTGACCAGCTGAAAGAGTATTACCTCTTTCCTGAACATTAAAGTTATAATTTTCGGGTAAAGACATAATAAACTCATGAATTCCAAGCTCTTTAGCAGCATTAACCACTTCATCTTTTGAAATATTTTCATCAAATAATGTTACATTATTTTGAATTGTATCAGCAAACAAGAAAACATCTTGAAGTATAACACCAATATTACTTCTTAAACAATTTAATTTGTATTCATTAATAGATCTATCATCTATATTAATTTGACCAGAGTTTAGATTATAAAGTCTTGAAATTAAATTAATAATAGTTGTTTTTCCACTTCCAGTTGGACCAACAATAGCAAGAGTTTCGCCTGGTTTTACTGAAAATGAAATACCTTTTAATACTTCAATATTTGAGATATATGAGAATCTAACATTTCTAAAATCAATTTTTCCTTTAAAATTTGTTTTATCAATATCTCCAGTTTCATTAATTATTGAATCATTTTCAAAAATTGAAAAAATTCTATCAACAGCTACCATTCCCATTTGAAGAGTATTAAATCTATCTGCAATTTGCCTTAGAGGTCTAAATAATAGTCCAGACATTGTTATAAATAAAAATAACGTCCCTATTGAAATATAAATTCCATTTGCAATACTGAATCCTCCATACCAAACAAGAAGACCAACACATATAGATCCTGATATTTCAGCAATAGGAAAGAATATAGAATTTATCCAAACTGTCTTGAGCCAAGCATCTCTATGCTTAATATTAATTGTATTGAATTTATCTTCTTCTATTTTCTCTCTATTAAATATTTGAACTATTTTAATCCCACTAATTCTTTCCTGGACGAAAGAGTTTAAATTAGCAACCTCACTTCTAACCAATTCAAATGCTTTTTTCATAGCTTTTTGAAAAACCCTTGTTGCATAGATTAAAATTGGAAATATTAATAATACTACAAAGGTTAACCTAAAACTAATAATAACCATCACTAATAAAATAACTAACATCTTAAACAAATCAGCTATTATAGTAAATAAACCCTGAGAGAATATACTGGCTATAGTTTCAATATCATTAACTGCTCTAGTAACAAGTCTTCCTACAGAATTTTTATCAAAAAATGACATCTTTAGATTAATGATTTTATCAAAAATTTTTACCCTAATGTCTTTAATTACTTTTTGTCCTAGCCAATTTGAATAATATGTGAAGCAGAACATGAATAAAACTTCAACTATTAAAGCAATAATCATTAGTAAAATTATCAGTGTCATTCCAGAGTAATCTTTTGGAATTATATAATCATCAACTACTACCTTTAATAAATAAGGAGTAACAGTAGTGATAACAGATAAAATAACTGCAAAAAACATCACCAAATAAAAACTTTTATTATACGGTTTAACAAATTGCATTAGCTTAACAAACTGTTTTAAATCAAAATATTTTGCTTTTATTTTTTCCAAGATTTTAAAAATATTTTTTTATCATATTTAATTTCTGTTAAGAACAATCCTTGAGGAGGAACAGAATATCCAGCATTTCGTCTATCTCTAGATTGAATTATTTCATCTAAGTCTTTTATTTGAAGTTTACCTTTTCCTATCTCAATTAATGTTCCTACTATTGCCCTTACCATATTTCTAAGAAATCTATTTGATGATATTATGAATTTATAATCATCCCCAGATTTAACCCATTCAGCATTACTTATTTCACAATTATATGTTTTAACATCTGTGTTAGATTTAGAAAAGCACTTAAAATTTTTATATTTAAAAAACTTTTTAGATGCTTTATTCATTTTACTATAATCTAATTTTTCACTAAGATAATAGCTATAGCCATGATTAAATGGATTTTTAGTATTAGTTATAAAATAATTATACGTTCTTGAAATAGCATCAAATCTTGAATGAGAATCAGATTTAACTTTATGAATAGCTTTTATAGCAATATCATTTGGCAATAGTCTATTTATTAGGTGACAAAAATTTTCTTCTTCAATCTTACTTTTAACGTCAAAATGAGCAAACATTTTTTTAGCATGTACACCTGTATCAGTCCTTCCAGCTGATATAATATTAATTTCATCTCTAAGAATTTTGGAAATTGTATTTTCCATAATTTCTTGAACAGTTATTGCATTTAATTGTTTTTGAAAACCATGATATGAAGAACCATCATATGAAAAATCTATAAAATACCTATTAGTGGGCATTGACTTAATTTGTAAGATATTTGTTTAAATTAAAAATAAATTTGTAATTTAGCAGTCTATTACCTCATAGAAGTTAATTTCACTTAATTACTTTTAATCTATAATATAAAAACTTCACTTACATATGTATGACATAAAATTGCTTAAAGAAAAAAAGCTATCTGAGATTATAGAGATTGCTGAAACTCTTGGTATTGAGAAAGTTAAAGGACTAAAAAAACAAGAAGTAATTGATAAAATTTTAGAACTCTCTAAAAATAAAGAAAAGGATACTGATAAATCAGTAGAAGTTAAGGATACTGATAAATCAGTAGAAGTTAAGGATACTAATAAATCAGTAGAAGTTAAAGATGATAAAACGGAGAGAGAAAAATCTACAATTATTAAAAAAAATAATCCACATAGAAATCACTCTTCTAAAAGAGAGCCTGATAGATTCAATAAAGATAAAAGGGCTAGATATATAGAGCCTGATTTTGAATTTGATGGAATAATTGAGTCAGAAGGAGTATTAGAAATAATGCAAGATGGATATGGCTTCTTAAGATCTTCAGACTATAATTACTTATCATCTCCAGATGATATTTATGTATCACTATCTCAAATTAAATTATTTGGCCTAAAAACTGGAGACACAATCCTTGGTACTATTAGACCTCCAAAAGATGGAGAAAAATATTTCCCGCTTATAAAGGTTAGTAAAATAAACGGACTTAGTCCAGAAGAAGTAAGAGATAGAGTTGCATTTCAACATTTAACACCTCTATTTCCTGAAGAAAAGTTTAATATCGCTGATAAAGAAAGCACTATATCAAGTAGGATTATAGATTTATTCTCTCCAATAGGAAAAGGACAAAGAGGTATGATTGTTTCACAACCAAAAACTGGTAAAACAATGCTATTAAAAGATATAGCAAACGCAATTGCTGCTAATCATCCTGAAGTTTATCAAATTATTTTATTAATTGATGAGAGACCTGAGGAGGTTACTGATATGCAAAGAAATGTAAAAGGTGAAGTAGTAGCTTCTACTTTTGATGAACCTGCTGATAGACATGTAAGGGTAGCTAATATTGTCTTAGAAAAAGCAAAAAGACTCGTAGAATGTGGACATGATGTTGTTATTCTTTTAGATTCTATAACCAGACTTGCAAGAGCTTATAATACTGTTCAACCTCCTTCTGGTAAAATATTAAGTGGTGGTGTAGATGCTAATGCTCTTCATAAACCAAAAAGATTTTTTGGAGCCGCAAGAAATATAGAAAATGGTGGTTCATTATCAATAATCTCAACTGCTCTTACTGAAACAGGCTCAAAAATGGATGAAGTTATTTTCGAAGAATTTAAAGGTACAGGTAATATGGAACTTCAACTTGATAGAAGAATCTCCAACAGGAGAATTTTTCCAGCTATTGATTTAGTTTCCTCAAGTACCAGAAAAGATGATCTATTGCTAGATGAGAATACTATTCAAAGAATGTGGGTAATGAGAAAATATCTTGCTGATATGAATCCAGTTGAAGCAATGGAGTTTATAAATGACAGGTTTAAGAAAACTAAAAACAACGCGGAATTCTTAATCTCAATGAATTCTTAGAACCCAAGCAATTAATTTTATACTTTGTTGGCATTTCGTTATTCTTTTTCTAATGTTTTCATTAATTCAAAACATAGTTTATCAATATTTCCCATATTCGGATTGAATGTAGATACATTTGATAGAATAATTATTCCATTTTTTGACTTTTCTTCAATTACCATTGATGATGAATATCCTCCAGTCCCGCCATTATGCCAATACCAAAGATTATCAGACTTATTCTTTAATATGTGCCAACCTAAGCCAATATCCATATTTTTATTTAATTCAAAAGTTTTCACTCTTGTAAGTTCAAGTTCCTTGTTTTTGTATTCAAATTGAGAAATAGCAAATTGCGAAAGGTCTTCTACTGTTGAAAATATTGCACCTGCACCAGCCAAAACTGCTAAATCCCAATTTGGAACTTCTATACCTTCGTTATTTAATCCTTTTACCAAATTGCCTTTTATTGTAGTAATATCCGTTGTTGAATTTTGCATATCATATTTGGAAAATATTTTATTCTGTAGTAGGCTTTCATAAGTATCGTTTTCAATTTTGCTTAATGTATAACCGAGTAATCCTGCTCCTAAATTGGAATATTGATTTTCTCCTTTATTTGATAACTCAAGTTGATTTGTTACATAATCTTCCAATTCTTTTTCCTTGTATTCTTTATATGGGTTTTCAGGGTTAACTTTTGTCAAATCAAGATTTGTTGGTAAGCGAGGAAGTCCAGATGTATGATTAGCTAAATCAATAAATGATATTTCTGTGCTATTATTTAAAGGTGTTTTTAAATAATCATTGATGTTATCATTCAGTTTAACCTTTCCGTCTATAACAAAGTTTGCAAGTAGCGTAGATGTAAAAACTTTAGATATAGAACCTATCTCAAAAATGCTTTTTTGGTTATCAATCGTTGAAATAGTATCATTTTCCTTATTTATTCCAAAATAACTAACTAATCCATCTTTAATTATTGCAATCGATAATTGTGTGTTGTTTGGAAATACTTTTGTGTTTTCAAATATAATTTCAGATTGGTCTTTAGTTGTCAAACTGTTTTTAATAGACAAATTATTAATTACATTTTCTGTATTAACTTCTTCAGCAAACGGTTTAACTAATAGCCCGTTTATTTTTGAATTATCGTCTATTGAAATATTGAGAGCGAAAACACCACCTTCAAATGTAGTTTTATACGATGCATAAGTTCCATTTTCATATTTTTTAAATTCTTGATTGGTGATATTTCCCGCTTGGGATTTAAGATTTTTAAAATATTCTGTAGTTGTTTCTATTGGCAACGCCTCTTTCAATACGTCTGCAAACATTGAAAATATTGCATTGTAATCATTATTATTATAATTTTTTACAACTTTTTCTGTTACAACTTTGTTTACTGCTTTTTCTAATTCTAAATGTTTTTCAGACGGATTATTACAACTTACTATTATCAAAGAAATAAGTAAAAAAGCAAATCCAATTAAAAAGTTGTTATTTTTCATATTAATTATTTTATTAAAATTATCATACATACAATTTAGAATAATTATAAAAGAAGAAGATATGCCTATGGTTTAGAAAGTAAGCAATTAATTATATTAGTTACTAAAACTATATAAGTTTACTTAATTTTGATTTCAGGTTAGCCGCTTTGTTTTTATGAATAATATTATTTTTAGATAATTTATCAATAAGGGAAACAACAATAGGAAATTGTTTTTGAGCCTCTTTTTTACTCTTAGAGTCTTTTAATTTCTTAATTGTATTTCTAGCAGTCTTATGCTGTAACTTATTCAACGATCTTTTTGTTTCGTCAGATCGAATTCTTTTTAATGCAGATTTATGATTTGCCATATTTATAATTTTGTAGCCCGTAGGGGAGTCGAACCCCTCTTTCCAGGATGAAAACCTGAGGTCCTAACCGATAGACGAACGGGCCAACAGGTTGCAAATTTAAATTAATTTTTAATATTTTAATAAGATTTAGCAAATATTACTTTATGCTTTGCAGGTTTACCCGAATATATACATTTAACATCCTTATCTTCAATATTTTCAAGTATGCATCTAATAGTTGCTTTTGTATCTTTTTTAATAGCTTCTTCTGTATTATCATCACCATCCCATCCAGTAGAAATAAATCCATTTTGATTTTCTATTAGCTCTTTAAACTCATCGTATGAACTCACTTCATATGTATTATCTTTTAATCTTTTCTTTGCATTAGATAACATTCTATTTTGCACATTATCTAATGATTTTATTATATCATTCAATAAATTTTTAGAACTAGACTTTATTTTATTTAAATCATCTCTAGAAAAAATTTCATATTCATCATTCTTAATTTCATTTTCACCAATAACTATCCTAAGAGGGACTCCTTTTAATTCATAATCATTAAGTTTATATCCTAATGAAAAATTTTCTCTAGAGTCAATTTTTACTCTCACTCCTTTTGTCTTGAGATCAGTAAAAAATTTATTACATATTTTTTCAATTTTACCTTTTGATTCATCAGATTTAATCATTGGAATTATCACTACTTGATTAGGAGCTAAATTTGGAGGAAGAACTAAACCTTTATCATCACTATGAGTCATAATTAATGCACCCACAAGTCTTGTGGAAACACCCCATGAAGTTGCCCATACATAATCAAGTTTACCAGATTTATCAGCATATTTTACATCAAAAGCTTTAGCAAAATTTTGTCCTAAAAAGTGAGATGTTCCTGCTTGTAAAGCTTTCCCGTCTTGCATAAGAGCTTCTATACATAAAGTTTCCTCAGCTCCAGCAAATCTTTCTGCTTTTGTTTTAGATCCTTTTAAAACAGGCATTGCCATAAATTTTTCTGCAAATTCTGCATATATATTATTTATCAATAAACATTCACTCATAGCTTCATCTTTTGTTGAATGAGCAGTATGTCCTTCTTGCCATAAAAATTCAGAAGTCCTCAAAAATAATCTTGGTCTCATCTCCCATCTAACTACATTAGCCCATTGATTAATTAATATTGGTAAATCCCTATAAGATCTAATCCATTTCTTATATGTTTTCCAAATAACAGCTTCTGATGTTGGTCTAACTACAAGTTCTTCTTCTAGTTTTGATTCGGGATCTACTATAAGTTTCCCCTTTTTTTTAGGATCATTTATTAGTCTATGATGAGTTACAATTGCACATTCTTTAGCAAACCCTTCAGCATTTTTTTCTTCTGCTTCAAAAAGAGATTTTGGAACAAACAATGGAAAGTATGCATTTTCATGACCAGTGTCTTTAAACATTTTATCTAGCTCTTTTTTCATAAGCTCCCAAATAGAAAAACCATATGGTTTAATAACCATACACCCCCTTACATCAGAGTTTTCAGCTAAATCAGCATTTATAACTATATCATTATACCACTTTGAATAATCTTCTTTTCTTGAAGTAATCTTATTTCCCATAGAACTTTGGCATAAAAGTTGTTTATATATAAATAGAAATATTTGATGCAAAGTTAACACAATTATATTTCAAATTTTTTAAATTTATAAATAGATGAACCATTTTTTTAAATTCTTAAGCTTAGTTTCTTTTTTAATACTCTTCTCTGGGTGTTACACTTATCAAATGTCTTCTTGGAACGATGATGATGGAATTTATGTTTCTTCTATTAGAAATTATAACTATGGTCAATATTTTTCTGATCTAGCAAATGAGATTATTGAAGAATATGAAGATTCAGGAATTGTAGATTCTGAAGATCCTGATAATCTACCATGGGGATACAAACCTGATCAAACTCAAATATTCATTGACTTTTATCCAAGATATTCTGGTTATGGTTATCCTTATGGTTATGGTTCTCTTTATGGTTATGGTTATTACCCATATAATTATTACTGGGGTCGAAACTTTTATAACCCATATTATCCTTATGGATATTATGGTTATGGATACGGGTATCCTGAAAGCCACCAATACTGGCCTTACAGGAATAGATTAAGACTTTATCCATATTATTATTATGATAGGTATAACTATAATGGATATGCGTATAATAAGGATAAAGATCCTGTAAATACCACAAGGCTAGGATATAGTAATTCTTCATCTAGACGAGGAGAAAAAACATCTTCTGCTTCACGCGAATCAAGTAATATAAGGAATACTTCTACTCCTTCTGTTTCATCTAGATCAGGAGGATACAATATATCTTCTAATGATGTTCCAAATCTAAGAGCAATCAAAGAGAATTATAGAGTGGTTAATATGATTCAGAGACAATTTGATTCAAATTCAAGATATATAAATAGCTCTAGATATAATAATTCAAGAGATTACACAGGCTCCATAATAGGAAAATTCAATTCAAACTCCAGACCTACTAATGGTGTTTATGGAAAATCTTCAAATTCTCGTAGTAGCTCAGGGTCATCTAATGTTGGGACAAGATCAAGCGGAAACTCTTCAGGAGGTGGGTCTAGAGGTGGAAGCTCTTCAGGAGGTGGATCTAGAGGTGGAGGAAGTATTGACTAATCCATTTTAAATATTCTTTTTATGAAAACAAAAAATTACTTTTTGTTATTATTATTATTTATTTTCTCTATTAGCCATTCACAATCAATTGATGATATTATAAGGGTTAGTTCATATTATAATGATGGGACTGCAAGATTTAACGCAATGGGAGGAGCTTTTGCCTCACTTGGTGGAGACTTATCTGCAATATCAATAAACCCAGCTTCTTCAAGTATATTTATTTATAATGAACTTGGGATAACATTAGGATATGATGATAATACAATAGAAAATAATTTAAATGGTTACTTGTCTAATACTAAAAGTCCTGAAGGAACATTTAACCAATTAGGAGGTGTATGGGTTTTTACTAATGGTAAATCTAAATTTAGTTTTGCTTATAATCTTCAAAATGTTTATAGCTATAATGATGATTTTAATTTCTCAGGGAAAAATTCCAATAGTATTGATAAGTATTTCCTATACTATGCAGATGGAGTCCCAAGTGATGACTTATTAATTTATTCAGATGAAACAACACAGTCCGTGTATCGTTATCTGGGAGAAAATTATGGATTTGGAGATCAACAAACATTTCTAGGATATCAGGGTTATGTTATTAACTCCCTTGACGGTTCAAATAACACCTACACTTCTAATGCTACATATAATCAAGTAAATCAAGATATTAATATTGAGCGAATAGGAAACCACTATAAGCATAGCGCTAACATTGGCGGTTCTTATAATAATCATGTATTCCTTGGAGTAAACTTAAATTTTCATCAAATAGAATTTCAAGAAAGAAAAAAATTTTACGAATATGGATATTCAGATAACTCTAATATTCAGAGTATAAATTTTAATGAATACTACCAATCAATTGGAAATGGATTTTCTTTTCAATTAGGTTCAATTATAAAAATTCGAAACTTTCGAATTGGATTGTCATATCAGAGTCCTACTTGGTTAGATTTTGTTGAAGAGAATGAGCAGACTCTTGACACTTCAGTAAAAAGTAATAATCAAATAAAAACATATAATATTGATCCAAAAACCGTTAACATATATGATAAATATAGACTTAGACTTCCTTCTAAGTCTTTAATTGGTTTTAGCTATATTTTTGCAAAAAGAGGATTAATTAGCTTTGATTATGAGATAACAAAATACAACAATGCAATGTTCCCTGATAATGATGATAATTATTTAAATGAGTTAAACTATATAATTGACAATGAATTAAACCCTACTTCTCAATCAATTAGACTAGGTGGTGAATATAGAATAAAAAATGGAAGCTTAAGAGCTGGTTACTTTAACTATAAAGGTCCTGAAAATTTAAAAGAAAATAAGATTAGTGGATTTTCATTAGGATATGGTCTTGATTTAGGAGCTTCGAGAATTGATATAACCTATGTCTTTCAAACCTCATATTTTACAAATAATTTATATCCAAAAGGTCTTACAACATTATATTCGACAGATAAATCTATTAATAAAATTATAGCTTCATATCATTTTAATTTTTAAGATGATATTAACTATCTTTGACTAACAAATTATTACCATGAAATTAGAAGATATTTTAAAAAAGGAGTTAGAATCAATTGATCATGATCACCTAAGTTCAAGTTCAGAAAATCCAATAAGAGAAGATGCTTTTGATGTTTCTGATTCAGAAAAAATAAAATTGATAGAAGGAAAAGTTCGTGATATTCTAGAAGTTCTAGGTATGGATTTAACAGATGATAGTTTAAAGGGAACTCCATTAAGGGTTGCAAAAATGTATGTAAATGAAGTTTTTGGAGGATTAAATCCTGAAAAGAAACCAATTCCTTCTACCTTTAAAAATAAGTTTAAATATGGTGAGATGTTAGTAGAAAAAAATATTACATTATACTCTACATGTGAACATCACCTACTACCAATTATTGGGTTAGCACATGTTGCATATATTTCAAATGGAACTGTAGTAGGCCTTTCAAAAATAAACAGAGTAGTAAATTATTACTCTAAAAGACCCCAAGTACAAGAAAGATTAACAATTCAAGTTGTTAATGAGTTACAAAAAATACTTAATACTGATGATGTTGCATGTGTTATAGATGCCAAACATTTATGTGTTAACTCTAGAGGGATTAATGATATCTCTAGTAGTACTGTAACTGCAGAATTTGGAGGTAAATTTAAAGACTCTGAATTTAGAAGAGATTTTTTAGATTATATAAAACTTGAAACCGAAATTTAATGCTATCCAAACCATTAATTATATATAATTCCTTATCTGGTAAAAAAGAGGAGTTTAAACCATTAAAAAAAAATCATTTAGGACTTTATGTTTGTGGACCTACTGTATATAGTAATGTTCATCTTGGTAATTGTAGAACTTTTATTTCTTTTGATATAATCTATAGGTACTTTATTCACAAAGGATATAATGTTAGATATATTAGAAATATAACTGATGTGGGGCATCTAGAAGAAGATGGTGAAGACAGGATTATTAAAAAGGCAAAGGTTGAAAAATTAGAGCCAATGGAAGTAGCTAATAAATACACTAATGACTTTAGGAATGCCTTAAATATTTTCAATGTCCTCTCTCCTAGTATTGAACCAATTGCATCTGGTCATATAATTGAGCAGATAGAAATTATTAATAAAATTATTGATAAAGGATTTGCTTATGAATCTAATGGGTCAATTTATTTTGACTTGGATGAGTTTAGAAAGAAAAATAAATATGGGAAATTATCTGGAAGAGAAATAGATGATCTCATTTCAAATACAAGATCATTAACAAACCAGAAGGATAAAAAAAATTCCTATGACTTTGCTTTATGGAAAAAAGCTGACTCAAAACATTTAATGAAATGGAATTCACCTTGGGGTTATGGTTTCCCAGGATGGCATCTTGAATGTACAGCTATGAGTCATAAATATCTAGGAGATAAATTTGATATTCATGGAGGTGGAATTGATCTTAAATTCCCACATCATGAATGTGAAATTGCTCAATCTGATGCATTATCTAATACTGATTCAATTAATTATTGGATGCATACAAATATGTTGACTCTTAATAATAAGAAGATGTCTAAGTCAACCGGAAATAATATTTTACCAAAAGATCTTATTTCTGGAAAAAATAAATTATTTAAAAAAGAATACTCATCAAATGCTATAAGATTCTTCTTTCTTCAAGCTCATTATAGAAATATCTTAGACTTAAGTGAAAATGCATTACTAGCATCTGAAAAAGGATATAATAAAATTGTAGATGCATCAGAAAAATTAGAAAATTTAAAAGAAAACAATTCACCTGAAAGTAATTTTGATCTAGAAAATTGGATTAACAATTGCTATGACTGCATGAATGATGATTTTAACACCCCTAAATTAATAGCTGAAATTTTTACAGTAGTTAAATTGATTAATAAAATTCATGATGGAAAAGAGAGCTTTAATTCAAGTAAAATAAAATTACTAAAGGATATTTTTTCTGTATTTATTCTAGATGTTTTAGGGTTAAATATCCATTTGTCAACTTCAAATAATAATGATTTACTCCTTGATTTAATTTTAGATCTAAGAAATGAAGCTAGAATAAATAAAGATTATAAAACTTCAGATTCTATTAGAGATAAATTATCTAAAATTGGATATAATATTAATGACAAAGATTAATCAAATATTAACCTACCCTTTTATTCTAATAATTAAATTCTACCAATCATATATATCTCCTTTAATTGGACCAAATTGTAGATATACTCCAACGTGTTCACAATATTCAATTATATCTTTAAAAAAGCATGGCTTATTTTTAGGGCTTTACCTATCTATTAAGCGAATAATTAAGTGTAATCCTTTATTTAAAGGTGGGTATGATCCTGTACCATAATAATTATTATTATTTTTGAAAAAAAAGTCATGTTAATATCTCAGATAAAATGGTCACCAAGTGATACTCTTTTCCAAATTGGAGGTTTTTCTGTCTATGTCTATAGCTTAATGTTTGTTATTGCATTTCTGCTTGGCTATCAATTAGTTAAATCGTTTTTTATTAAAGAAAAAATAGATCAAAAATACCTTGACCCAATGTTATTATATATGGTTCTGTCTACATTTCTAGGAGCAAGACTTGGTGAAGTATTTTTTTATAACTGGGGTTATTTTCAAAATCATCTTATTGAGATTTTACTGCCAATTCAAGAATCCAGCAATTCTTCTATTCTCGGTTTAATTGATGGATATGAGTTCTCTGGATTCAGAGGATTAGCAAGCCATGGGGCAGCTATTGGAATTACTATAGGTTTAATTCTATTTCAAAGAAAATATAAATTCAAAAGCATACTTTGGATTTTTGATCGACTTACTATGCCTGTTGCTATTGGTGGTGCTTTTGTTAGAATTGGCAACTTTTTTAATTCAGAAATTATTGGAAAATATACAAACTCATCCTTTGGAGTTATATTCGAGAACAGAGGTGAAACTCTTCCAAGACATCCTGTTCAACTTTATGAAACTTTTGGTTATATTATTTTATTTTTTGTCCTCCTGAAACTTTATAACTCTTCAATACGCAATAAACAAGGAGCTTTATGGGGTTACTTTTTAATTGGATTATTCTCCATTAGATTTTTAACTGAATTTTTTAAAGAAAATATAGGTGGTATTGAAACATTTTTACCTGGATTGTCATCAGGTCAGTGGTTAAGTATACCTTTTATTTTAATTGGACTGATAATGCTCTATGTAAGTAAAAGAAAGACTATTTAATCTTTCTTTTAGATGAATCAAACATTATTGGTGTAGCAATGAATACTGATGAGTATGTTCCTACTATAACCCCAATGATCAATGCAAACATAAAACCTCTAATAGATTCTCCTCCAAAAATAAATATTGCAGTCAAAACTATTAATGTTGTTAATGATGTATTTAAGGTTCTACTAAGAGTGCTATTTAAAGCTGCATTAACTATTTTATGATTTTCCCAAGATGAGTGGATCTTAAAGTATTCTCTAATTCTATCAAAAACAACAACTGTATCATTTAAAGAATATCCTATCACGGTTAGAAGAGCTGCAATAAATGCTTGGTTAATTTCCATATTAAATGGCATTATCTTGTAAGTCAATGAGAATATTCCAAGAACAATAAGAACATCGTGAAAAACTGCCGATACAGCTCCAATAGAAAACTGCCATTTTTGGAATCTAAGAAGAATATAGAAAAAAACAATAATTAGTGATCCAAAAACAGCTATAACAGAATTCTGTTTTATATCATCTGCTATTGTGGGTCCAACTTTAATGCTAGACATTATACCTACATCTTCACCTAAAATAAATTTCTCATAGGTTATTTCATCCGTATATTCATTTGACAATGATTGATATAAAATTTCTTTTATTTCTTGATCTACTTCTAAACCTTCCTCATCAACTTTATATTTAGTGGTAATTTTTAACTGATTACTTGAACCAAAAGTTTTCACCTCGGCACTACCTATGGAAGAGCCTAAATTTGACTCGATATCAGATGATGAAACTTGTTTATCGAATCTAACTATATAAGATCTTCCACCGAGAAAATCTACTCCTTGATTAAGCCCTTGAGTTAAAAGGGATGTTAAAGAAATAAATACTAAAATGCTTGAAATTATGTAAGTAATTCTTCTTTTTATTAAAAAATTTATATTAATATTTGAAAATAAATTTTTTGTAGATGGAGTTGAGAAAGATATTTTACCAGTTTTAAAAACTCTATTATCAACAAGAAGTCTAGTTATAAAAATTGCAGTAAAAAGTGAAGTAGCTATACCAATTAAAAGAGTTGTTGCAAAACCCTTTATTGGTCCAGTTCCAAATACATATAAAACTAGAGCAGTTAAACCAGTTGTTATATTTGCATCTAATATTGAGGAAAGTGCATTATTGAATCCATCAGATATCGATTGTTTTAAACCTTTCTCTTTTCTAATTTCTTCTCTAATTCTTTCAAAAATTAAAACATTTGCATCAACTGATATACCTATTGTAAGAACTATACCTGCAATTCCAGGAAGAGTTAAAACTGCACCTAATCCAGCTAAAATTCCAAAAATCAATACTAGGTTAAATACTAATGCGATATCAGCAAAAAATCCCGAAATCCCATAATAAAAAACCATCCATACTAATACCAACATTAATGCTATTAAAAAAGAGTAAATTCCACTATCAATTGCTTCTTGACCTAATGATGGACCAACAACTTCTGATTGTATTATATCTGCTGATGCCGGTAGTTTTCCAGCCCTTAGGACATTGGCAAGATCTATAGCTTCATTTAAATCAAAATCACCAGTTATTTCAGATCTACCTCCCGATATTGCACCTCTTGTTACTCCAGGAGCAGAATAAACTATATCATCTAATACTATTGCAATATTAGTTTGTTGTGCATAAGCTCTTTCAGTTAATGTTTCCCATACTTTTGCACCCTGAGAGTTCATCTGCATTGAAACTGCTGGATTATTTATGGCATCAAAGCTTTGTGAAGCATCAACAACTACTCCTCCGCTTAAAGGGGGCGTATTCTGTATATTTGTTTTAATTGCATATAGACTTATTAAACCATTCTCATCTTCTTTACCCCATAAAAATTTTATATATCTATTTGCTGATGGTAATAATTTTCTTACCTCTGGTAAATTAAGATAGGCAGAAATTAATTCTTGATCATTTGGTGAGAAATTAGCTAAAACAGGTCCTCCTTGGAAAGAAGGAGATTTTATAAGACTAAGAAGGGGATTAGATTGATTAGTATCTGTTTCATCTGTACTTTCTTCTACTTCAGATAATAAATCTTCAATATTAGATTCTTCTTGATCATCAAGAATATTAAGAGTCTTATCATCTTCTATAGATCTTAGATATTCGTTTGCAGATAAAAGAAAACTACCAAGTTCATCATTTTTATATGTTTCCCAAAATTCTAATTGGGCTGTACTTTGAAGTAAATTTTGAATCCTATCGATGTCTTTTGCTCCAGGTAGTTCAACAAGTATTCTTCCTGATGTACCTAATCTTTGAATATTAGGTTGTGTTACACCAAACTTATCAACTCTCTTCCTAAGAACCTCAAAAGCAGAAATTATTGATTCGTCAATTTTTCTTCCAATTATATTTTTTATTTCATTATCTGAAGTATCAAATGAGATTTCACTTAAAGTTCTATTGCCAAATATATCTGGAGATGAAAGTTTTGTTTGATCTGTATCTAAATCAAATGCCTCAAAAAAAGATTCTAAATATGTTTGATCTGATTGTTTTTGGAGTTCATCTGCACTTTCAAGAGCTTGATTAAATTTTATATTGGCAGAGTTTTCTGATAAACCTTTAAGTAAATCCTTAATAGAAAGCTGTAAAATAACATTTATTCCACCTTTTAAGTCAAGACCTTGATTTAATTCTTTCGTTTTAGCATCATTATAAGAAGAATATAACAATACTGGTAAATCTCCTATTGAATCTAGATAGTTAACCTCCACTCTAGATCTCTTAACTATATATTCAACTTCACTATCAGAAATTTTTGAAATTGCAGCTTTCTCAGCTTTTCTTTCAAGACCTGAGGATATAAACGTAAAAGAAAGTTGATATATGCTAACTATTCCAAATAGTAAAGCAAATGTTTTTATAAGAGAGTTTCCTTGCATTTTTTCAAATTAATAAAGCGAGCAAATATAATATTTGAAAATCGAATTAACAACTTTATCTATATTAAACCTTTAAGTGACAGATTAGTATTCTTAACAGCTTCTACACTTTTAAGAAACCTTTCTTTATTAATATCATTAAGATTAATTTCGATAATTTCTTCTAACCCATTACTGCCAATTATACAAGGGACTCCTATGCATAAGTCTTCAACGTTATATTCTCCATTTAGCATAACAGAACAAGGTAAAGTTTCTTTTGAGTCATTAAGTATAGACTTAACAAGATATGCAACTGATGCTCCAGGAGCATACCAAGCTGAAGTCCCTAATAATTTTGTTAAAGCAGCACCTCCAACCATTGTATCTGAAGCAATCTTAGAGATTTTATCAACTGATAATAAATCAGTTAAAGGTTTATTATTTACTTCTACATAATCAATCAAAGGAATCATAGTTGTATCTCCATGACCTCCAATAACCATAGCTTTAATGTTTTTTTGAGGTTCGTTTTCGAGGGCTAAAGAAATGTAAGTTTTAAATCTTGAGCTGTCTAATATCCCCCCCATACCTATTACCCTATTTCTAGGAAGTCCTGTTTTTCTTAAAACTAAATAAGTCATTGTATCCATAGGGTTAGAAACAACAATAATAATTGCATTAGGAGAATATTTTAAAAGATTCTCAGTTACTGAATCGACTATTCCTGCATTGATACCAATAAGTTCTTCTCTAGTCATTCCAGGTTTCCTTGGTATACCAGATGTGATTACTACAACATCACTTGATTTCGTTTTTTCATAATCAGATGTAACACCTGTAATTAAAGCATTGAATATTAATGAACTTGAAGTTTGCATTAAATCAAGACTTTTTCCTTCAGCAAAGCCTTCTTTAATATCTAATAGCACAATTTCATTTGCTATATCTTTTATAGCTATATATTCTGCACAAGAAGAACCTACACTACCTGCTCCAACAATTGTAACTTTCATAATTAGACGTCTATATTGGCATAAACAGCATTCTCTTCAATAAATTCTCTTCTAGGAGCAACTTCTTCACCCATAAGTTTTGAGAAAGTATTTTCAGCATCTATTCTATTGTCTTCTGTTAATGAAATCTTTCTTAATGTTCTTGTCTCTGGGTTCATTGTTGTATCCCAAAGTTGGTCAGCATTCATCTCTCCTAATCCCTTATAGCGCTGAATTGATGATCCTGAACCTAAGTCTTTAACAATTTCATCTCTTTCTTCATCATCCCATGCATATAATTTCTTATTACCTTTTTTAACCAAATAAAGTGGTGGTGTTGCAATATAAATATTTCCTCCTTCAACTAATTCTCTCATATACCTGAAGAAAAACGTTAGAATTAATGTTGAAATATGACTCCCATCAACATCAGCATCACACATGATAATCACTTTATTATATCTTAATTTTTCTAAATTTAGAGCCTTACTATCCTCTTCTGTTCCAACAGAAACTCCAAGAGCTGTATATATGTTTCTTATTTCTTCATTTTCAAAAACTCTATGTTGTTGTGCTTTTTCAACATTTAAAATTTTTCCTCTAAGAGGAAGAATAGCTTGGAAAAACCTGTCTCTTCCTTGTTTAGCAGTTCCTCCTGCAGAGTCACCCTCAACTAAAAAGACTTCACACTTCATAGGATCGGTTTCTGAACAATCAGATAATTTACCAGGAAGTCCTCCACCTGTCATAACAGTTTTTCTTTGAATCATTTCTCTAGCTTGTCGAGCAGCATGTCTAGCTTGAGCAGCTAATATCACTTTTTGAACAATTATTTTTGAATCATCTGGGTTTTCTTCAAGATAATTTTCAAGCATTTGTGAAACTGCTTGAGATACTGCAGAACTAACTTCCCTATTTCCTAACTTAGTTTTTGTTTGACCTTCAAATTGAGGCTCAGCAACTTTAACAGAAATAATAGCTGATAAACCTTCTCTAAAATCATCACCAGATATATCAAATTTAAGTTTATCTGTAAGTCCTGATGAGTCAGCATATTTTTTTAGCGTATGAGTTAAACCTCTTCTAAAACCAGAAAGATGAGTACCTCCCTCATGAGTATTAATATTATTAACATAAGAGTGCAGATTTTCAGAAAAAGATGAATTATAAATCATTGCAACTTCAACTTGAACATTATTTTTTTCACTCTCCATTTTAATAATATTAGAAATTATTGGTTCCCTTGACTTATCAATATATTTAATAAACTCGCTTAAACCCTCTTTGGAATGAAAAGTTTCTGATTTTTTCTCACCTTTTTTTGTTTCTTCCCTATTGTCTGTTAGAGAGATAGTAATCCCTTTATTAAGAAAAGAAAGTTCACGCATCCTATTAGATAATATGTCATACTCAAAATCAATAATTTCTTTAAAAATATCTTTATCTGGTTTGAATGTAACAAGAGTACCATTTTTATCAGATTTTCCAATTTCTTTAACTTTAGAGTCGGGTTTCCCTTTTTTATAGATTTGCTGGTATTCTTTACCGTCTCTATAAACATTAGCTGTAAGCACTTCAGATAAAGCATTAACTACAGAAACACCTACTCCATGCAAACCTCCTGAAACTTTATATGAATCTTTATCAAACTTCCCCCCTGCTCCAATTTTAGTCATAACCACTTCAAGAGCAGAAACACCTTCTTTTTTATGAATTCCAACAGGGATACCTCGACCATTATCCTCAATAGAAATTGATTTGTCAGTATTTATTTGTATAGATATTTCTGAACAATGACCTGCCATGGCCTCATCAATAGAATTGTCTACTACTTCATATACTAAATGGTGGAGTCCTCTTGTGCTAAGATCTCCAATATACATGGAAGGTCTTTTCCTAACATGTTCCATCCCCTCTAGGGCTTGGATACTGTCTGCAGAATATTGATTTTTTATTTTTTTAGAAGCCATTTTATGAGTTATAAAATATATATATAAATATACTTATTTTTAATGCTGAAAAAACGTGAAAAGACTAGTATTTAAAGGTGACTTATCAACATTTTATTCATAAGATTTATTATGAATATTTGATATAGATCTACCACTTGGATCATTTTGATTTTTAAAAGTTTCATCCCATTCTAATGCTTCAGGTGAACTACATGCAACTGATGGAACTGAAGGAACAGATTTTGCTGCTGCATCACTTGGAAAATGTTCTTCAAAAATACTTCTATAGTAATATTCCTCTTTATTTTGAGGAGGGTTTATTGGATATTTTTTAGGAGCATTATCCATTTGATCATCAGTTACTTCTTTTGAAACTAAATCTTTTAAACTATCGATCCAAGAATAACCAACTCCATCAGAAAATTGTTCTTTTTGTCTCCATAAAACTTCTTTAGGAAGGTATTCTTCAAATGCTTTTCTAAGAACCCACTTCTCAATTCTTTTTTTATTAATCATTTTATCTGTTGGGTTTAAATTCATCGCAATTTCTATAAATTCTTTATCTAAAAAGGGAACTCTCCCTTCAATTCCCCAAGCAGCAAGAGCTTTATTAGCTCTTAAACAGTCGTATTGATGTAATTTATTTAGTTTTCTGACAGTTTCATTATGGAATTCTTTAGCTGATGGGGCTTTATGAAAATATAAATATCCACCAAACAATTCATCTGCCCCTTCTCCAGATAAAACCATTTTAATCCCTAATGATTTAATTGCTCTAGCCATCAAATACATTGGAGTTGAAGCTCTTATGGTAGTTATATCATAAGTTTCAAGATGATAAATTACATCACTTAAAGCATCTATACCTTCTTGTACAGTAAATATTATTTCGTGGTGAACAGTTCCAATATGTTCTGAAACAAGCTTTGCTGCTTTTAAATCAGGAGATCCTTTTAAACCAACTGAAAATGAATGAAGTGTTGGCCACCAAGCTTCTTGAGTATCATTACTTTCAATTCTTTTTGAAGAAAATCTTTTAGCTAATGCTGATGTTATTGATGAGTCAAGTCCTCCTGAAAGCAAAACGCCATAAGGAACATCACTCATTAATTGTCTTTTGACTGAAGCTGAAAGAGAATCGTGAAGATCTTTTATTGATGTATTATTAGAAACATTATTATAGTCAACCCATTTAGGGTCATACCATTTAATATAATTTTCATTTTTACTGTCTAAATAATGTCCAGGTGGAAAAAGCTCAATCTTTGAACAAACACCTTCTAAGGACTTCAATTCAGATGCTACATATAGTGTCCCTTTATTATCCCAACCAATATATAATGGTATGATACCCATATGATCCCTAGCAATGAAAAAATTATCGGTTTCAGAATCATATAGCGCAAAAGCAAATATTCCATTTAATTCATTTAAAAAGTCATAGCCTTTTTTTTTATAAAGAGCTAATATAATTTCACAATCTGAATTAGTTTTAAATTTGTAGTCACCCCCATATTTATCTCTTAATTTAAGATGATTATAAATTTCACCATTAACAGCTATTATTTTATTATTATCATCTGAATAAATAGGTTGTTTACCAGATGTCGGATCAACTATAGCTAGTCTTTCATGGGCCATTATCGCATTCTCAGATGAGAATATACCACTCCAGTCAGGACCTCTATGCCTGACCTTTTTAACCATCTTTAATATATTAGGCCTTATATTTTCTGACCTATCTTTAAGATCAAAGGCGCAGACAATTCCACACATAAAAAATCAATTAGTTCTTTTACTGAATACTAATTTTCCGTCAATAAAAGTAGCTACAACTTTCGTCAATCTCATTCTTGATTCACTGACTCTCAAGAGGTCATTATCTAATATTACAAAATCAGCTACTTTTCCAACTTCAATACTACCTTTTTCAGTTTCTTCAAAATTAGCGTAAGCACCAAAATAAGTCATTCCTAATAATGCATCAGCTCTCCTCAAAGCATTTTCCATTTGAAAACCATCTTCAGGAAATCCATCTGAATCTTTTCTAACAGTAGCAGAATAAAAAGTCATTATTGGATTTATATCCTCAACAGGAAAATCTGTTCCAAGGGCTATTATACCTGATCTTTTATATAAATCTGCTAAAGCATATGAATATTTTGCTCTTCTTTTACCTATACGGCTATTAAGCCAATACATATCACTAGTTGCGTGGGTAGGTTGAACTGATGGAATAATTTTGGGGTTAAATAATTTGTAATCATCTGGATGAATAACCTGTGCATGTTCAATTCTCCATCTTGGGTCTCTATAGTCATAGAGAGCATCTTTATATGCATTTAAAACTATCCTGTTAGCATTATCACCAATAGCATGAGTATTCATCTGAAATCCTGTACCAGCAAGTTTAAATGCCAATGCTCTAATAGAATCAAGAGAAGTTCTCATTAATCCATAATGATTTCTCCTGTCAGAATATGAGTTAATCAAAGAAGCACCTCTAGAACCAAGAGCACCATCAGCATAAACTTTTACAGATCTTACATTTAACTTTGGGGTTTTTAGTGGTCCCCTTTCAATAAAATAATCAACTGATTCTTTATCATTGTCAATCATTGCATAAATCCTAATATCTAAAATGCCTTGTTTTTGAAGACTATCAATCAACATAATTTGATTTTTAGACATTCCAGCATCTGATATAGTAGTTAAACCATTTTCAAAACAAGCTTCTTGAGCTGCCAGTAAAGCCTTAACTGATTCTTCAATTGTTGGTTCAGGAACTATTTCATCAATTAATCGCATTGCATTATCAATAAGAACTCCAGTTAGTTTCCCTCTACTTTTAATAAACTCCCCTCCTTCAACTTTAGAAGAACTAGAAATATTTGCAAGTTGCAAAGCCGCATCATTAACTAAATATGCATGGCCATCAATTCTCCTAAGAACAACTGGTTTATTTGGAAAGTATTCATTAAGAATTTTGTTTGTTGGAAATGCTTTATTTAACCAATCATTTTGATCCCAACCTCGACCTATTATAAAATCAGAGTTCATCTCAGTATCAAATTTTTTAACCCTTTCAACAACATCTTTAAGACTTTTAGTATTAAATAGATCAGCGTGATTTTTAGAATAACCTAAATTGTAAAAATGTGCATGAGAATCAATAAAACCAGGATAAACAGGAAGACCTTGAGCATCAATGATATTATTTGATGAATATTTTTTTAATATCTCTTCTTCACCAACTTCAACAAAAAAACCATCATTAATAGCAAAAGCTGAACTTTTATTAAAGTTTATATCTGCTACATATACTTCTGCATTGTGGACTATTAGATCAACCTTTTTAGCACATGAAGATAAAATAAGGAAAAGTAAAAAGTAAAATTTTCTCATAATTTCCAAAAATAAGAAACAAATTTAAATTAATTGAAGTTTTTTAACAATAATAAGCCTAATAATAATTAACAATTTTTTAAAAAAGAGTCTTTAGTTTATATTTACATAATTATTACCCATAAATGTCATTAGTTTTTATTGAAAGTTTAGATATTCAATTATCAGGAAGAGAAATTTTAACTGATATTAATCTTAATATTGAAAAAGGTGGAATGACATTTCTAATTGGGAAAACTGGTAGTGGAAAGACAACATTAATAAAATCATTCTATGGTGATATTTCAATAAATAGTTCAGAAAGATTTGAAATAGCAGGTTTTAATCTTAAAGAAATTAAAGATTACCAGATTCCTTTTTTAAGAAGAAAGATTGGAATTGTTTTTCAAGACTTTAAATTACTAGATGATAGAAGTATATATAAAAACTTAGAATTTGTTTTAAAAGCTACTGGCTGGTTAGATAATAAAAAGATCGAAGACAGAATACTTGAAGTTTTGAATATGGTTGGAGTTGAAATTAATTTAGACACCTACCCCTCTAAATTATCAGGAGGTGAACAACAAAGAATTGCTATAGCAAGAGCACTTTTAAATAATCCTGAGTTAATAATTGCTGATGAGCCTACTGGAAATCTCGATCCTGAGACAAGTGTGGAAATTATCTCATTATTTGAAAAACTAAACAATCTTGGAATCACAATGATAATAGCAACCCATGATTATAATTTAATTCTAAAATTACCGGGAAAAATATATAAATGTGAGAATAGAAAGTTATTTGAAGTCGTTCGTAAATAGTTTCATTAAATATTAATTGTAATTTTGAAAAATGAATCTGAGTAATATACCAAAAGATAAATTCCTCTTAATTGCTGGACCATGTGTTATTGAAAGTGATGAGATAGCTAATCAAATTGCTGAAAAGCTTGTAAATATTACTTCAAAATTAAGTATCCCATTAATTTTTAAGGGGAGTTATAAAAAAGCCAATAGAACTAAACTTGATAGCTTTACTGGCATTGGCGATATTAAGGCTTTAGAAATTTTAAAAAAAATAAATCAAGAATTTAAAATACCTGTTATAACTGATATCCATGAAAAAAATGAAGCTAAAATTGCTTCTGAATATGTTGATGTTCTTCAAATACCCGCTTTTTTAGCAAGACAGACTGAATTATTAGTTGCAGCTGCAAAAACTGGCAAAACAATAAACATAAAAAAAGGACAATTCATGAGCCCTGATAGTATGGAGTTTGCAGTAAATAAGGTAAAGGAATCTGGCAATGATAAAATAATGATTACTGAAAGAGGAACTCAATTTGGTTATAATGATCTAATTGTTGATTTTAGAAGTATACCCAAAATGAAAAAAATTGCTCCAACTATACTTGATGTTACTCATTCAGTTCAGAAACCTAATCAAACATCTGGAGTAACAGGTGGTAATCCTGAATATATTGAATCTCTTGCTAGAGCTGGAATTGTTAATGATGTAGATGGTATTTTTATTGAAACTCACACTGACCCGTCAAAATCTAAAAGTGATGGAGCAAATATGTTGAGCATAGATAAATTAGAAGATTTACTCCAAAATCTTCTTGAATTAAGATCTACTTCTTCTAAGCTTTAATTAGCTAATTGTCATATATTTGCAAAACTTTAGTTACTTTGAAATATTGGGGTCGACCGGTTTTGACAGCAAGTTTAATAACTATGTTAGCAAGTCGAGCATTGAAAATGAACTCGTTAATATCATTTTCAAAATTTAAATGGCGAGAATAACTACGCTTTAGCTGCATAATTGACTGAATTTTAGTAAGTCTTTGCAATATCCTAGCTAGGCTAGGAAGCTAGATGTCTCATGATAACTTTGGTCAACTGATATCATATATGAGACACCATATTCGTTGACATAGGTTTTTGTTCTCACTAAGCAAAAATTGAAACTAACAGTGATAAGGAAAATATTTAGGTTGTCTTCTACCTATATTTTTTCGAAAATTTAAAGTCGACTAAACTTGTAGAATGCATTTTTGTTCCTT
>Ga0209445_1000270_pt1 | contig 29681 bp, 22 predicted proteins | sample MarorgKNORR_S2LV_4_FD_188223 | JGI IMG/M metagenome (GOLD analysis project Ga0209445, IMG submission 188223) | Marine microbial communities from the Southern Atlantic Ocean, analyzing organic carbon cycling - NADW_A/KNORR_S2/LV (SPAdes) (version 2) | ecosystem: Environmental > Aquatic > Marine >... | reverse complement strand
CGCCGGGACGAGCCGCTGCATCGACCGAACCGCCTACCGTGCCAACGTGGCTCCCGCCTGCGCTCTTCATCGGGCTCACATTGCTTCTGTTTCGAACCTTCGTCTTCGGCAATGAGATGCTGTTCGGCAGCGACACCCTGGGACTCGGCTACGTAGCCCGAGCGCTCTACGCGGAGTCGGTGCACACGTTTGGCGCCTTCCCTCGCTGGGCGCCCGACATCTTGGGCGGCACGCCGTTCCTGGAGGCTCTCTCCGCAGGCGACTCGTTCTATCCGCCGTCGCTCTTCCTGCTCTTGGTCATGGAGCCGTTTCGCGCGCTCGGCTGGAAGTTGGTCATCCATGTGGCGGCGGCCGGCTTTTTCATGTTCGGATGGATACGCTCGATCGGTGCGTCTCGACCGGCCGCGCTCATCGCGGGTGTCGGCTACATGCTCGCGCCGTTCTTCGTGAGCCTGGTGACCCCGGGGCACGACGGCAGGATGTTCGTCATCGCCCTCACGCCGCTTCTCTTCTGGGCCGTCGAGCGCCACTTCGTCGCTCCCCGTGTGGCGGTCTTCAGCTCGATCGCTCTCGTCATCGGACTCGTGATCACGACGACGCATTTCCAGATGGCGTACTTCCTCTTCGCGGCTGTCGGACTATACGCCTTCTTCCGGACGGCACAGATCGCCAGGGAGCACGTCGCTGATGCCGCCGACGGCGTCAGCACTGGCCCGAACGCTTCGAGACCACGAAAGGCGGGCATGCGTTTCGCGCTCTTCTTGTTGGCTTCGCTCGTGGGAGCAGGGGTTGCGGGCTTCCAGTTCTTCCCGGCGTTCGACTACGCGACCAAGGCCTCACGTCGTGTACAGACGTCCCGAGCAGCCGAAGGTGAAGTGAGCGTCGCCTGGTCGGGCTCGTGGGCCATGCACCCCGAGGAAGCCATGGCAATGGTCATCCCCGAGTTCGCGGGTAACAACGCGCGGGGCACAGCAGACTGGGCCCAGAACACCTACTGGGGCCGGAACGCGTTCAAGAACAACCACGAGTATGCCGGTCTCGTGCTGCTGCTCCTCGCGGCCGTCTCGTTCGCCGGTGGCGCCCGTTCGAGGCTTCGTTGGTTTTTCACCGGGCTGGGGGCGCTGGCATTCCTATTCGCGCTCGGGGCCCACACGCCGATTTGGCGAGTCCTATACGAGGTCGTGCCTGGTATCAGTCTGTTCAGGGCTCCAGCGCAGGTGATGTTCCTATTCGGCTTTGCGGTGGCGACCCTGGCCGGCCTGGGTGCTGACCGCATCTTCACCGCCGTCCGTGAAGACGACGACGACGGCTGGCGAAGCGTCATGCGCGTGCTCTGGGGCGCATCAGCCGCGCTGGGGGTCTTGGCCATGCTTGCGGCATCCGGGCTTCTGACGTCCGTCTGGAGCTCGACCGTGTACGCAGGCGTCGACGCGGGCCGCCTCCAGCTCATGGAGAGCGAACTGCTACCCTTCATCGGGCGAGGCGCATCGATCGCGCTCGTCCTGGCCCTGGCGCTCGCCGGCCTGACCTGGGCCGTCCGTGCCGCCTACCTGGCCCCGAAGGCCCTTCTCGCGGGGCTTGTGCTGCTCGTCGTGGCGGATGAACTGCGCATATCGAATACCTTCATCCAGCCTTACGACTTCGAGACATGGTCGACTCCGGATACCAACATTCAGGCGATCCTGAATCAGGAAGACGGACGCGATGAGCCCTATCGGCTCTTCTCGTTTCGTCAGTCGGGGCAGGACGTGACGCCGGCAATGCACGGCATCGAGCTCGTCGCCGGGCATCACCCCAACGACCTTCTGCGCTACCGTGAGTTGATCGGGATGGTCGGGTCGGGGGTACCCGAGAACCTCTTCAACGGCAACATCCGCCGGCTACTCAACGTGAAGTATTGGCTGTGGCCCGACTACGAAGTCGGGCAGTCGATCGAGGGACCTGTCTTCTCGCGCACTCAGCTCAACGACGGTCGTGCGTACGAAACCGTCTTTCTCGAGCCTGCGCTCCCGCGTGCGCGCCTGGTGGGCGGCGCTGTGATCAAGTCGGACGAAGAGGCGGTCCCTTACATGCTCTCACCCGACTTCGACCCGGAGACGGAAGTGGTCCTGACCGAGGCTCCCGCGTTGGCACTGCAGGGGGGGGCCGTGGAGGGCAACGTGACCTGGCTGGAGCGAACCCCGAACCGATTGCGCTTCTCAGTCACCACCGAACAGCCCGCGCTACTCGTGGTCTCCGACAACTGGTTCCCAGCATGGAAGGCCACAGTCAACGGCGCCGAGCAGCCCGTTTTGCGCGCTTACCATAGCCTTCGTGCCGTACCGATCCCCACGGGGCAGCACACTGTCGAGATGGTGTACGAGTCGGCGCTGGTGCGTACGAGCATCTGGATCAGCTTGGTGCTCTTCATGGCGGTCGTCGCTGCCGCAGGCTTCGATTTGTGGCGCGGCCGCCGCACCGTGGAGGCTCACTGAAGACCTGGCTGATCCGAATGGGGCAGCTTGCCCTTACCGCACTGGTGACGTGGTATGTCGTTGGCCGCGTGGGCCTGGACTGGACCGAATTCCAGCGACTCGACCTGGCCGAGTGGCAGCCCAACTTGGTGCTGTTGGCAGCCTCGGCCGCGATGCTGCTCAGCGCGATGTTCATGAACGCGGCACTTTGGGCGCGGGTCGTCAGGGATCTCGGTGGCGCCCACATTCCAGTGAAGCAAGCCGTCCCGCTGTTCATGATCGCCAACCTCGGGCGCTACTTGCCCGGCAAAGTGTGGCAGATCGCGGGACTCGCCGCGCTCGCGAGCTCGCGGGGTGTGCGACCCATCACCGCGACCGGGGCCGCCGTGCTCGGTCAGGGCCTTTCGATACTCGCCGCCACGTCGATCGGACTAGGTGCGTTGCTTACGGCACCGGAGGAGTCGGTGGGGCCCTGGGGGATGATCGCGGCCACTCTGGTGGCGCTGGCCGTGTTGCTCATCGCCATCCCTCCCAGTTTTCGCGCCGGAGCACGGCTGTGGTTCCGCATCGTGCGCACGGAGGCGCCTCCGCAGTTGGCCTCGGTTCACGGCCTGCAGTGGCTCGCACTCTACACGCTCAACTGGGTCGTGCTCGCGTTGTCGTTTTGGGTCCTTGTGATCAGCTTCGGTGTGTCCGCCGAGATCGTGCCCGTGGCCTCAGCCTTCGCGGCAGCTTATGTCGCCGGATACTTGTTCATCCCGGCCCCTGCGGGTGTCGGCATCCGAGAGGGAATGTTGATCGTATTCTTGACTCCGCATCTAGGTGTCGGCGTGGCCGGCGCACTCGCCGTGATCGCACGCATCTGGACCACAGTGGTAGAGCTCGTTCCCGCCGCGCTGTTCTGGGTGCGCCACGTCGCAGCCGGCGGAGCAGGGGAGGTCGCAAGCCATGAGTGAGGGGCGCTTCCTGGTCATCGTGCCGACGTACAACGAGAAGGACAACCTCCCGCGCAAGGCGCCCACGATTCTCGCGCAAGACGAGCGCATCGATGTGCTCGTCGTCGATGACGCCTCTCCGGACGGCACCGGTGATCTCGCTGACGAGATGGCCAGCCAGGAGCCGCGTGTGCATGTGCTACACCGCACCTCCAAAGACGGCTTGGGCAAGGCCTACCTCGCGGGCTTCGCCTGGGCGCTGGAGAGAGACTACGAACTGATCTTCGAGATGGACGCCGACATATCGCATCCTTCCGACGCGCTGCCTTCGCTGATCGCGGCGGCTGAGCACTACGACTTCGTGATCGGTTCGCGGTACGTGGACGGTAGGGTCACCGTTTCCAACTGGCCCATGAGCCGTCTCTTGGTGAGTTACTTCGGGTCGTTCTACGCACGCACCATCACCAGAATGCCGGTCCGCGACGCGACCGGAGGCTTCAACTGCTGGCACCGCAGAGTGCTCAAGTCGCTTCAGCTCGATCGCGTGCGCTCGAACGGATATGCATTCCAGATCGAGCTGAAATTCCGGGCCTGGTGCAAGGGATTCACGTTTACGGAAGTCCCGATCCTCTTCACGGAACGGGACAGCGGCGAATCCAAGATGTCGAAACGCATCGTGCGCGAAGCCGTGTGGCGCGTCTGGTGGCTCAAGTTCCAGCAGGTGTTCCGACGCCTGTGACGAGCGAGCCCCGCATCGGGAAGGAGTTCTACGACTCCAGCGACTACTTCGAAGAGGGTACGGTTCACCTCATCGATACCGAGAGTCGCTTCCAGCGGTACCGCATAAACAAAGTCCTCTCGATCCACGAGCCCAAGCCGAGCGATCGGGTGGTCGATCTGGGCTGCGGATGGGGCACGTTCGGCTTTGAGCTCGCGGACCGCGTAGAAGAGATCATCGGTATCGACTTCAGCGAGAAGAGCATCGAGATCTGTAAGCGGCGGCTGGAGACCGATCCCCGCGACCGCCTGCGTTTCGTGTGCGCCGACGGGGGCGACACCGGCCTCGAGGGCGCCGCCTACGACGTGGTTATCGCGGCGGACTTCTTCGAGCACCTGTATCCTGACGACTCCGAGCGCGTAGCGAAGGAGGCCTACCGACTGCTCAGGCCTGGCGGTCGCTTCAGCACCTGGACTCCGCACCGTGGGCACTTTCTGGAAGCGCTCAAGAACAGAGATATTGTGCTCAAGAGGGACGTGAGCCATGTGGACTACAAGTCGATGGAACACATGAGAGCTTTGCTCGTGAACCAGGGCTTCGAGATCGAGCGCGCCTACTACGCAGAATCCCATCTGCCGGGCCTCAACGTCGCGGAACGCCTGCTTCAGGGGTTCGTCCCGTTTCTGAGGCGACGCATCGCGGTTCTCGGCCGGAAACCGGGAGGGTAGGGGGTTGGCCTGGGAGATCGAGCGGCGATTCCTGGTTCGTGTCGTGGATACGCTCTGGTACACGCTCGGCGACGGGCACCATTACCGCCAAGGCTACATCCGCAACGGAGAGCCCTCGGTGCGCATCCGCACCGGTGAGCCCAGGGGCGCCGTGCTCACATGCAAGATCGGCTCTGGCATCCGTCGCGAAGAGGTGGAGACGGTCGTGCCCGAAGAGATGGCCGTTCGGCTCATGGAGGCCGCCGAGGACCGCATCGTCGAGAAGATTCGCTGGAAGATCGGCCCCTGGGAGCTCGATCGATTTCTGGGCGCCCTGGACGGTTTGGCGCTCATGGAAATCGAGCTCGGGGATGAGAGCGATCCGCTGCCGGAAGCGCCACACGGTGTCCAGATTGTACGTGAAGTAACGGATGATAACCAGTTTGTCAGTGGTCGCTTAGCGCGCCTGCCACCTAAGAAGCAGCGCAAGCTTGTCAAGAAGGCCTACAAGGAAGTGAAAGAATGGACAGGACTCAGCGATTAGCGCTCGCGGCCACCGTGTGGGCCGCGACCTCGTGCACCATGATCGGTGGTGGCAGGGCGCCTGGCCCCAGCGTGGCGCCCCCAGGCGGGGACGTAACCGCCGAGGACGTTGCCGCCGTAGACGCCATTCCGGACGCAATCCCACGGGCGGAACCCCCCAGCCGTACCGGCAATATGGCCCAGTACGAACAGTCGGGCGGCGTCTACACTGTGCTCGATACCTCAGAGGGGTACGACGAGCGCGGCGTCGCCTCCTGGTACGGTGAACCGTTCCACGGGCGGCGGACGAGTAGCGGCGAGACCTACGACATGTACGGGATGACCGCCGCGCACCGCACATTGCCGCTTCCGAGCTACGTCGAGGTGACCAATCTCGCGAACGGTCGCAGCGTCGTGCTTAGAGTGACCGACCGCGGCCCGTTCCACGACCCGGACCGGCGTATCATCGACGTGAGCTATACCGCGGCAGTCAAGCTGGGCATGGTGGGGACCGGGACTGCGGCGGTGCGCGTGAGGGCGTTGGAGCCGTATCAGAGGCGAAGGGCCAACTAGGGAGGGGAGGGCGGGCCGAGAGCCCGCCTGCTCGCGGTTCGCTGCTCCGCGCCGCATCTTGAGCACATGAGTGAAGCCACCACCCGCCTGAACGCTGCCCTAGAGGGACGCTACCGCATTGAGCGTGAACTCGGTGCGAGCGAAGCCGCGACGACTCTGGGCACGTTGCGACGGCTGGCGGCTGGGATCGAGATCTGGTTGAGCCGGACCATTTGACCGCACGGCGCCGGGAGCGTAGCCCTCAAGATCACTTTTCGTACTTTCCGTCCCCCGCGGGTCCCTGCCGGCGGGAGATGCGCGGTGGTTCATCTTATTTCCTTATGGGGGACGTCGTGAGAGCAATCCTCTCCTTCCTGGGGCTCAGCCTCCTGCTTACTAGCGGAGTCGCAGCTCAACAGGCGACCCGGACCCAGCCCGTCACGGGCATCCGGGACAATGGCACCGGCTTCCACGCTCTAGTGGGTGCCCGGGTTGTGACGGCTCCGGGGCAGGTTTTGGACGACGCCACTGTTGTAATCCGGAACGGGCTCATCCAGAGCGTTGGTCGCAACACGGAGGCCCCGGCTGGGGCACGCGTCTGGGACCTGACAGGCCACACGATCTATCCGGGGTTCATCGATGCACATGCGGACCTGGGCATGGACGCAGTCCCCGAAGGCGGCGACGTGGGGCCGACCCACTGGAATCCACAGGTTCGGGCTTGGTTCAGCACTACGAGGAACCTCCAGGACGACCCCGAGCGCCGGGCGGCGCTCCGCTCTCAAGGATTTGGAACGGCGCTGGTCGTGCCCACGGAGGGCATCTTCCGAGGCACAGCTTCGGTCGTGAACCTGGGCGACGCCGGGGTCCGGGACCGAGTGCTCCGCTCCGACCTGGTCCAGGCTGTGGGATTCCAGCGCTCCTTCAGTTTGGGTGGGGCCTACCCCAACTCGTCCATGGGGACCATTGCTCTCATCAAGCAGACCTTCATGGATACCGACTGGTACATGAGGGCGTGGGGCGCCTACGAGGACAGTGGCCGCGCATTCCTGCCGCCCGAGACCAGCGAGGCGTTGGCGGCCCTCGCGGACGCGGTTCAGGGCAATCAACCGATCGTCTTCGAGACCGGCAGCGAGGAGGAGTACTTGCGGGCCTACAAGCTTGCCGCGGAGTACGGCGTGGACGCATGGTACCGCGGAAGCGGTGAAGAGTACCGCATTATCGATGTGCTCCGGGGACGCACCGACCCGCTCATCATCCCTCTGAGCTTCCCCGACGCCCCCGACGTCGATGACCCGGAGTCGGCGCTGAACGCCAGTTTGGCCGACCTGCGCGATTGGTATCTGGCGCCCACGAGCCCCGCGCAGCTAGCGGATGCCGGCATCCGCTTCGCGATCACTTCCGGCGGGCTTTCGTCGCTGAATGAGTTCCTGCCCAACCTGCGCATCGCGGTGGCGCGGGGGCTGTCCACATCAGACGCCCTAGCGGCGATTACGACTACGCCAGCAGCATTGTTGGGCCTCGAGAACACCCACGGCACGATTGAGGAGGGCAGGGTCGCCAACCTCGTCGTGAGCGAAGGCGACCTCTTCACTGAAGAGGCCACCGTGCGTGACGTCTGGGTGCGCGGACAGGCCTACGAGGTCACGCGCCCGCCCGAGATCGACCCCAGAGGAACCTGGCTCATCACGTCCGACGACGAGTGGGGCTTCGAGGCGGAACTCCGTCTCGAGGGGCCGCTGAACCGCCTGCGCGGGTCCATCGACATCGCGGGGCCGGATGGCGCCAGCATCGACCTGGCCTCGGCCGAGGTCGTGGCCGAGACCGGCCGTATCAAGGTGCGTTTCGATGGGGAGGACCTGGGATACGAAGGAGTCGCCCTCCTGGCCGGTTCGGTACGGGGTGAGGAGTTCTACGGGTGGACGTCCCTGCCCAACGGGGCGAACCCGTCGTTCCGCGGGTCCCGCACGGAAGCGTTCGAGGGAGCCACCCGGGGCACCGTGGCTATGAACGTCCCCGAGATCGACCTGCCGTTTATTCGACCCATGATGGAGTACGGGCGGACCGCCATCCCAGAGCAGCCCGCCGCCGTGGTGGTGCGCAACGCCACCGTTTGGAGCCAGGGTCCCCTAGGGCGGATGGAGAATGCCGATCTCTTGATCCAGGCCGGAAAGATAGTGGCGGTGGGTCCTGATCTCGACGCACCCAGAGGTGCGATAGAGATCGACGCCACTGGCAAGCACGTGACACCTGGGCTCATCGACCCCCACATCCATTCCGGGGTCAGTTCGGTCAACGAGAGCGGTTTCGCCATCGTTCCCGAGGTGCAGATGGGCGATGTCGTCACCCACAACAACATCTGGATGTACCGCCAACTCGCCGGCGGGCTCACGACCGCTCACATCAAGCACGGCTCTGCAAACCCGATTGGAGGAGAGAACGTCTTCGTGAAGATGCGTTGGGGCTCCCTGCCCGACGACCTCAAGCTGGAAGGCGCGCCCCGGACGGTAAAGTTCGCGTTGGGGGAGAACCCCAAGCGGCGCCAGGGGCGGTACCCGGACACCCGCATGGGAACGCAGGAGATCATCCGCGACCACTTCCTGGCAGCCCGCGACTACGAACGGGAGTGGCAACGTTGGGAGGCCAACGGCGAGGGCATCCCCCCCCGCCGCGACCTGCGCATGGAGGCGATCCTCGACATCTTGAACCAGGAGCTGCTGATCTCGTCGCACGGCTACCGCGCTGACGAGTTCCTGGCCCTGGTCCGCCTGGCCGAGGAATTCGGCTTCCGGGTGCAGACCCTGCAACACGGGGTGGAAGCCTACAAGATCGCCCCCGAGCTGGCCGCCTCTGGCGTTGCCGCAGTGGTGTGGAGTGACTGGGGGGGGTTCAAACTCGAGGCCTACGACGCCACGGTGTACAACGCTCGCATTCTGATCGAAGCGGGCGTGGTGACGTCGCTCCACTCCGACGACAGCGAGATCGCCAGCCGCATGAACTGGGAGGCGGGCAAACTACTGCGCACCGGCCTCACGCCGGAGCAGGCGCTTTCGACGGTGACCAACGGGTCCGCGAAGGCCGTAGCCATCGACGCCCGCGTGGGCTCTCTTGAGGCGGGCAAGGACGGCGACTTCGTGATCTGGAGCGGCAACCCCCTGTCTCAGTTCACTCGGGCCGAGCAGACTTGGGTGGACGGCCGACGGTACTTCTCCCTCGAGGAGGATGCAGCCATGCGCGTGCAGATCGATCGGGAGCGCACCCAGCTCATACAGGCCATCCTCTCCGTTGGCGGGGACGAGGACGAGGCCGGGGACAGGCGCCGGCGGCGCGGGGGGAATTGACCATGACTACGACCATGACTACGACCATGACGAAGCGAGGACTTATGACGGGCTATCTGTCCCGGGCCGGCGGCGTGTCCGCCCTTACGCTAGCCGTAGCGATAGCAGCTGCGGCCGCCCCTCTGTTGTCGCCGACTTCGGTGAGCGCACAAGTGCGCATGACCGTCCCGCCCCAGTCGGAACCGGTGGCGCTACGAGGGGCCACGATCCACACCGTGACCACCGGGGTGATCGAAAACGGCACCATCGTGTTCGAGAACGGGGTGATCATTGCGGTCGGCGCCGACGTGGAGATTCCCGCGGGGGCCCGTGTGGTGGACGTCTCCGGCAAGCACATCTACCCCGGCCTCATCGACGCCTACAGCACCGTGGGGATCGGCGAGATCGGCGCTGTGGACGTCTCGAGTGACGTCAACGAACTGGGCGACTTCAACCCCAACATTCGAGCCGAGGTGGCGGTCAACGCGGAGAGCCGCCACATCGGCACCTCCCGATCCGCCGGCGTGCTCGTGACCCTCACCACACCGGGGGGCGGCCTCATCTCCGGCATGTCCTCTGCAATGAGCCTCGAGGGGTGGGATTGGGAAGAAATGTCGATGAAGTCGGCGGCGGCCTTGAACGTGAACTGGCCGAATCCCAACCCCCGGCGGGGCAGGGGCCGCGGCTTCGGCCGCGGGCGCGGCGGCGCGACGCAGGGCCCGCCACCCACCTATGCCGAGCGGGTGGAGCAGCTCAAGGATTTCTTCGCCGAGGCGCGCGCATATCGCGACGCAGCCGCCGCTGGCGAACAAACCCGGACCGACTCGCGCTACATCGCCATGATTCCCGCGATCAACGGGGAGATCCCGGTAGTGGTGTCGGCAGACGGCGCGGCCCAGATCAACGACGCCATCACCTGGGCACAGGAAGAGGGATTGCGCCTCGTGATCCGCGGGGGGAGGGATGCCATTCACGTGGCAGATCGGCTGGTGGCCGAAGACATCCCCTTGATCATCACCTCGACCATGGCGGCGCCAAGCCGTCAATACGAGGGATACGACGGTGCGTACTCCATGCCTGCTCGCCTTCACGAAGCCGGCGTGAGGTTCGCCATTTCCGGCGGCTCGGGAACGCTCTACACCAACCGACTGCCCTGGGAAGCGGGCGTCGCCGTGGCTTTTGGGCTGCCCGAAGAAGAAGCGCTCAAGGCCGTGACGATCAACGCCGCCGAGTTCATGGGGATCAGCGACATGGTCGGTTCACTGGAGCCCGGAAAGCAGGCGACGCTCCTCATCACCACCGGAACGCCGCTTGATATGACCAGCGACATCGAGCAGACCTACATCCAGGGCCGCGAGATCGACATGATGGACATCCAGAAGTTCTTCTTCCAGAAGTACATGCAGAAGGTGCTGCAGAATAGGAGGATCGTGAGCTAGAGGGCTGCGGGGGGGGGCTCAGCGCCGGATCTCCTTGATCCGAATCCCCCTCCATTGCACTCCAAGCCCGACGTTCTCATCAGAGACTGAATGAACCTGTAGCGCGATGAATCCGCGCGGCGTGAGCGGGTCGATGAGGTCGGTGACGAGTACTCCGTTCACCCACGTACGAATGTGGTCTCCGCGCGCCTCGATGCGGAAGTGATTCCATTCGTCTTGGCGGAAGGCATCCTGCTCCGTAGGACGTCCGTCCAACGCAAAGAGCCATCCGCGGCGCGACTCATCGTAGAGTCCGCCGGTCCATTTCCGGTCCGACGGGTCGATCTCGACTTGATACCCGTGAACCCGACCGTCCCGATACTCGGGGAGGCTGTGGCTCCTGATCTGGACACCCGAGTTCATGTCCCGATCCACGAGAAACTCCAACTCCAGGATGAAGTCGGAGAACTCTCGATCCGTGGCGAGGAAGCTGTTGGGTGAGTCCGCGACCGAGGTTCCGATAATCCGGCCGTCACGAGCCTCGTAGGTGGCGGTTCCGTTCAGCACGCTCCACCCCGCGAGCGACTCGCCATCGAAGAGTGACGTCCAACCCGACTCGGAGGCACGCAATAGGTCGGCCGAATAGGGCTCGGCGCGGGCACCCTGCGCGCTTCGCACCTCACGGACGAACTCCGCCGAGACACCGCTCGCCTGATTCCCCCATGCGTTTCGCACGTAGGTGAGCACATCGGCGATCTGTTCCTCCGTGACCGCCGTGGACCGGATGCCAGGCATGACGCCCGAGATGCGCGGTACATCGTACATCGTGCCATCGACCGGTACGGGACCACTCATTCCATCAAGGACGAGGCGAACGAGCGGGTCCGGGTCCTGCAGGGCCCATTGCGACCGCACGAGTGGGGGTGCGATGGCCGGAAGTCCCATTCCGTCGTTGCCGTGGCAGGTGCCGCAGTACTCCGAATACACCACCGTGCCGGCTGCGAACTGAGCCGCCAGTTCGGCCGGGAGGGGCCGTTCCGCGGCCGGAGTCGCGAGCGCGAGTCCCGCAGCCGCTGTGGCTGCGCGCACCAGCCGCCCTTCCTCGACCCCCGACTGCGCGGCAAACTGGACGAACGCCGCTTCACGGTCTTCTAGCGCGCCAACGATGCCGTCGATGAGAATCGGCGCGTCTGGATGCCGGGCGGCGAGCGCGAACTGAATCCTCCAAGCTCGGTCCCTGTGCGTCGAGGAAAAGCCTTCGGTTGCTGCCGCGATCTGCGGCGCGACCTCAGCGGTGGACGAGCCCGCGAGGCGCTCGAGAAGATCGAGCGCCTCCACTCGCTGATCCGTAGCAACTTCGGAGGTCAGCGCGGCTACGGCTCCGATGAGTTTCGGATGACCCGAGGCCGCTACGGATTCCAAAACCTCTACCGTGAGCCGTCCCATGCCCTCCAGGGTCCATAGAGCATGGAGGCGGGTCCGTGGATCCTCATGCTGCGCGGCCATGGCCTCGAGCTCCGACTGTACCTCGACGGCCTGCCGTTCCACCAGCAAGCGCTGTGCGGTGTCCCGCCACCACCCGTTCGCGTGGGCGAGGTGTTCTACGAGCTCCAGGGCCGACGCATTCCCGAGTTCTGGAGTCGGCCCAAGTGCCGTACCGGCCCACTTCACTCGATAGATCCGACCCAGGCCGATAGGCAGCTCCAGTCCCCGGCTCTCGATCTGTCGCTTCAGATAGTCGGTCAGGTAGGTGACGTGCTGAATCACGCCGCGGTACATGTCCACGAGGTACAAGCTGCCGTCGGGGGCCGTATAGCCGTTCACTGGACGGAATCGCTCGTCTCCCGATGTGAGAAACTCCCTGTCCTCGTACGGGAGCGCGCCTTCGATGCGCCCGTCGACGTCTGCGAGCAGAACACGCTTCACGAGATATCCTGCCGGCTCCTGAATGAACGCATTCCCGCGGTATGCCTCCGGAAAGTTGTCTCCGCGATAGATCACGGGACCCGCCGCCGACGTCACGTTCGCCAGGCGCCCTTGGTCGTCGAGCGTCGCTGGGCGGTATCCGCGGTTCACACCGGGAGTCACCCGGCTCGGATACACGCGATTAGAGACCCTGCGCGCCGCGTAGGGCGAGGGCGAAGAGGCACCGTGATGCGGATTGCTTCGGAACGCGCTGGGCGGGAAGTCGTCTCCTCGCAGCGTCGTGCTGTTGTCGTTGTAGAAGAGGCGACCCCAGTCGTCCTGCGTGATGCCCCATTGGCCCCGGTACTCGGTCGTCTCCTTCAACCAGGCGCCGTCACGCAATCGATAGCGTTGGTCCGATTTGGCGCTGTAGATCCAGTTGTCGGTGGCCACGAGCAGCCCGTTCGGCTGATGCTCGGGATTGCCACCCACGGCGTAGAGGGAGTCGACGAGCGTGACCCGCCCGGCTACGTAGTCCCGGTTCTCCACGAAAAGGAGGTTGGGGGGTTCGGCCACGAGGATGCCTCCGGCGTAGACGGCGATCGCTCGGGGGAGAACGAGGCCGTCCAAAAAGACCGTAGAGGACTCATACGTACCGTCCGAGTCGAGATCACGGAGCACCACAATGCGCCCCACGGCTTCATCTTCTCCGGTGCCGTCCAACGTGGGCATGTAGCCGCGCATCTCGACGACCCACATCGCGCCGTTTTCGTCGAACACGAGTGCGACCGGATCCACCATGTCCGGCTCGGCCGCAACCAACTGGACTTCGAAGCCCGACTCGACCTCGAGGTCAGCGAGCGCTTCGTCGGGAGAAAGAACCGGGGCCGGAGGGATGCTGTCGGGATGCACCACATCTACGTTCTGGTCGGCATCGCCGGTTTGTGCGACGGTGTCCGGTTCGGGTGCGGTGCAGGCCAGCATGACAACGGCCACCCACGCGGGACCCATCAGCCGATACTTGAGCCGCGGGATGGGATGAGGCCTCACCAGTCGATCTCCGTCTAAGGACCCTCACGCGCAAAGCGGAGGTGTAGAGCATAGTAGCGGCGGCGGACCGTTGGCACGATGACGACGGCTCGCTAGCATTCCCGCCTCTTCGCCCCAGAATCCTCTCCCTCCGTCGAAAGGCGCGCGATGCAGTTGTGGATCGTGGACAGCGGCTTGTTCGTCACCGATTGCCGCACGCGGCTGCCATTTCGATTTGGCGCCGACACCATGACCGAAGCGCCTCTTTGCCTGGCGATGCTGGAAATCGAGACCGACGACGGCACGCGGGTGCGCGGTTACGCATCGGACCTTCTGGTGCCCAAATGGTTCGACAAGGACCCGAACAAGACACCGCGGCAAAACTCGTTGGACCTGCTGGCCAGCGCCGAAGCCGCGGCGCTCTCGTTTCGCTCCGAGCCTGAGTCCACAGTCTTCGACAGCTGGTGGTCGGTCTATCGCCAACGAGTCGAGTCGCAACCGTTCGGGCAGGGGGATCAGCTCGTCCGCGCTTTCGGCGTCGCGTTGTGCGAACGAGCGCTGATGGACGCTGCCTGCCGGGCGGCCGAGGTCAGCTTCTTCGGGGCGCTGAAGCAGGACCTGTTCGGCTTCCGACCGGAGCTGCTGTATCCGGAGCTCGACGATTGGTCGCTGCCCTCGTCCTTGAACGAGGCCCCCGCGAGTCGGGTCCGTGTCCGCCACACCGTCGGCTTGAACGACGCGCTCCGCCAGGAGGAACTGGAAACTCCACTCGACGACGGGCTCCCTCAGGCCCTCGAGCAAGACATCGCCTCCTACGGCCTCGACACGTTCAAGGTGAAGATCGGCGGCGGGCACGAAATGGACCTGGCCCGGTTACGGTCGTTGGCCGCCTTCTTCGACGACACGCTGGACGACTATCAGCTCACCGTCGACGGGAACGAGCAGTTCGACACGCTCGACGACTTGCTGGTTTTGTTCGACGCGCTCGGACGCGACCCTCACGGGCAGCGGCTGCTCGAGCGGCTGTTGTACATCGAGCAGCCGCTGCACCGTCGCGCCACGTTCGAGCCGAAGCGCAATCGCGCGATGGCGCAGGTGCGAGACATAGCGCCGGTGATCATCGATGAGGCGGACTGTGCGCTCGATGCTCTGCCTCGTGCCCTGGAGTTGGGCTACCGCGGAATCTCGGTGAAGAACTGCAAGGGTGTGTTCAGAGCATTGGCCAGTCGGGGACTCTGCGAGACCGTGGACGACGCCTTCCAATCGGCGGAAGACCTGACGAATCTTCCGGTAGTCGCACTACAGCAGGATCTGGCAACGGTGGCGGCGCTCGCTTTGCCGCACGTAGAACGAAACGGCCACCACTATTTCAGCGGCCTCGAGCATCTTTCGGAACGCGAGACCGACGCTGCTTTGGCGGCACACCCGGACCTCTACACGCCGTACGGGAGCAGCGCGCGGCTCGACATCCAGGGGGGCGAGCTGAAGCTCGATTCGCTAGCACAATCCGGCTACGGTGCCGTCGGCGATCCCGACCTCCCAGCGCGCCGCCGCGGCAAAGACTGGGGGCGGGAGTAGCCCGTGCAGTACAAACCACCAGGAAGGCACCGTAGCGTCGCCGACTTCCGCGAGCATTTTCGCGGATTGAACCCAGCGTTCGACTGTGACGAGGAGTTACTGGGGGCGGCCGGCCCGCTGGGTCAGCCGTTGGACCTGGGTCATCGGCAACTCGCCAATCGCTTCGCCACCCAACCGATGGAAGGCTGGGACGCTTCCGGTGATGGGCGACCCACGGAGCTCACGCTGCGCCGTTGGCGCCGCTTCGGTACCAGCGGGGCCAAGTTGATCTGGGGAGGTGAGGCTTTCGCGGTTCAAGCCGACGGTCGCGCCAATCCGAAGCAGCTCTACCTGAATCCCAATGTCGACATCGGCGGCGATCTCGAGCGTCTCGTGGCAGAAGTGCGGGCCGGTCATCGTGAGAGGGAGCTCGACGCCGATGACCTCTATATCGGCTTGCAGTTGACCCACTCCGGGCGCTTCGCACGGCCCGAGGGGCCGCTCGCGCCGCGCATTGCCTACCACCACCCACCGCTCGAGGAGAAATACGCGGTCGATGGCAGTATCACGGCCCTTACCGACGGCGAGCTCGAAGCCATTGGCGACAACTACGTGCTCGCGGCCGAGGCCGCGGAGCGCGCCGGCTTCGACTTCGTCGACGTCAAATGCTGCCACGGCTACCTGCTGCACGAGCTGCTCGGTGCTCACCGACGCGAAGGAGACTACGGCGGCTCGTTCGACAACCGTACGCGTTTGTTTCGGCGTATCGTCAGCGGAATCCGCAGCCGCTGCACGAAGCTCGATGTCGGTGTGCGTGTATCACTGGTCGATGTCTTTCCGCATAGCGCGAACCCGGAGACCCGCGTCGGCGAGGCCGCCGATTGGCAGCGGCACGTGCCGTACGACTTGGGCTTCGGCGTCGACCCGGACGATCCACGTCGCTTCGACTTCCGCGACGGACTGCGCTTCCTCGGGTTGGTGGAAAGCCTCGGCATCCGTCTGGTGAACCTGACGCTCGGCTCGCCTTACTACTGTCCGCACCTGCAACGGCCCGCGGCCTATCCACCGAGCGACGGATATCTCCCGCCCGAAGACCCGCTGCTGGGCGTGATGGCTCACCTCGACTGCGCGCGACGAGCCAAGGCGGCGTTTCCCGGCCTCGTCATCGTTGGCACCGGCTACAGCTACCTGCAGGAGTACCTGCCGCACGTCGCCCAATACGAAGTAGGGCAGGGGCACGTCGACGTCGTCGGCCTCGGACGCATGGCGCTCGTCTACCCGGATCTCGCCCAAGACGTGCTCGACGGTAAGACACTCGAGAAGCGGCGTATCTGCCGGACGTTCAGCGACTGTACGACCGCTCCGCGAAACGGCATGGTCAGTGGCTGCTATCCGCTCGATCTCCAGTACAAGAACTCGCCGGAAGCGAAGCGACTCAAGCTGATCAAGAAGGAACAACAATGAGCGGGCGCGATGTCGGTGGCGACCGACTCCGTGAGATGCAACGCGGCCTGCGCATGTCGCACCCACCGGACCCCGGAGCGCTCGCCGCGGAGAAGCGTGATCTCACCGAGCTCGAAAAGGCGTCCCCGCTACGGCGCACGCGGGCATACCTGAAGCTCAGCGGCCCGGGCTATATGCAGAGCGCCATGACACTCGGAGGTGGCACCGCCATCGCTTCGCTCGGCGCCGGTGCCGCATTTGGCTACAAGCTGCTGTGGGTAGCGCCGACGGCAATGCTGCTCGGCATCGTCATGCTCACTGCGGTCTCTCATCAGACACTATCCACCGGAATGCGTCCGTTTGACGCGATGGCGCGATTCGCCGGTAAGCCGCTTGCCTGGGCGTGGGCGATCGGCGCGTTGCTATCGTCGATCATCTGGCACTTCCCGCAGTACTCGCTCGCCTCCGCGGGTCTCGTCGATATCGGCGCGGCATTCGGTCAGACGTGGCAGCCCCAGTACATGAGCTTCGTGATCTTGGCCTGGGCCATTGGACTGTCGACGCTCTATGGGAAATCACCGACCTGGGTGAGGCTGTATGAACGACTGCTCAAGTACATGGTGTGGGGGATCGTGCTGTGCTTCGGCTACGTCGTCTTCAAGACAGGCGTGGATTGGTCGCGAGTTGCTGAAGGACTGACGTTTCAGCTACCGGACAGCCGCGAAGGGGTCGCCGCGGTGACGCTGATCCTCAGTGGCCTGTCGGCAGCGGTCGGCGTCAACATGCTCTTTCTGTACCCGTACAGTCTGCTAGCGCGCGGCTGGGGTCGCGAGCACCGACGGCTGGCGCGCTTCGACCTGTACGTCGGCATGTTGATCCCGTACGTGCTGGCCACGGGTCTCATTCTCATCGCCTCGGCAAATACGCTCTACGACGACTTCGCCGGTGATTCGATCGCAGCGGTCGACGCCGCTCAGTCTCTCGCGACCGTTATCGGTCCGAGGCTCGGTCGCAGCATCTTCGATCTGGGGCTCATCGGCATGGCGCTCAGTTCGATCTCGCTCCAGATGCTCACGTGCGGCTTCGTCGCGACCGAGCTGTTCGGCTGGGAGGTCGGTTCGCGGAAGCACCAATTGGCGATGCTGATCCCGACACCCGGCGTGTTGGGGCCGGTGCTGTGGACCAAGCTGGTGTGGCTGGCCGTGCCGACCAACATCGTTTGCGGACTGTTTCTCCCGGCTGCCTACTTGGGCTTCACGCTACTCCAGCGCAACGAGCACTACATGGGCTCCGACTTGGTGCGCGGCCCGCGCGGCCGTATCTGGTTCCTGGCGATGTTGGGCATCACCGTCTTCATGGTCGTCTTCCTTGGTTGGTACATGATGCAGTACGGTCCGGGCTACTTCGACACCTATCTCACCTCTACCGGGGGATAGGAAGCGATGCGCATCACCGTCGACGCCCCCGGTGGGCCGCTCACAATCGATGATCGACGACTGGACGAACAACGCACGCGACTAGAATGGCTCGGGCACGCGCCACCCACTCGTCGCGCTTACGCGGCCGCACATGTGGTGATGCGCGGGGACTACGAGCAGCTCGACCACGCCCTCGACCAACCCGGCGGCGCGGACGAGATCGCCGCGCACATCGACTGGAAGTGCACGATGGAGTTGCGCCGCCGACTCGATGCTCGCGGTTTCGGCATAGCGGAGGCGATGGACACTGCGCAGCGCTTCTTCCTCGGTTGGCCGAGCGCCGAACGCCTGATCCGGGAGTGCGGCGCGCTCGACCTCGAACACGGCTTCATTGCCGGCGCCGGCGTCGATCACCTGCAGAGCATCGACTCTACGACGCAGCTCGTCGACGGAGTCGTCGAGCAAGCCCAGCTCATCCAGGAGTGCGGCGGCAGCGTCATCCTTCTGCCGCTCGCCTACCTGACAGAAGCCGGAGCGGGCCGCGACACGTATGTGGATGTCTATCGCTCCATCATCGATCAGCTCGACGGCCCGATTCTGCTGCACTGGCTCGGGGAGATGTTCGCACCCAACCTCGCGGGCTATTTCCCGGGCGACAGCTTCGATGCGATCCTCGATCACGACCCGGAGAAAGTGCGGGGCTGCAAGTTGTCATTGCTCGACGATGCTTTGGAGCTGCGTGTGCGTCGTCGCATCACCGAACGCCAGCAGGTCGTCTTCACTGGAGACGATTTCAATTTCGCGCGATTGATTCTCGGGGGTGACCCCAGCGCTCCGCCGCAAGCCGGGCCGACCATCGACGGAAACACCGACTTCGGCGGCGCGCCGCTTCCCACCGGCGACTTCAGCCACGCGTTGCTCGGCATCCTCGATGGCATCGCGGAGCCCGCCGGCTTGGCGCTCCAGCTGCTGGCGCACGGTGAGGTCGAACGCTACCTCGACATCATGGCTCCGTGCGAAGAACTCGGCCGCTTGGTATTCGAAGCCCCCACGAGTCACTACAAAGCCGGGCTCGCGTTCATCAGCTGGCTCAACGGTTGGCAGGAGAACACCATGCTGGTGAATCGGGAAGAACTGGCGCGCTCCCCCGACCACTACTGGCGAGTCGCGCGTTACGCCGAGAGGGCAGGGGCGTTGATCGACGCGGAGACGGCGGCTGATCGGCTCCGATGGATGGCACAGTCGTGAAGGCGCGAACCTCGGGCGGAATCTCGCTCGCTCTCTGCCTCTGCCTTCTGCTCGCGGCTTGCTCCTCCCCGGCCGCACCTGCTGCGGACACGGACGATGGACCACCGGTCCCGTGCATATCCGCGAACGTGTTCTGCGCGGAACGCGTCGAGATCGGCGAAGGGGTCTATCTGCCCGTCTTCCGGACGCACTCCTTGGGGGGTGACGATCGGATCACCCGCGGCCTCATCGTTGTGCACGGCACCAACCGCAACGCGGACGACTACTTCCAGAGCGGGCTCCAAGCGGCAGCGGAAGCCGGCGAGCAAGACCGCACGGTCGTCGTGGCGCCCCACTTCCAGACATCCTCCGATGGGCCCGCTGCAGACGAGCCATACTGGTCGAGCAGCGGATGGAAACGGGGCAATCTCTCGCGATCGGAAGGCCCGTCCCCGCGCGTGAGCTCCTATGCCGCGATCGACAGCCTCGTCGCTCTGCTCGCGGACCGAGTTCGTTTTCCTGGCATCCGAGAGATCGTCGTGACCGGACATTCCGCGGGCGGGCAGGTCGTACACCGGTACGCCGCCGCTAGCCGGGCACAGGAAATCGCAGGCGAAGTGACCTTCCGCTACATCGTCGCCAATCCGTCGACGTACCTCTACCTGCGACCGGAGCGCGCGGAGGGCGACGGCTTCGTCGTGCCGGCGTCGGGAGTGTGCCCCGACTTCGACGACTGGCACTACGGGCTACAAGATCGAAACAGCTACGCCAGCGCCCTCGAGAGCGCGTCGATCCCCACGCTGCTCGCTGGACGCGACGTGCGCATCTTGCTCGGCGCGGCAGACTCACTCAGTGCGTCACTGGACGCGTCATGTGGCGCCGATCTTCAAGGGCCGTACCGTCTCGCGCGCGGCCAGACACTGATGAGATTCATGGACGCGTTCTTTCCCGGCCACGGGCACATCGAGATGATCGTGCCCGGCGTGGGTCACTCGAACCGGGATATGTGGTTGTCGCCCGTGGGGCTCAGGTCGCTCTTCGGCTCGTGAGGTGTCCAGCGAGGGCACGGCGGGCAATGCCGGCGGATCTTCTCTGGCAGCTGGACGCCGTGCGGCAGTCCCTTGCCGTACGCTTCGATGACGGCTGGATTGCCGCCGAGCGAGCGACTTCAGATCGGGCGCGGCGCGGGGCGATCGGCGGGTTCTGTCATTCGCTCGTCTCCAGGGTGCTGCCGTAGGCAGCGCTCAATGCTTCGATCGTCCCGTTCTCCAGCCGATCCATTATACCGGCGGGCGGCTCCTGGTGCTGCAAGGCTTTCTTCATATACCGCATGGCTGGGCCGATGTGATTGAAGAACGGCCGGTAGCCCTCGCAAAGTACGTTTAGTCCCGGCTCACCGTCGGGCGTGATCGTGAATCGATTCTTCGGGCACCCTCCGTTGCACACGAAGCGCACCTCGCAGTCCAGGCAGTACTGTGGAAGCGAGGTCTTTTTATCCTGCCCGAAGCCGCGCTGCTGTTCGCCCTCGACGAGCACCGGGAGCTCGGTGCGAAGCACGTTGCCCACCAGGAATTCGGGGTCGACGAAGTGATCGCAAGAGAAGAGGTCCCCCGTGTGCTCCAACGCGAGTGCGCGTCCGCACGTCTCCTCGAAGATGCACAGCCCCGGTTGTTGTCCGACCCAGGCGGCGAGCGCCACGTCGAAGATCTGAACGAACACGGAGCCGACGTCCCGGCGCACCCATTCGTCGAAGATCGCGATCAGAAATTCGCCGTACCCGAGGCCGGTCACAGAGCGGCTTGGACTATGCCGCTCCACGATCGGGATGAACTGCATGTAGCTCGTCTCGACCTCGTCCCTCAAGAACCGGTACACCTCCAGGGGATGCGCCATATTCGCCGCGTGTACGGTGGTCAGGACGTTGTGCTCGACCCCGTGTCTGCGAAGTAGATCCAGCCCGGCCATCACGCGTGTATGCGTGGGCTTTCCGCCCTTGTCTACGCGGTAGGCGTCGTGCAGAGCTCGGGGCCCATCGATGCTGATCCCGATCAGAAAGCCGTTCTCCACGAAGAACTCGCACCACGCGTCGTCCAGGCTGACGCCGTTCGTCTGCAGCGTATTGAGGACGCGAGTGCCGGGCTTCGCGTACTGGTGCTGGAGCTCGACCGCACGCCTGTAGAAGTCGATGCCCATGAGCGTGGGCTCGCCCCCCTGCCAGCCGAACACGATTTCGGAGCTGAGTTGGCTCTCGATGTACTGACGCGTGAACGCCTCCAGCACTTGCTCGGACATGCGGAAGTCCGAGCCTGGATAGAGCTCCTCCTTATCCAGGTAGTAGCAGTAGCTACAGTCGAGGTCGCAAATCGCGCCCCGAGGCTTGAGCATTACATGGTAGGGCTGAATCACCCGCTAGTTATACTTGGATGTGCGGTTCCGGTCGAATCTCGGCTGATGCGGATCGCTGCTGCACCAGCTTCCGAGGCACGGACGTGACACCTACGCGACGAGAGTTTCTGCAGCGAACAGGGCTCGCTGGTCTCTGCCTCGGCACCCCCGGTTGGCTCGCGGCGTGCGAAGGGGTGGCCAGGCGCTCCCCGAACGTCGTACTGATCTTCACGGACGATCAGGGCTACGCCGACGTGGGCGTGTACGGCGCCGAGGGCTTCACCACGCCCCACCTTGATGGCTTGGCCGCCCAAGGCATGCGCTTCACGGACTTCTATGCGTCCGAGGCCGTGTGCTCCGCTTCGCGAGCCTCGCTGCTCACCGGCTGTTATGCCCCTCGGGTCTCGATCAGGGGCGCGCTCACCCCCGGAGCGCAGGTCGGGCTCAACCCCGAGGAAATCACAATCGCAGACCTGTTGCGTGGCGTCGGATACGCGACCGGGGCGTTCGGGAAATGGCATCTCGGGGACGACCCACAGTTTCTGCCGCTGCAGCAGGGCTTCGACCAGTACCTGGGCCTACCGTATTCGAACGACATGTGGCCCGTCGACTACGACGGAACGCCCGCAACCAGCGGCAACAAGCTCCGGTGGCCGCCGCTCCCGCTCATCGAGGGAAATGAGGTGCTCGAGATCGTCGACGAGCTCGCGGATCAGGACCAACTCACCACGAGGTACACCGAGCGCGCGCTCGACTTCATCGATCGGAACGCAGAGTCCCCGTTCTTCCTCTACTTGGCCCACTCGATGCCGCACGTGCCGCTCGGGGTCTCGGAGAAGTACCGGGGGCACAGTGAGCAGGGCATGTACGGGGACGTCATCGAGGAGATCGACTGGTCGGTGGGACAGGTCCTCGCGGCGCTGGACAGGAACGGTCTGGCCGAGGACACTCTCGTGATCTTCACCAGTGACAACGGTCCCTGGCTCAACTTCGGGAACCACGCCGGTTCCACCGGCCCCCTTCGCGAGGGCAAAGGAACGGCCTTCGAGGGCGGCCCTCGCGTGCCGGCGATCATGCGGTGGCCGGGCCGTATCCCGCCCGCAGCGGTGTGCGAGCGCATGGCGTCCACGCTAGACGTCCTGCCCACCCTGGCGGCCATCACCGGCGCGGCATTACCACCGCAACCGATCGACGGCGTGAATATCCTTGCCCTGCTCGAGGGGCAGCCGGACGCGAATCCCAGGAACGTCTTCTGGTTCTACTACGCTGCCGAGCTGCGCGGCGTCCGGGAGGGAAGGTGGAAGCGCGTCTTCGAGCACCGCACCCGCTCCTACGTCGGTGTCGAACCCGGCATGGACGGCCTTCCTGGACCCTACGCCCAACCGACCGTGCCGACCGCGCTCTACGATCTCGAGAACGATATCGGCGAGACGACCGATGTGTCCGACCTCCACCCCGACGTGGTGCGAAGGCTCGATGAGATCGCCGAAGTCGCGCGCGCCACGCTCGGCGACCGCTTGACCGGGCGCGAAGGGGCCGAGGTGCGAGCGCCCGGTCGGAAGTCGTTGGCTGGTGCTGGGCGTTAACGGTGGGGGGAGCTCTCCGTGGCGCGCCTGGCGTCCTGCAAACGCGAGGCCGACATTGGATTCCATGTCCGACCTGAAGAGCCTCGGGCCGGCTTTTAACGAATCCAATCACATACGGGTCCTAGCATCACGATCGTGATACTCAGCCCAGGAGTGCCTAATGAACCGACCAGCCGTTTTCGCCGCCTTGGTCGCCGCGGCAGCGTTCACCGCCGCACCCGTCTCGGGACAGCTCGCCGGGACGTGGGAGGTCACGACACAAGGGGGTCGCGGAGGCCCACAGACCAGCACGCTCGTGCTCGCGCAGGATGGTGAGACCCTCACCGGGACCATGACGTTTAGCTTCGGCGGGCGCGGAGGCGGAGGTGGTGGTCCCCAGGAGTTCGAGGTTTCCAACGGGACCGTGGACGGCAACTCGTTCAGCTTCACAGTCACGCTGAGCGTTCAAGGTAACTCCATCGACCTGAACTACTCGGGAACCGTCGACGGAGACGAGATGTCCGGGACTCGTGGGGGTCCTCGTGGGGGCGGTCAGCCATTTACAGGGGAAAAGCAGGGATAACAGGCTCGCCATCGATGACGACGATGTCCGATAGTCCGCTATGGATACTCGGTTTCGAGTTCGAAGCCGAGGATGCCAACGCTCGTGACATCGCGGCTATGGGGTATGGGGGTGGCGTACCGATGGGAGGGGACCTCGGCCAAGCGCCGAACGGCAGTCCCGTTTCTCTGTTGATTCACGCTGTAAAGGACCCTGTGGGGGCCAATCTGGATCGGGTGCAGGTGATCAAGGGGTGGCTCGACGAGGATGGCGACACGAATGAACGGGTCTACAGATGTGGAGTGGGCCGGAGACCGCGGACCTGAGCCGAATGGAAGGGTGCCCGCCATCGGAAGCACGGTCGACGTGGAGGCGTTGACCTACGACAACACCATCGGGAGCGCGGAGCTCTCCACCGTATGGGTGGACCCCGACTTCGATTCGGACGAGCGCGCGTTCTACTACGTCCGAGTGCTGGAGATCCCGACTCTGCGACACTCGACGTACGACGCGGTGGCGATGAGTCAGGACCCGGCCGCAGCTACCCCGCGGCCTTCGGTCATCCAGGAGCGGCCCCTCTCGTCACCGATCTGGTACACGCCCTGAGCGAGCGGGGCCGCCTGATTAACCCCTTTCAGTTTTCAGCGTTAGAGAGGTTCCGATGACGGATATGACCCGACGGGAATTGGTTTCTTCCTTTTGTCGCACGGCCTCGAGCCTTGTCGCATTCATGGTGCTGGCTTGTGCGCCGCAGAGGGTGCCGGAGTCAACCGGGGCGCTTGAACTGACCCCGCTGGATGAGCAACCCCTGCGAATGGTCAGCGCGTTCTTCGGCTTGGATAACGCGCTATCGCCGCGAACTGCTGCGCTTTGGCGGTCAGCGCCCGGCAAGGACGGGATGCCCGTGGTATTCTCCCGTCGCGTCGAGGAGCCGATTGATCCGACTGCGTTCACGGTTGTCACGCGCTCAGGGGCGCGACTCCACCCATCGTTTGCCACCACTCGCCCGGCAAGTGGAACGCATCAGCGGCACACGGTTCTGCTCATCGGTGAACTGGGAGGTGAGCCCGAAGACCCTCCCGTCATGGTCGAGATGACAGGGCAATTGGCGGTCGCCGGCGATGCCGACCCGCTGGGCATGTCGGTGCCTGTGACGCCTCTCGGGGACGGACCTTCACTGGTGTTGGCGTTTGCTTCTGATCCCGCGCAGATCGAGAGCAATTGTCCGCCAGAGACGAGGCAAATCATCGTCGTGGTCTGGGCCGGTGGCGTGCGTCCGATGCCCCGCGTCACGCCCGACGACCATCGCCTTGGGTATTCCGTCGCAACGGCGGCCGGAGACGTAGTGCCTATAGCCCTTGGCAACCTCCGCGACGGCGACAACTACGAACACCTCTGTCTGGACACGGTGGCCACACCTCTCCGCGCGAGTATGAGAGGCGGCCTCCTAATGGATCCGCGGGATGATCCGAATCCGGCCACGGACGTCGAGATCGCAGGCATGGAGTAGCCTGACATGGAGACCGGCCGGGACACGAAAGGAGCAGACTGAGCTGAAACCGTCGCCTACGTAACGCCTCGGACTTGAGCACAGACGGGTCTCCGCCGTCATGCGCCGGTCCAGTCAACCGGTGCAGGTGCTTCACAGGCAGGTGTGCTAGCCGGAAGGGCCTGGTCATGACTCAGTTTTTTTGGCACAGTTTGGGGCGTGGTCTGGGTCGCACGACGCCTGGCGGCACGCCTGCACCGGCAGCGCCCACCGTGCTCGCGTGCGGCCAACCATACCCTGAGGTACATTCGCTGATGGTTCAAGACTTCTCTTCAGTCGGGGGAATCGTCCCATGACGATCCATCGCCAAGCTTTCGACGGACTCATTCCCGGGGCGATCACTGCGATCGGCGTCGCCGTCGCGGCTACCGCACTTCTGTGCGCACCGACGGGATTGACGGCGCAGTCCCACACGCCGGGTGAGCTGCACGAGCCGCACATCCTCGCGGCCGCCGACTTCGGCATCGATCCCAGTGCGGTGACGTTCACGAAGGACATCGCGCCGATTCTGGCACGGAGCTGCGTGCAGTGCCACCGCGCGGGCGGGGCGGGCCCCATGGCTTTCACCAACTATCAGGAAGTTAGACGGTACGCCCCGAGGATCCGGAACAAGACGGCGATCCGGGACCGCATGGGCGCGATGCCGCCGTGGTATGTCGAGAAGGACATCGGCATCCAGCACTACAAGCAGGACCCGTCGCTGACGGACGAGGAGCTCGCGAAGATCCAGGCCTGGGCCAACAACGGCGCGCCGGAGGGCGACCCGGCGGACCTGAAGGTGGAGCTGGATCCGGTGAGTGAAGACGGCTGGCGGATCGAGCCGGACCTGGTCGTGAAATCGAATGAGGTCTTCGTCGAGGGTGGAGTCGCAGATTGGTGGGGCGAGATCGAGCCAATCGACATCCCCCTTGAGCATGACCGGTATGTGAAAGCAGTGGAGATCCGCGAGGTCAACGACTTGCCCTCGGAGGGCTCGGGAAGGGAAACCGTGGGTGCCCGGTACGTCTTCCACCATCTGATCTACATCTCGCGCGTGCCCGGTGCGCATCTGCTCGAGGCCACGGGCTGGCCCGTGCACGAGGTGGGCCGCAATCCCGACTTCTTCAGCGAGGAGGCGGGCCGGTTGCTGAAGGCGGGCTCGCAGATCACCTCCGAGTCTGCGCACCTCCACTCCAATGGGACGGATACGCGCGCCCACCTCGAGTTCGGCTTCGAGTTCTTCCCAGAGGACTACGTGCCGAAGTACGAGACCGCGCGCTTGGGCATCGGCGACGGGCTCAATATCTCGATCGCTCCGGACCAGAACGGCCAGGAACTGCACGCGTACAACGTGCTCGAGGACAACCTCAAGATCATCGCGTTCGAGCCGCACCTGCATGCGCCGGGCGACCGCATGTGCCTGGAGGCGATCTGGAAACAACACATCGAGACACTGAGCTGCGTGGGCTACGACCATAACTGGGTGCGCACGTACTCCTTCGCGGAGAACTACGAGCCGCTGCTGCCGAAGGGGACGGTACTGCACATCACGGGCTACATGAACAACACCGAGTCCAACTCCAACGTCCCCGATACCAGGAACTGGCAGGGCTCGGGCAATCGCTCGGTAGCGAACATGTTCATCGACCTGGGCATCCAATTGAGGCTGAGCGACGAGGAGTTCGTAGCCGAGATGGCGAAGCGACGCGAAGTACTCGACCTCGACGTGAACGATCACGTGATCGGATGTCCGCTCTGCATGGCCGAGATCCCGTTGCTGCCGGACATCGTGGAAGAGGAGGACGGCGAGCCGATCGTGGTATCGGACGTCGAGGCGAGCGCCGCTGCGGAGTTCCTGGGAACGTGGACCCTGCCCCTGGAGAGCCCCCAGGGCACGTTCAACATCGGCCTCGAGTTCTCGGAGGGAGACGACGGGATGCTCGCTGCGTCGGTCAACCCGCCGACGAGCCCGCCAGAAGACGCGTCGAGCATTCGCCGGTCCGATGATGGCCTCGTTCTGGAATTCACGCTGACCGCGTTTGGCTCGTCCATACCTGCCACCATCACGCTGACATCAGCGGACGAGGCTAACACCATGAACGCAGTAGTGGACCTGGCCGGGTTCTCCCTTTCTGGAACGGCGACCAAGGAGGGTGGATGATAGGGCGGTTTGCGGTCCTGCTGCTCGCGGCCGTCTCGATCTCGATCCCTGACGGGGCCGAGGCTCAGAGGCACACGTATACGAAGGGCCAGCCGCTCTACCCGGCCTATGAGGGCTGGGAGCAGAACGAGGACGGCTCGATCGACATGCTCTTCGGCTACATGAACCAGAACTGGGAGCAGCTGCTCGACGTTCCAATCGGAGCCGACAACCAGTTCTCCCCGGGTACCGCGGACCAAGGTCAGCCCACGCACTTCCTTCCGCGACGGAACCGCTTCGTCTTCAAGGTGCGGATTCCGTCCGACTTCGAGGATGACGACGAGCTCGTGTGGACGCTGCGGGCGAACGGTCATGAGTTCAAAGCGTATGGCTCACTCCGTAAAGATCTCTTCGTCGACAACGTGGTGATCATGTCCGAGACCGGCGCATTGGGGGCGGGAAGCAGCAACCCGGAGATCCGGGCGAACGTGCCGCCTGCAGTCGAGTTGCAAGGGGGGATGGAGCGGAGCGTGCGCGCGGGCGAGACGCTCAGGCTCGAGGCGATCGTCATCGACGACGGCCAGCCGAATCGATCGTCGCTCGTGCTCTCCGGGGGGGGCAGTTCGGACGACGAAGACGACGAAGAGGACGCTCAGAAAGAAGACGAAGCAGCAGCGCCAGAAGAAGAAGAAGAAGAGGAGGAGGACGCGGGGCCCACACCCAGGGAGCTCTTGGCGCGGGCCCTCAGCCGCTCGACGGCGACCGTAACGGTGAGCAAGAGGTCTGGGCTGCACTTCACATGGTTCGTGTACCGGGGCCCCGAGCAGGGCGTCGAGTTCGATCCGCCCCAGATCAAGCCATGGGAAGACACGCGGCCCTTCGCCAACTCGCCGTGGGCGGTCGCGTGGGCCGCTCCTGAGGCGCCGGAAAACGGACGGTGGGTGAGTGAGGTCACGTTTACTCAGCCGGGGACTTATGTGCTCCGGGGTCGGGCGGACGATGGAGGATTATTTTCGGACGTCGAGGTCATGGTCGTTGTGCGGGCGGCAGTGTCCTGACGCCGGCTATGCCGCCGATCCCCGTCCGGGTACCACGACGGAGATCTTCGAGTTCGCGGCTCGCCTCGCTCAACACGGGGTCCTGAAGGGAGTCGTAAATATCGAGGTGTCCGTATTCGGCATCCGAGACTTCGTGCTGACAGTTGAGTCGAGTCGGGAGCCTTTGTCTGATACGAGTTTCTTGGATTGAGGCGCTTCGCGCTCCGGCTTCGGGCCTCCTCCGGAGCGGTAGGGCTATCGACCCCCCCCGGCCTGATCCTGGTAGAGCCGGAGCGCTTCCTCGAACGTGCCGAGGACTTCGTCCCTGTGGGCCGGGTCGTCCCAGCGATTCATCCTCCGGAGATCGCTTAGCGTGTCCTCGATCCAGTCGACGAAGAAGGCGGCATCGTCGCGCGAGCGGATCGGCTCACCGTCGGCAATCACGAACACCGGGTTCGTGTGCGCGAACAGGTAGCTGTCCATGGCGCCGTGTTGCGGTGGGCCGAGCGTGCGCGCCGCGATCCACCCGCTACCGTCGATCGGAACCTCGATGTTCACGTCGAACGACTTGCCGTCTCCGGTGGCTTGGAACGTGTGCGTGATCTCCCCGTTCTGGACGATCTCGAGCGTATGCATCTCGAACAGTGACCGGGCTGTGACGGCGACGGAGACCGTCTCGCCTCTCGAGACCGTCAGCTCTTCGCCCATCCCCCGGCCCTCGACATCGAAGGTGAGGATCGGTCCGCTGGTCACGAACGCACGGCCGGCCGCCATCGCGTCGGCCCACTCGTCGTAATTGAGCGTCTCGCTGCCCGTGTAGACGTACGAGCGCGTGGTCCCGACCGCCGGGTGCCTCGCGATGTCGCTCATGGCATCGGTGCCTGCCGTACCTGGGATCCTCGAGCCGGTGTTGAGGAGCCGATACCAGATCTCGGAGGTCCCGAGCTCGTCGCTCCACAGGCACACGAGGTCGACGAAGTCCGCCAGACCCAGGATGGCGTCGACGGGCAGTTCGCGTGCTCCGCTCGGGCGTGCGGGGTCGGGCGTGCGGTGGCTCAGCCCGAACGGGTGGACGTAGCCACCGATCCCGCCCTGTTCGTGCACGTGCTCGAGCACCGCCGCGTTCGTCGGGTACAGCTCGCGGTACGCCGTCCCCTCGTAGCCGATGTAGAACGGCGTCACCAGCGAGTCGAGGTTCAGCAGCGCCATGTGCGCGAAGAAGTTTGGCCGGTACTCCTCGTTGTAGTAGACGATCGTCCG
>Ga0209445_1000262_pt1 | contig 29906 bp, 32 predicted proteins | sample MarorgKNORR_S2LV_4_FD_188223 | JGI IMG/M metagenome (GOLD analysis project Ga0209445, IMG submission 188223) | Marine microbial communities from the Southern Atlantic Ocean, analyzing organic carbon cycling - NADW_A/KNORR_S2/LV (SPAdes) (version 2) | ecosystem: Environmental > Aquatic > Marine >... | reverse complement strand
GGGACACCATTAACTATTCTTGGTTTGAATTTCCATTTAAGAACAGCTCGAATGACATTTCGATCAAACAGTCTTCTCGGCACAGATTCCATCACCACCACTCCCCTGACTGAGCCATCAGCAGCTATTGTTACCTCCACAACAACATACCCTTCTATGCCTTCAACTAATGCTTCTCTAGGCCATTGTGGATTAATTCGAACGATTGGTAAAACGTCTCCCTCGGCAAGTGGGTTCCCTTCCCAATTACCTAAAAAAGGACCTCCCCCAGCTATGGTTGGAAGATCAATATCTGGTATCTCAATCTTGACTTTATTCATCGTCGGTTTAACTTGCTTTTGCACGATCAATTTTGGTGGAGGTGGAGGTTCTTTTGGTGGCTTCGGTTTAATCGGTTTTCTCCTGTCTTTGAAACTTAAGCTTTCATCATCTTTGATGCGAATAAACTCCATCATTTGACCCTCAGAAGATGAACCAAGGCCCTGCTCACCTGAATCTATTAAGGCCTGCATCAAAAAGAATAAACCTAAAGTAACAATCACCCCAAGCAACAAAGCACTCAGATATCTAACCTCAGGTTTCAAATTCATTGTCAGGTCGTTCACGTTTATTTTTCCTTTGCTGATAGAGACACTTTTGAAATACCACTGAGTCTAATTTGGTCCATAATATCAATAATTAAGCCTGTTGAAGCCAGTTCATCAGCTACAATAACAACGCTACTTTCTGGGTTTTCAGCATGGGCTGATTCCATTAATATACGCACAGATTCCAATTGGATTTGATTCTTATTCATCCATATTTGATCGCTAGGTGACACCGCGATAAGAATATTTCCTAGTTCTGCTCTGGCTGCAGTTTCAGCTTCAGGTCGATTAGGGTTAATACCAGTTTCCTTAATAAAAGAAGTGGTCACTATGAAAAAAATCAACATGATGAACACAATATCCATCATCGGAGTGATATTAATTTCACTATCTTCTTCTTCTCTATTTCTTCTTTTAATCATAAAATTATTTTTGTGTTGCTAATGAAACATTCTTAGCCCCGGCTAATCTAGATTGGTCAATTACTCTGACCAAAAAACCTGCGGCCGCTTCTCGATCTGCAACCACCACCACCGACGCTTGAGGTTTTAATGCCAAATACGATTCTATATTAGCTCTTACCGCATCTACTGTTATTAAACGATCTTGAACAAAAATCTGTCCCTCTGCTGAGATTCTCACTGAAATTACTTCGGATTTTTTTTGTTCTTTTATCGGTGATTTTGTAGGGCGATTGACATCAATAGAAATCTCTTTAACAAATGAGGTAGTCACTATGAAAAAAATCAACATGATGAAAACAATATCAAGCATCGGTGTGATATTAATTTCACTTTCTTCACGTTTTTTCTTAAATCTTCGTCTCATCTTTAAATTATTCGATCACCAATTGATCGGCAACTCTTGAAACTTCATCGTCAGCTTTTCTTTTCAGCAAATTAGCTATATACAACCCTGATATGGCTGCAACTAAACCTGCCATAGTTGGTATTGTGGCTTGCGATACCCCACTAGCCATTAATCTTGCGTTGCCAGTCCCAAAAAAAGTCATGACATCAAACACCTTGATCATGCCCACTACTGTGCCTAAAAGTCCTAGTAGTGGCAAAATCTGCATCATAGTTTCAATTGTTAATAAAAACTTCTTAGTATCAACCGATACTTGAGAAATAATCTGATCTCGAATTCTCATGGAAAACCAGTCGCCTTTATTATCTATTGCTTCCCACTCACTAATAGCCTGATGTCTGCGAACAGGCAACAAAAACTGAAAAAACCAGAATCGTTCAATGATCAATGTCCACATAATAGTGGTAACCAAAAGGATGCCCCAGAGAACAGGTCCTCCTGCTTCAAAGAAATCTCTTATTTCTGGTAATATTAATGTCAGAAAACCCACGCCAACTAAAGAGAAAGTTGCTAAAATTATTGCAGTTTCCCTGCCTATGGATTGACCCTCAAACCAACTTAAAAAGTTCTTCAGAGATGACATAAAATGGCACTACTTCTTGCCGGCATTCCTAGCAATTAACCCAGCGCTTTGTTCTTCTATGATTTCAATCAAAGAGCCGCTCCAGCTGCTCAAAACACTATGTAAGAAAACCAAAGGGATAGCGACTATAAGACCAAGCATTGTGGTGACAAGTGCTTGCGATATACCGCCAGCCATAAGCTTAGGATCCCCAGTACCAAAGAGCGTAAGAGCTTGGAAAGTGACAATCATACCCACCACAGTACCCAAGAGGCCAAGCAAAGGTGCGATTGCAGCAAACACCTTAATAATGCTATGGAATTTCTCTAATTTTGGTACTTCTCTTAAAATAGCTTCATCAATCTTTAATTCTAAAGATTCAGGATCAACATCTTGATTTTGATTGAACACTGAAAGTATTCGACCTAAAGCATTGTCATCAGAAGCTTGGTCTGATTTTAACTGACGATTAATAGCATCACCCTCGTCTTTAAGGAACTTCAATCTCCATCCAGATAGAATTAAACCCATTAACCCAATAAAAATAATAATAAAACCAACTAAACCTCCTTGATTGATCCTTTCTCCAATCCCTGGAGCTTGTATCAGGAGACCTAAAATTTGTCCTCTGCTTGGATCAACAGCCATAGTTGTATAGCCTTCTTCAAGATCAAAAAGATCATCAGCTAAGGATCTAAAGCGTCTTGCAGGTTGTCGAGCTAAGACTTGGAGTGATTGAGTTTCAGGAATAAATTTAAGAAAAAAGTTCTCAGTAATAGCATTAAATACACCAATTCTTACAACCTCAGCATCTGAGATAGAGCCGCCTGGGAGAATTACTTGGCTGTTAAATCGCTCGACATTTCCTGATTTAGTCATCTCTTCGAGCATGGTCACAATTAAACCTTTCATTTGATTAATGCTAGGTAAATTTCTGGTTTCTGCTAATGCAGCTAATGCCTCTTCCCTTCCAGGGTATTGAATAGATACTAACGAGTTCTTGACTGTCGCTATAGCTTCACCAGCAACTTGTCTAACAACACCAAATAGTTCTCCAAAATTTCCAATTCTTATTCGTAGAGTCTCTCCAATATCTTCGAGAACTTTTTCATTGTCCTCAAATTCTTTTTGTAATCGCACACTACGTTCTTCTTCTTGATTAAGCCTGATCTTTGCCTCTTCTAATAATTCACGTTGTCTATTTCTGGCACTTAAGAATTTGTCCTCTCTTTCTTTATTAATCATCCCCGTCGTAATGCTATCGGTTTTAGTGATTTCTAGAAGCTTTTCCATCGTTTTAATATTCTTCAGCTTTTCCAATAGAATCGGGTCAAGAACCTCCTCTACTGATTCACTGCCTTCTTGAGCGACAACGCCAAAGCTGAGTAACAACACAAAGACTGATAGAAGAGTATTTTTTATTATCACTTGACTCATTGCATTACCCTTGGAGCCTCAACTGGCAATTGAATAAGGTCAGGTGTAATTTGTTTCTTGGCTATTCTTAAACCTTCTTTAACATAGTCAGTGTATTTTCTAGGTAAATCTTCCCATTGTTGTGTTTGTTTGTTCCAAAATCCTGTCTCCTTCTGATCAGGTGTTTGATATGTTAGTGATGTTCTTCCGATTCTTAAGAAATCAACTTGTTTACTTTCACCATTAATGTCTAAGAATCCTGTGTAAGCCTCAATATCTGAACCAAAACTTGTTTCAATTTGGTAGGCGTCCATGATTTGCCTAAACTTCTCAGAAACAGTTATATCAGACTCATTCATAATAACCCTGAGTCGGTTAACCCTGTCCTTTCTTTCTTCAAGCAAAAAGGGGACATCAAGATCAATAAAACGATCCAAGGTTTCAATACTTTCTAACATTAATGGCACGATGCCTCGCTCAATCAAAGCAAAGTCTTGAAGTTGATGATTAATATTTACTATCTGTTCTTCTTGGTCCGTGATTAAACGTTCAACATAATTATTGTAGGCTATCAATCGATCAATCTGTTGAAGCACCAAGCGATATTCCCCTAATAACTCTTGAGTCTCAACTGATAAGTCAGTAATTTTTTCTTGTGAACCCTTTGAGTCTATAGTGCTGTCATTTTGAACAAATAAACTGTCACCTAAGATCTCCACTGGGTCTGGAAGCACTATATCTTCAATATTGTCTTCTTGAGCAATTGATGTTGTGGAATACACCAAATTAATAGCTATTACTAAGAATAGAGACAATGAAAAATATTTCTTTATGAATGGGTACATATTCTATTTATTGATTCCTTTTGAAACCTTTAAATATCAAAGCAAGTTATCAGATAGGAGCATTAAATTAAAGTGCTTTGTCTTTAGACTGTCTAAGTGACATTAACAACATAACCAGTAAATAGGAAAGTATAAATGGTAATCCTGCTTTCCCAGGAGTGATTCCTGCTGTGTATTCAGGAGTCAATGGATAAAGTTGTCCTACGACTAAGGGCCTCATCAGCCAAGTAAATATCCATAATAAATACATCAATGGAATTAGATTGCGATATGAAAAAAGTATAATAACATTGAGTATAACAAAGCTCACTTGTTGCAAACCCCACAGAGAAAAAGCCATATAGATAATGTGATTGGGGTCAGGAATTGATTCAAAAACAATAATATTTCCTATTTCATTGGCAGCATATTGAGGTTGAAGAAAATGCATATAAGCACTAAAAGTCATTAGCAACATAAATAAAATCATGCCGTAAAAAGCTATGGGAGATCCTAAGTAATTATTGTTTGCCTGTTTGGGTATAATTCTTCCGATCATCAAAATCACCTTCACATATCAGTATAATTTGGACCGCCTGTTCCCTCAGGGCAACGCCAGTCTATATTCTGTGATGGGTCCTTGATATCACAAGTTTTACAATGAATGCAATTTTGGGCATTGATCTGAAAATAAGGGGTTCCTGATTCAGATTCTAGAACCTCATAAACACCGGCAGGACAATACAGTCTTGCGGGTTCTCCAAACTCAGGTAAATTTTTCTCGATGGGTATGGTCGGGTCGTTTAAATGCAGATGGCACGGTTGATCTTCTTCATGATTAACTCCGGATAAATAGATTGAGGAAGTACGATCAAAAGTGACGATATTATCTGGTTTTGCATACTCCTTTTTTGCAGCCTTATTAAAAGGTAATAATTTAGCATAATCCTCACCTGTTGCTGATAGAGTGAAAGGAAGTTTCCCAGAAAATAAATTCTGATCAATCCAAATAAAAATAGAACCCAGCAATAAACCAAACTTTTTCTGTAAAGGTGAAAAATTCCTAGCTCGATGTAACTCATCAAATACCCAAGACTGTTTTAAATGATTTTCGAAATCATCTAATTCATCACTTCGAGTTTCATTTTCAATCGATTGAACGTATGTTTCAGCTGCAATAATGCCTGTTTTCATTGCTGTATGGGTTCCTTTAATTTTAGCCCCGTTCATAAACCCAGCGTCGCAACCAATCATCACCCCACCAGGAAAAGTAAGCTTAGGTATGGACTGAATGCCGCCTTTATTAAGCGCTCTTGCTCCATATGAGATTCGTTCACCATCCTTTAGTAATCCCTTAAGCTCGGAATGTGTCTTCCATCTCTGGAATTCCTCAAAAGGGCTTAAATTGGGGTTAGCGTAATCAAGTGAGACAATTAAACCAATGAACACTTGATGATTGGGAGCATGATAAATAAACCCTCCTCCTTCAGTGCTATTGTCTAATGGGAAGCCAGCAGTGTGCATTACTAAGCCTTCTGAATGCTGTTCAGGGTCTATATTCCATACTTCTTTAAATCCAATACCGTAATGCTGCGGATCAGAATTCTCATCTAAAGAATATTTATTGATTAATTGTTTACCCAAATTACCTCGACAACCCTCAGAAAATATTGTCTGCTTTGCTCGAAGCTCGTAACCCATCTCATAACCGTCTTTAGGTTTACCGTCCTTATCAAGACCCATGTCACCTGTGATCACACCTACAATTTTTCCCTCCTCCTCAATGAGATCAACTGCTGGAAAACCAGGAAACACATTAACTCCAAGATTCTCAGCCTCTCGTCCTAGGTACTGACACATAGACCCTAAGCTGATAATTCGATTCCCATGATTCATCATGGTTTTGGGCATTAAAAATTTAGGCACTGAAATACTTGTATTTTCTCCAGTTAAAAAAAGCATTTTGTCATCAATTACAGGGGTTTGAAGAAAATTATTCCCCTCATCCCACTCAGGGATCAACTCATCCAAAGATCTGGTCTCTATGACAGCTCCTGAAATGATATGAGCTCCTATTTCAGAACCTTTCTCTAGTAAGCAGACGCTCAAATCTAAGTTATTTTCATTGGATAGCTGCATCAAACGAATGGAGGCACTTAGACCTGCTGGCCCAGCGCCAACCACCACCACATCAAATTCCATGGATTCTCTACTCATCTGTTCTACTGAGTTATTAGTATCAGATCTGTCTGATCTGGAACGGATGTAACAGGTTCATAAGTAGAGGTATGATCTTGATACTCATTAAATGCTTCAGCAATTTCTTCAATACTTGCATTGACCCTTAATACCCTTACATGTTTTATTTGGAGCTCTTTAATTCCATCCAACCTATGATGTCCATCTATAAGATAGTTATCTTGATCGACAACCAAAGGTCCATATTCATCATTTAATAGCCATTCTTTTTCTTGAACTCTAAGTCCTCTAACTCTCTGTGTTTGAACAGGAATAATGTCTTTAGTGGGAATAGTAACTTTTTCATAAGAGTAATCACTTGCATCAAGTATCTCTTGACTTAATTGAGGGAGTTGGTTTCGCTCAAAATGTTTGTCTGCAGCTAATACTGTGAGCGACAAGACTAACATCATAAGAATTATGAGTAGCTTGTTCATCTTAATCTCTTTAAAGTTGAAAACCTTCAAACTTTTTGCCTATTGGTGTTATATCCAGTTTTGTTAAATTTATATTAGGATTTTACTACGAACTATTCTTGTAGTCTTAATTATTCCTGTTTTAATAGTTGCAGATGAAAGATTAATTACATCCAAACCCATATAATTTATAATCCTATGGAAAAATTAAGGAGAGAGACTAAGTGGCAGGAAAACTCATTCTTTGTAGGCACGGACAAAGTACATGGAATCTTGAAAACAGATTCACTGGTTGGGTGGATGTGGACCTTACAGAACAAGGACAAACTGAAGCTTTAGAGGCAGGAAAACAGCTAAAGTTAGCTGAATTAACTTTTGATATCGCTTTTACCTCCGTACTTAAGCGAGCAACTAAGACACTTTTCATTATCCTAGAAGAGATGAATCTAACCTGGATACCTGTAATCAATTCTTGGGAACTAAATGAAAGACACTATGGGGCACTTCAAGGATTAAATAAAGTAGACGTGGCTAAACAATATGGTGAGGATCAAGTACAAACATGGAGAAGAAGTTATGATACCCCTCCCCCTGTTATGGCTGAAGATAACAGTTCACACCCAAGATTTGATGCAAAGTATGATGGTATAGAAGGCTTGCCAGGATCGGAGAGCCTAAAAGATACTTTGGCTAGAGTGAAGCCTTATTGGCAAGATAAAATCTTACCTTCACTCCTAGGCAATCAAAATGTCTTAATTGTTGCTCATGGGAACAGTCTTCGTTCTCTAATAAAAATTATTGATAATATTAATAATCAAGACATTGTCTCACTCAATATTCCAACAGGGATTCCTCTGGTCTATGAGTTTAATGAGAACCTGAAGCCAACCTCTAAATATTTTCTTGGTGATGAAAAAGCTATCAAAAAGGCTACTGAAATGATTGCTCAACAAGGTAGCATAGAAACATAATGATTTATCAAATTGATAAACATAGTCCAAAATTCAACGACACTAACTTTATTGCTCCCAATGCAACAGTGATTGGACGAGTGGTACTAGAAGAGGATGCAAGCGTCTGGTTTAACGTTGTAATCAGAGGGGATAATGATCCTATTATTATTGGTAAAAAAAGCAATATTCAAGATGGGTCTATACTGCATACTGATCTGGGGGCACCATTGAATATTGGCGAAGGTGTTACAGTAGGACATAAAGTTATGCTTCATGGTTGTAGCATCTCTGAGAATTGTCTTATTGGAATTAACTCAACAATACTCAATCATGCAGTGATTGGAAAAAACAGCATAGTTGGGGCTAATTCGTTGATCACGGAAGGCAAAGAATACCCTGACAATACTCTTATTATGGGCTCACCAGCAAAACCTATTCGTGAGTTAAGAGAGGCAGAAATTATGATGATTAATATGTCTTCTGAGCATTACGTTGAGAACGGAAAACGATTTATGAACTCGCTCTCTAACGTCTAATTCGCATCAACCCTTCTTGGGACGTAGAAGCAATCAACAGTCCATCTTGAGAGAAAATCTGTGCTCTGGCAAAGCCTCGTGCTCCTGATGATCTAGTGCTTTCATAAGCAAACAACATCCATTGATCAATTAACATTGGTTTGTGAAACCACATGGCATGATCAAGACTGGCCATCTGGAAACGGGACTGCATCAAATTAGTACCGTGTGGAAGTATTGCGGTTGTCAATAGATCATAATCTGAGACATAAGCCAAAAGAGCTTCATGCAAGCCAATATGCTGAGGTACTTCTCCTTTAGCTTTAATCCAACTGTGCTTAATTGGTGCAGTTGTTTTATTGGTCAAAAAATGAGGTGGTTCAACTGGCTTGACCTCAAAGGGACGTTCTCGAGTCAGCATTCTCTTAATGCGACCAGGTAATTGCTCAACCCACTCTGGTTTTATCAGGTCCACCAAATCTTCTAGCTCATCGGGTCCTTTAACTTCTGGCATTTCAGATTGATGCTCTAATCCCTCCTCAGGTTTTTGAAAAGATGCTGTCATATTGAATATTTGTTCACCGTGTTGAACTGCAATAATTCTTCGATTAGAAAAGCTTCCTCCATCTCTGGCACGATCAACTTCATAGACTATGGGCGCTTTAAAATCCCCACGTCTTAAAAAATAAGCATGCAAAGAATGCACTGAACGACCCTCAATGGTTCTTGTAGCAGCCATTAATGCTTGGCCTAGGACTTGCCCTCCAAACACTTGGGGGCTACCGATATCTTGACTTTCACCCCTAAAAATATTCTCTTCAATGACCTCAAGATCCATGAGTTCAACTAACCGTTCAATAGTGGTATCAAGAGTGTTATTTGATTTCATAGCTATGTGAAATAATAAAAAGAAACCGTTTCTGCAACACAAGCGGGTTTTTCTTCACCTTGTATTTCAACAGTGGTTTCACCGATTACCTGTGTTGCACCTGATCGCTGTCTGACTCGCGTGATTGTAGCTCGTGCACGAATTTTACTATCCACTGGAACCATATTGGTAAAACGAACTTTATTAACTCCGTAATTAATAGCGCGCTCTAGATTGGCAAACTCAATAAAAGTTGCCGTCATAGCAGGCACCATAGAAAGAGTTAAATAACCATGCGCAATGGTCTTAGAACCTGGCATTTCCTTCTTAGCTCTATCAATGTCAACATGAATCCATTGGTGATCGTTTGTGGCATCTGCAAATTGATTGATCTGTTCTTGAGACACATCAAACCATTCGGAAATTCCTATTTCCTGCCCCTCCAATGCCAGCAAATCTTCAAACGATGTGATTGTGTGACTCATGAGCCTTAAACAGAAATATTACCTATGGTATTCATAAACTCCAATCGAGTAGCATCGTTAGTTCTAAAACCACCTGTCATAGTGCTGGTCACCATATCCACATTACTTTTATGAACACCACGGGTGGTCATACAAGCATGTCTAGCCACAATAACGACACCGACACCTTTGGGTTGTAAAACCTCTTCAATGGTGTTGGCAATTTGTTTAGTCATTTTTTCCTGGACTTGAAACCGTCGAGCATAAGTGTCAACGACTCGAGCTAATTTACTAATTCCGACCACTTTGTTCTTAGGTAGATAAGCCACATAAGCCTTACCAGTAATTAAAGCAATGTGATGTTCACAATGAGACTCAAAATCAATGCCTCTTAAAGTCACCATTTCATCGTAATCCTCAACTTCTTCAAAAGTTCGGTTTAAATACTCATCAGGATCTTCATTGTAGCCGCTGAACCAGTCTTGATACGCTTTAGCAACGCGTTCAGGGGTTTCTAACATCCCTTCTCTATCGGGATCATCACCAGCCCATTTTATTAAGGTTCTTACTGCCTGTTCGGCGGCTTCACGTGATGGCAGTTTTGATTCTTTACTCATTATTAATGCTCAAATGGTTATATACAATCGAGAAATTATCGAAATGCACACTATTATGCAAGCAATGAATGATCATCCTAGTCGATTAGTTATCTCTTCAATTGAAACATTCGCACTAAGTAATGCGTCTGGATTCAATGGGTTAAGTATCTCTAGATCCATTTTTGATAATGTTTCTCGAGGGCTAGCATTCTTTATTAATTTGGAGTCAGATGAAATGGCACTAAAAAACCTTGGTTCATAAATAGCACATAAGGGTTCCACACCGGATTCGTCTATGGACTGAAAAAGGGTTGCCGTTGTCTCTAGATTCCTAGCATGAATCAGTTGATCTATGGTTTGGTTATCAAGAAACGGCATATCGCAAGCCACCACTAACCAACCGGAATGAGGGTCATAATCTCCAGCAGATAAAATCCCAGCAATAGGTCCTGAATAACCAATCTGATCAATAATTAATGGGTATTGAGCTCGTTTAGTCTCATTAATTTGATCGCGTCTGACAGAAACATAAACCTGTTCTATAAAGGGGCTTAATAGATTGTAAGTTCTGTCAAGTAGTGTCATTCCCTCTAGATCTATAAGGGCCTTATCCTGGCCCATTCTTCGACTATAACCCCCTGTTAAGATCAAACCATTAAGTGGTGTCATGATATTTAGTCCTCTTAAGAGTCAGCCTATATCTGTTTTGCCGCCTGTTTTTCTTTGCAGAGAAATATCACTGATAACAATTTCATGACTCAGAGATTTACACATGTCATAAACGGTTAACGCTGCTACTGATACTCCCGTTAAAGCTTCCATCTCCACACCTGTTTTATGCTCAATATCAACTTCACAGGTGATGATGAAATTTTGATGATCATCCGGCTCAATGGAAATATGGCAGGCATTTATGTTTAGAGGATGACAAAACGGAATAAGATCATGAGTTTTCTTAACTGCCATGGTGCCGGCAATAATTGCAGTATCAATGACAGGTCCTTTTTTTGTCTGTAAATCACCGTCTCTAAAACGGTCCTTGACCACTTCAGGAAAAATGATCTTTGCGGTTGCAGTTGCTGATCTTTTAGTGGTCTCTTTGGAAGAAATATCCACCATTGTTGGTCTGTTCTTTTTATCTATATGATTTAACATTTCAATTTCTCTGTTCTTAAATCTTACAAAATACTGTTTAAAATTTCTTGTGTATGTTCGCCTCTTCTAGGACTTGGCTTTGGTTCTTGAATTTTATCATCAAATCTTGGGGCTGGTCTGGCTTGTAATTCTTGATTCACTTTAAACCAAATATCTCGTTTAGCAATATGCGGGTGATTATTAGATTCTTGAGGCCTGTAGACCGGAGCAACGCAGGCGTCAGAATTTTCAAAAAGCTCTTGCCAATGTTTCAAAGGGTATTGAGAAAACAGTTGTTCGAGTCTTGTTGTCATTTTAGGCCAAACGGATTGATCCATTTGTTGGTTAAAATCTGGGTCATTCTTCAGGTCTAGTTTCTCAATAAAGACAGCATAGAATTTTGGTTCAAGACACTGCACAGAAATCCATTCATCATCCGCACAGGCATAACATCGACTCCATGGCGGTCCGTCAAGAAAACTCTCTCCTCTAATTGGGCTGAGTAAACCTGCAGCTTGGGTAGACATCAACAAATTCATCATATGCGCTGAACCATCTACAATTGCTGCGTCAACAACCGTGCCCTTGCCGGTGCTTTGAGCTCTTAACAATCCTGCTAAAATACCTGCCACTAAATACAATGCACCACCACCAATGTCACCTGCCAATGTAGGCGGAGTAAACGGTGGTGTGCCGGCTGATGAGGCGTACCATAGAGCGCCTGATAGAGCGATATAATTAAGATCGTGTCCTGCATCTTTGGCTTTAGGACCGTTTTGTCCCCAGCCGGTCATGCGCCCATACACCAGACCTGGATGATCTTTATGAACAACTTCTGGTCCTAGGCCTAAACCTTCCATCACACCAGGCCTAAACCCCTCAATGAGACCGTCAGCAGTAGCAATAAGTTTTTTCATAATTGCAAAATCGTCCTTATTTTTAAGGTCAAGGATAATGGAACGTTTGCCTCGATCAATTATATTCTTTTCGGGCATTGTAGAAACAGATGGCGATGGGCGATGCACCACAATAACATCAGCACCTAAATCAGCTAACATCATTGCAGCAAAAGGGCCCGGGCCCAGACCTTCTAATTCTATTATTCGGATTCCTTCAAGCATTGAATTATATTTTTACTTTTTTGTATTGGTTTTCTAACTATCTTACACCTCTTTAGGATTTCAAGATCTTTAATCTAATTCAAGAACAGAAAAGCAATAAATGAAGTTGTTTGGAAATTTTCCTATAATATTTAACCATTATTACTGAGATATTCATGAACCAAACACTATTTGAAAAGATTTGGAATCAACATTCAATCAAAAACTTAGGTGACGGAAACGAACTAATTTATATTGATAGAATCTTTCTTCATGAGAGAACTGGAAGCATCGCTCTTAAATCTTTAGAAGAAAGAAATATTGATATCCGTAACCCCAGCCAAGTGTTTGCCACAATTGATCATATCGTTGATACATTTCCTGGAAGAGGTGACACCACTCTGATGCCAACTGGTACTGATTTTATAAAGTCATTGAGAGCCTCAGTTGAGGGATCAACAATTAATTTTTTTGATCTTAACAATCCAAATCAAGGGATAGTTCATGTCGTTTCACCAGAGCAAGGTATTGCCTTACCTGGAATAACTTATATTTGTCCTGATTCTCATACATGCAGTCTAGGAGCCTTAGGAACATTAGCTTGGGGCGTTGGTTCAACAGAATGTGAGCATGCACTAGCAACAAACACGCTGATAAAGAAAAAACCCAGACTTATGAAAATAAATATTGAGGGTGAACTTCCTATTGGAGTCACTGCAAAAGACATTGTTCTTTATTTAATATCCCAATTTGGATCAAATGGAGCAGCAGGTTATGCAGTCGAATTCACTGGATCTACAATTAATGCTCTTGAAATAGAAGCAAGACTCACACTGTGTAATATGGCAGTCGAATTTGGAGCTATTACAGGAATTATTGCTCCTGATCAAAAAACAATTGATTATTTAGAAGGAAAACAATTCTCTCCCAAAGGGGATGATTTCATAACCGCAAGTGAACAATGGAGAAATCTTAAATCTGATCCAGATGCAAAGTTTGATAAAACGATAAATCTTAATTGCTCAGACCTAAGCCCTTATGTGACATGGGGTACAAGTCCTCAACAAGCTATTTCAATTAATGGATCTATACCCTCTTTAGATCAGCTTAAAGAGAGTTCTGAAAGAGAATCTATGATTAGAGCACTCAATTACATGGGCCTTAGTGAGGGTGAAAAGATCAAAGATAAAAAAATTGACGCCGCTTTTATTGGTTCATGCACAAACAGTCGAATAAGTGACTTAAGAGCAGCGGCCAAAGTGCTCAAAGATAAAAAAATAGCTCAGGGTGTTAAAGCCATATGTGTTCCAGGTTCGTCTCAAGTTAAAGCCCAGGCAGAAGCAGAGGGGCTGGATAAAATATTTACATCCGCTGGTTTCGAATGGAGAGAATCAGGATGCTCAATGTGCTTCTTTGCTGGAGGAGAGAGCTTTGGTGAGAAACAACGAATTATCTCAACGACCAATAGAAATTTTGAAAATAGACAAGGCAAATCAACCAGAACACATCTTGCCTCACCAGAAACAGTTGCTGCTTCTGCAATTAATGGAAGCATATCTGAGGCAAAAAATTTAGGTTTAGAATCATGAAACCCTTTAAAAATATTTCTGGAATTGCAGCGCCGCTAATGAGAATTAATATTGACACAGATACTATCATCCCCAGTAGAGAGATGAAAACGGTCTCAAAAAAAGGTCTTGCAAGTGGTTTGTTTGCAGATTGGAGATATATCTCAACAGAATCTAGAGAAGAGAATCCTGACTTCATCCTTAATCAATTTCCATACAATCAAGCTAAGATTCTACTCTCAGGAAGTAACTTCGGTTGCGGATCATCAAGAGAGCATGCTGTATGGGCAATCAATGAGTGGGGTATAAAAGTGATTATAGCTCCAAGTTTTGGGAGTATTTTTTACAATAATTGTATAAAAAATGGTGTGCTCCCAATAAATCTAGATGAAGAAAAAATAGCCTCTATCAATAATTTTGTTTCTATAGATCCTGTAAAAAATAAACTACATATTAATCTAAACAACAGAATCATAAATTACGATAAAGAGACAATAGAAAACTTTCCGATTGACGAACAAGATCAAGAATTCTTAATCAATGGTCTCGATCAAATCGATCAAACATTAAAGAAAATCTCATTGATAAATAATTTTGAAGAAGCACATAGGGGACAAAACCCATGGTTATAGTAGATCTAAATAAATATTAATATTGTCCCTCTACTGACCTCAGTTTTGATGCTTAAGCGCTTAATACAAGAGAACTAATCTTGAGAATCATAATTTGAGATAGTTAGATAATTTAAAAGTTGCAAATTTTTCATATTAAATCGTTTACTATTAGCCCTATTATGAGACTAGCTTTATTCATTTTTTTATTATCAACTACTTCAGTTCATGCTAATGACGAAGAACATCAAGGTATCTTAGCTACTTTATATGTGCAAAACTCTGCTGAGTTTGATGCTAATTCTATTAATGTTTATAAATCAGCAATTGATAAACTGCCTAAGCTTCTGGCAACTAAAAATATTTCTGCTGCAATTGAGCAACATAACGATTTTAATGGAAAACCACCTGCTGTTATCTTAGACGTCGATCAAACTGTCCTAAATAATGTTGCTTATCAAGCAAGATTAATTGAGAACAGAACCTATTACCCTGAGGGTTGGGATGAATGGTGTATGGAAGAAAAAGCAGACTACTTGCCTGGTGTTGAGGATTTCTTAGATTATGCTACTGATCTGGGGATAGAAATATTCTTTGTGACTAATAGGACAGCTAATCTTGAAAAAGCTACAAGAAATAATCTTGAAAAGCTTGGATTCAAATTTGCTAAGAATAAAGATCAACTTCTAATGAAGGGTGAAAGGCCTGATTGGACTTCAAATAAAACCTCAAGAAGATCTTTAATTGCTGAGAAGTATAGAATCCTAATGATATTAGGAGACAATCTTGGAGACTTTGTTGATAGCAGTGAAAATATAACCTCTCCGAAAAACAGAAGAGCAGTCGCAGAAAAGTATAGAAATATGTGGGGAGAATATTGGTTTATGCTTTCTAACCCTAACTATGGAGATTGGGAAAACGCGATCATTGATTTTAACTTTGGGTTACCAAAAGACCAACAACTTCAAAGAAAATTAGACGCATTAGACCCTAAATGAAGTCACTGTTAAAATATCTATTTATTATTGTTCTGTCTTCCGGTTTGACTGTAATGGCATTACAGCAATTTGCTCCAATTGTCATTACAATCCCAAAAAAGGATAAGCAAGAAATTAAGTTTGATTTTGATCAAACTCTTGCAAAGAAAGATTTAAAGAGAATAGATAGGAAAGCTAAAAATATAATTCTTCTAATTGGTGACGGTATGGGCAGCAACCAGGTAACCGCTTATCGAATTGCGAAAGGAGGCCCAAATTATATTACAGCTTTCGATAAATTTCCCTTCACAAGCTTAGTTAAAACTCACGCAGTAGACACTTTAATCACAGATTCCGCTTCATCAGCTACGGCTTACAGTTCTGGAATTAAAACTGTTAATGGATACTTAGGAGTTGATAAGGATAAACAAATAGTAGGCAACATAACTGAAATGTTATATGAAAAAGGCTATATCAACAGTCTCATTGCAACCTCTGAAATTACCCATGCAACACCTGCTGCATTTGCAGTTCATAATGAATCAAGAGACAACACCGATCAAATAGCTGAAGCACTGTTTAAGTCTAATAATTTTATTTTATTAGGAGGCGGACGAGATTTCTTTCTGCCTAAGGATTTAGGAGGTCAAAGAGAGGATCAGCTTGATATTCTTAGCCTAATAAAAGAACAAGAAAGTTACTTGAGTTCAAAAGAAGATTTCAATAATTTTCAATTTGATCCATCAAAAAGAATTTTTGGTTTGTTTGCAAGTGAAGGGTTCATTAGAAAAGAAAATGAACCAAATCTCTTAGAAATGTTTAATTTCACACTAGAGCAGTCTGAAAAGATGCTGGTCAATAATTGTGCTGGTTTTTTCATAATGGCTGAAGGTTCTCAAATAGATTGGGAAGGACATGAGAATGATTTTAATGCCCAATTTAAAGAAATGGATGAGTTCAATCAAGTTGTCGACCGTGCATTAGAGTATGCTAAAGCAGATACAAATACATTGGTCATCGTCCTCTCAGACCATGAAACCGGAGGTCTGCTTATAGAAATGAATGATTTTAGTAATAAACCTAGCAACAAGATGAAAGTTTCATGGAATACTGCAATAGGTGTAGGCACTCATACAGGATCAATGATTCCTGCTTTTGCTTATGGTCCTGGGGCATCAAATGTAACAGGAGTAATTGATAACACTGATATATTTTTTATTATGAAGGAAGCGCTAGGTCTTGATGAGTTAAGTGATCGTCAATGTTCATATGAAGTAAAATAACTTATGTTGAAAATGAATAAGGAACGATATGTCTGATATTGATGTATTAGTAAGTGAAGTTGGACCAAGAGATGGTCTGCAAAGCATAGATACCATTATGTCAACTAGTGACAAGAAAAAATGGATAAAAGCTGAGGCAGAAGCAGGGGTTAGAGAAATTGAAGTGGGTTCTTTTGTACCGCCAAAATTATTGCCACAAATGGCAGATACTTCAGAGATTGTTGAATACGCAAAAAGTCTTCCAAACCTTACTGTTGTCGCCTTAGTGCCTAATTTTATGGGGGCAAAAAATGCCATTGATGCGGGCGTCGATAAAATGTGTCTGCCTTTGTCTGTCAGTGAAACTCATAGTCAAGCAAATTTAAGAAAAACCCATGATGAAGTTTTGGAAGAAATTAGAAAAATCACTGAGTACTTGAACACTCTTGATAAAAATAAAAGACCAGAATTTGAAGGTAATTTATCAACTGCTTTTGGGTGCACCATAGAAGGAAAAGTTTCTGAAAAAGATGTGATTTCTCTAGCTGTCAAAATGATGGAATTGGGTTGTGACGAAGTCGGACTGTCCGACACAACGGGTTATGCAAACCCGACACAAATCAAAAGACTTATTCGTTTACTAAAACAAGAAGTGGGTGCTAACAATCTTTCGAGTATGCATCTGCATAATACTCGAGGCCTAGGGCTGGCTAATGCTCTGGCTTCACTTGAGGAAGGGATTACGACCTTAGATTCATCTCTCGGTGGAATTGGTGGTTGTCCTTTCGCGCCAGGTGCTAGCGGCAATATTGTTACTGAAGATTTAGTGTTTATGCTTGACTCAATGGGATTAAAAACAGGCATTGATCTTAAGGCTTTAATGGAAGTTAATCGAATGGTTAAAACTTGTCTTCCTGATGAAGAACTCTATGGTTTTACTGTAGACTCTGGTCTACCTAAAGGTTACTCAGAGGGAGGATGGGGGCTAGCTGATTGAGGTTTAAAACTTATACTTAAGGTCAAGAAAAGTTTTTTTGTAATCAATTTCCATCTTTTTCTTATTATCAAACCAGGTTAATTCAACGCTAATATTTTTTGAAAAGGTATAACTGACATTAAGCTGATGTCCCTTATGACCGACACCACCTCCTCCAAAATTTGAATCCACTAAGGCACCAAAGACAGCATTTTTCTCGACGTCTTTATAAAGATAGGTGACTTTCCAAAAATCATTTAAAGTCAGCTTGGATCCAATTTGGAAGCCCGAATCGTCTTCATCAGCTTTAGAATTTCTTACATAATCCATAAAAAATGTTGTTGGAATTAAACCAATACCTAATTTTGTCTTAATCTCAGCAGAAAGATTAGTGACACTATAATTATTCAAATAGTTGTTATTAGCATCAACAGGGTTGCCAAATATTTGTCCATTCCAAGTAATTTCAGAAGCAGGCCTGCCTTTAATATCATCAAAATTGTATTGAGCTAAGGCAACTTTATAATTTGTTTGATTTGAGATTTTGTTGCTCGTACCGATTTGGAAACCCCTGATATTAAATGCTTTAGATGAAGATTCATCAAACTTAATGAATCCAATATTGCCAAAATAATTGTCTTTATTAAAACTTAGAGTAACTCCCTCAGGATTGTAATCTCCGTCGAAGAGTAACTGGCTTTTATTGGGTTTAAAGAACGGATTACTCATTTTACCTAGTGCAATAGATGAATTATCTGTTAGTGCATAATTTATATATAGCTGATCCATACCGATATCACTTAAACTAAAATCATGTCCAAGTGTTTGATTGGCTGCTGTGGTGTTTGCTTCGGCAGTGGCAAATCTTACTTTAATTTTTAATCGTTCATTAGGTGAATATTGAACGCCTAGCCGTGTGCGTATTCTATGCCTTCTGCGTTTTACTGACTTGCTATCATCATCGGTGTACTCATAACGGTGTCTAAAATCAAATGACGTCGCTAGAGCAGATGCCTGTGTGAATTGAGGGGTAATAATTAAGAGTCCTAAGAACAAGAATGATAAAGAATATATCATTTTTATTGTGATTTTCAACTAACCAAAAGCTCCCTTTAGTGCAAAGAAAAACAGAATAGATAAACCAGCGCCCACAGGTAAAGTTACAATCCAAGACAGGATAATTTTCCCAACAACGCCTAAATTTATTGCTCCTATACCTCGAGCAAGACCCACACCTAATACCGCACCAACCAGCGTATGGGTTGTGGATATGGGTAAACCAGTTCCCGAAGCAATAACTACAGTTCCAGCAGCAGCTAACTGTGCAGCAAACCCACGACTGGGTGTCAGCTCTGTAATTGCTGTTCCCACGGTCATCATCACTCTAAAGCCCAACATCGCAAGACCAATAACAATACCAGAAGCACCAATCAACAATATCCAAAACGGTACATCTGAGGTTGTGGCTATTGCCCCCCCACTTTGAACCACTGAAACAATTGCTGCCAAAGGACCTATGGCATTAGCGACATCGTTAGAACCATGGGCAAATGCCATTGCACAAGCGGTGAAGACCATCAAGATGGCAAATACTCTCTCAACACCATCAAACATAACTCCATTTTTTTCCTTTGTTGTATTGTCAATTCGCTGCAATAGGAGCGCTCCTAAAACGGTAATCATTAAAGCGAAAACTAAAGACCAGGCAATACTCTGTGAAGTAGTAAAACTGATTCCTACATGCTGCAATCCTTTTACAAAAGTAACCATTGAAACTAAAAAGGCTGTTAGAAACATATAAAAAGGAACATATCTTTTTGCACTCATAAAAGGATTTGGTGCGTGCAAAATTAATCGCTTAACACTAGTGAACAATAGAAAAGAAAGTGTTCCTGCAATCACAGGAGATATCACCCAACTGGCAGCTATGGAAGCAACTTTAGGCCATTGGATAACATCGACCCCAATACCAACCGCTGCAAAACCTACGATTGCCCCAACGATTGAGTGCGTGGTTGATACAGGCCAGCCAAAGTACGAAGCTATCAATAACCATATGCCAGCTGCTAGTAATGTACCCAACATGCCAAAAACAAGTAGTTCAGGTGTTTCGCTAATGACTGCTGCATCAATAATTCCTTTCCTGATGGTTGATGTAACTTCTCCTCCAGCGAGATAAGCACCGGCAAATTCAAAAATACAAGCAACTAACACAGCTTGCGCTACGGTCAATGCTCTCGCACCAACGGAAGTACCCATGGCATTAGCAACATCGTTTGCACCTATGCCCCAAGCCATGAAGAATCCAAAAATACAGGCTAAAATCAGTAAGGTATTGCCATGTTCAATAATTATTTCCATTGATCTTTTTCCTTAAATCATTTTGATACTAAACGCACCAAAAGATGACCTACAGTTTGAGAAATATCTGCAAGAGAACCAATTTTATTGATTACATCATAGAAAAACATAACTTCCACAGGATCGTATTGTTTCTCAAATTCAAAAAATTTATTACGTAAGGCTATTTCTAATTCATCGTTTTCTTTTTCAATTTTCTCTAATTCTGTGACAAGTTCACCTAATGCTGATGCGTCATTGGAACCAAAGCCTCTTTTTTGCATACCATCTACTTTTCTAATCGCCTCAGATGCTTGATTGGCAGCTTTGATAGCAGCCTGAGAGCAATCAATAAAAATTCCTAGGATCTCTTTTGGGATTTCCATTTTTCTCCCAATCATTACTCCAGAAATATCTTTTGCTGCATTAGGGATGCCATCCATCGTAAACACTAGATCCAATAAATCTTGTCTAGAAACACTCATAAAAAGTGATTTTGGAAGGTTATTTCGAATATTATTTTTTATATCATCCGCTTGATTTTCTAGATTAACAATCTCCTCTCTGCATTCAGATGCAGTGCTCCAATCTGAATGGGAAACAGCGGTTAAAAATTTCTCTAGAGTGTCTGTGGCTTTATTGCCCAGTACCATATGTTCTTGTAGTCCAGAAAATGGAGAATCTACAAACATTCCTAGAAAAGTATCTGAATTCATGTTTTTTCCTCTTTAATAAATGCGATTGTAATTAAATTATGCATAGACTCAAGCAGAATCAGTAATTTATTTCTCAGAGGTTTGATCATAAACGTATGCAATTATATTATTTCTGTCTTCTTGTTCCCTGATACCAGAGAAAACCATTTTATTACCAGGAACAATCTCATAAGGTTTTTCTAACCAAAGATCAAAATTCTCCAAAGTCCAAACAATGTCACTCTTTAAAAAAGCATCTGAATAATTGTAGCCTTCTCTGCTACCTGCTTTTGATCCAATTATTTTAAATAAATTAGGACCTATTTTGTGAGGCTCTTTTTCCTTTAATGAATGACATGCTCGGCATTGCAAATAAAGCTTTCTACCTCTCTCTAAATCACCATCAATAGTTTTTAATTCTCCCTGATCTGTAACTGTATTAAATACTTCAGCACCCTTTTGATCATTGTCAACACTCTGTTGATCACTGCAAGCCATCAATAGAATGACAAGGAAAAATAAACTTAGATTCTTAGAGCTGATCATAAATGATGATGAGAATCACTCATAAATAACAGGACCAGTGTCCTCTTTCAGGTTAAATCTAGATAACTCAGGGTACTCTTCCATCATTCTGTTGTAATATTCTTCAGGAAGTTGGTCAATTAATTCTAATTTAACGCCTGATGCATGCCAAAGGGTATGGCCTTCAATATCATCCATACCCATCCATGGGAGCCATGGCATTAATACAGTCGAGGTAAACATGGAGGATAAAGAAAGTAAATCTTTGTCTAGAAACTCTTTTAATGGTGCAAACATTGTCATTCGTTGCATCCTTGGGGCAGATAGTCCCGGAGGATATGCCGTTTGATTATGCAACCAAACTGCCTTAGGGCCAAACGTCCAATCTAAAATTAGAGGATCATCAGGCATTTTTTCAATAAAAGAAGTTGGCCTCACCCCCATGGTTGAGATATTCAAACCTCTGCCTATGCTTGCCCGCCTAATGTTAGGCAAAATTGTGTTAACTTCCCCAGTAAACGGATTCTTAAATTCTCGAATCATGTCACCAGAGTCTAGATCCCTAAAAAAAGTCAGCATATTGCCTAGAATCTCATAAGAACCATCGTCTTGCAAAATGACTTTATAACTCTCCATACCCTCAATCTTGATCATTGGAATTGGTTGTTCAGAACCTTTTTGAAAATAGAGAGTGCCATTGTAATGCCAAGGCACCTGATCCTCATTCCCTAAACTTGATTGCATTCGTATGAGGTTCATTAAATTATTCACTGGTAAACTCAAGTCAGGAGCTGAATTTGGTATGCTTCCTGTGACCGTGCTCTTGGTGTTGTTTGATGCTAAAACAGTAGCCAAGCCAAGGCCCATCAGAAAATCTCTCCTTAATAACTTGATTGACATACTCCTCCCCTTTTTCTCTGTTTAATTTTGACTTGATTCTATATGTTGAACGACCTTATCTGCAAGAAACTTAGCTAAGGCATGGTGGTCTTCAGTCACTTGCCACATTGACCAAGTTCCTGAATATTGGTTTTGGATAGGTTGATTGAGATTTGGGGGACCAAGCTCAGACTTATAGCCTAAATGCCCAAACTCAGAAACATCATAAGCCAAAGAAGGGTCGAGATCATTGCGCCTCTCATTAAGCTTAGTTTGTCGAGGTGGTGGGTACGTTTGCCCGGTTGGGCAGCCACCCATTGTTAAACAACATTGCTCAGATTGATTAACATCCATAGGGTTAGCACATGACTTTGACACCCAAATTCCCCAGTAATCAGCAAAGGGGTGTCCGTATTGAGGATAGGTATCAAAATCCAATTTATCGAAATGTAGCCAATTCTTATAACCAATCTCTTTGGCGATCTGATTAGGAACTTCCACTAAATTAAGAACAGAATTTTCCATAATTTGAGGAAAAACAACAACAATATGTTTAACCTTATTTTTCCTGAGTTGGTCAAGGGCCTCCCAATAGCGATAACCCCATTCACCCTCTGGCATTAATCCATCAGTATCATGAAGAACGATGTAACCTAAATTTTCACCTCGCATTTCCCTGGTGCGTTCCAACTGGGTGAAAGCAGGAGGTCCTGGTTTCACAAGTTCGTTTCTTACCATCTCGCCAAACCAACCCCCCAGGATGTTTTTAGATTGCATTTCAGGAAATTTCTCCAACAACAAATCCTTGATGTTCTGATTCAGGATAAGGGTGTCATTAATTTTGGGGTCAAAGACCTGGTTCATTGAGAGAATGCCGTGATTGACCAACAGTACCCCTGTATTCTCTAGAGCAATCTCGGCATCAAACTCTGCTTCGATGCCATCAACTTGAAACTGTGCCAATCTGGGATCACCGATTACAGGATTTGGGTATTCGTTATAATCAATTATAGGGTTGTCTTGAGGTCTACCACTGGAGCGAGTCCATCCCTTAGGTTCAGTAGGATAGGATGTCAACATCAACTCCTTGGGATCATTGACCCACTCGATGGCGACAGCAGCTTGCTGATTTTTATTGTGGTCATGAATGACTTTCTTTGCAGTTGTATACACATCATAAGTTTTGGAAAACCTGGCTCCTGCAGTTGTTAAATCAATCATTATGATCCGGTTAATACCTATTTTTAACATCCGTTCTACTGGTCCATCGACATTATAACGATCGGGATCACAAAGATGCCAGCTCGGGTCATCGGAGCCACAGTACCGCAAAGGATCACCGTCGGGAATCCCTGGATTGAAAAGCATTCTTGGATTTGCCAATTCGCTCGGATAGGGGCTTATCCACGTCATCTTATCGACTATAAAATCGACTTCCATTTTATTCTCATAATCATCCAAAATGGAGCTTAATTCTGCTGTTGTCTGGCGCTTTGATTCTGGATAGGGGTCTACACCACCGATGCGTTCATACTCAAAAGAATACTTACCAAGTTCTTTAGAGGCGTTGCCAAATTTAAACATTTGAGGCCAATAATCAGAGTTCCAAATTATTTGTTGGTAAACAGGACTGTTCTGATCGTAGGAAAATATTTGCATGGTGGCATCCCAGAGATGTTTTTCCCCATAAGTCTCATTACCGCCATGAGAAACATAGAGCACTCCAACCCTTGGTTTTCCGTTATAAGGAGAGTCATCTGTTTGCAATTGACTTGAGTACTCAGAACAAGCTGAGAGACAGATGGCCATCAGAAAGGCACTTAAATATGTAAATCGCCTGCTCAATTCACCTACAGCCCTAATGCTCCTGGATTCATTAAATTCTTTGGATCCAGAGACTTTTTTATTGCTTTCAAAGCATCAGCAGCTAATGGCTGTCTGCCTTTTTGATATGGATAACTCTTTCCAACTTGAAAATGAACCGCACCAAGTTCTGAATATATTTCCTGAATTGATGAACGAATCTCAGCAACTAAAGCTCTCCCTTCTTTGTTTTCTGGATAAGTGGGGAGCATATCAAGATAGTCTTGATCCAAGAAAAGTTTATGATAAATAGTCCGATCGTCTTGCCAATATAAAGCGACCTCATAGAGGAAGCTATGAGTGGAATAAGTCATATACATAGCTCCTGTATAAACCGAGTACTTTTCCATGTCATCTTTTTTTTCAGCGTAAAGATTCATGAGGCGATTATGCATTTCCTGCATTTTTGAAAAAGATAACAACCCATGCATAGGCACCCATCGCTCTCCTTGGGGTCCTAATATTGGGTAAAGTGGCATAAAAGGCATAGCGCCTAGAACGGTTGGAATGGTGTTTGCAATTTCTGTGCCATAAGGAGACACTGCTTTTCTAGTCTGTGCCAATTTACTTTTGACTTCACTGGTAGAATGGCCTTCAACAACAAAATGAGCAGAATAATCGTAACCTGTTAAAAATCGTTTTCCTGCAAGGGCCATCTTACCGAGTTGCACCAAAGCCTCAAACGGATTACGAGCTGTTTTCAGAACAGCAAAAGCAGCTTTGAGAGCGTCAGTGAATGAAGTGCTGCCAAGCTGACCCTGTTGTAATTTAGGGTCCAAACCCCAATTGCTTGAAGTCGATTCTTCTCTTGCGGCAGCTGCCATTGCCTGACTCATAGCATCATAGCTCTTAAAGCCAAAAGAACAAGTGAGACTATGACTGGGTAATTTAATAAGACGAAGTGTAATGCTTGCCTTTACACCCAATGACCCTGCATCACCAGAAAATAAGCCGGTTAAATCAGGTCCATAGTGTCGGAAAAATGGGGAGCTTTGTTCCATTGCAGATGAGCCTGTTTTAAGAATCTCACCATTTGCTAAAATAATGTCATAACAAAGTATTGACTCAGGGGATCCTCCGTATCTACTGGTTCCCATACTTACACTATTTTGTGAAGTTGAGCCGCCAACTGTCGCTTTTAATCCTGAAAAGGGTCCCCAAAAAGGAGTTCTTAGATTACTTTTAGCTAATGCATCGGCCATTTCTGCCCAAGTAACCCCTGGTTCAACAGTGATAAACATGTCCTCTTCATTGATCTCAACAATCTGATTAAGTCGGGAAGTATCGACAATTATTGATTCAGTGGTAGTGGGAAGATAGCCATCGGTGTATGATGCCCCTCCTCCACGCGTTACTATAGCAACCCCTAAACCTGTCGTTACCCGAACAGCTTCTTGAAGCTCCTCTATGGATCCTGGTTGAACCACTGCTATGGGTGTTTCTATAGATCGATAAACATCCATTGAGTAGAAAGACAAAGATTCCTGATCTGTCAAAACATTATCTTTTCCTACTGCTGCTTTAAGCACTTTAACAATATTCTTATTCGCTTCGGACATCTTATTTCTCCTAAAACTCAATTAACCAGTCATTTTTATCTTCTGGTAGATAATTTATCTGCACATCATCTAGTTGCTTAGAAATTCTTTCTGCAAAAATCTCTCTTAAGTTGCCTTGCCAAATGAATATAGTTAGTTCTTGAGAAAAACTCTCTAAATCCTCTTGAATATCATATCCAATCAAATCTTTTGCCACTAGCTTTAATCTTGGCCCAGCTTTCAACATTTCGACTGCTTTTTTATGGACACTCTCAGCTTCAATATCTGGCGGACGATTCAATGCAGTTGAGGATTTTGCTTCAAACCAAGGAAAAAAGAGTTCACTGTCTCTTGCAAAATACCAGGACCTCATAAGATGCTCTCCATATTTACTGGGTGTAATATCAGGCACATAATTCTCAATATATTTTTCTTTTTCTAAATCATTTAAACACCAAGGATCTATTAAGACTAGATTGTCTACGGTTAGACTCTTTTGTTCAGATAGTCTTAAAGCGATAGGCAAAGAAGCCCCAATACTAATAACGGAGAGCTTTGAAATGCCTAGATAATCAAGTGTCTCTTTAAGCATTCTAACTATTGATTGAGGAGAGTAGTTGGTTAAATGCGTTGGTCCTGTTTCGCCATGGCCCGGAAGATCTACGAATAACTTTAAAGAATCTTTTATCACTTTAGAATGAAATAATTCTGCTTTGGACGATTGACCTAGATCATGGAGGATAAGCACTATGTTTTCTATATTATTGCCTTCAACCGAATAATAGATAGGGCCACTTGTTGTTGGTGCAAACCCCTGTTTTCCTGACTGCAAACGATCGCTAGTATTTCTGTGGGTGTAATCTTTATTAGAAGAATATTTCTTAAAAATCTCTCTGGATCTATCTCCCACTGCCTCTGGATCTGACAACAGTTCAATAACTACATTGCTTGGTAGATTACTGAGTCTTCTGGGATGATGAGCAATCGGGTCACTCTTATAGTTAATAAGAAAAGTTGGTACCACTAACTCTCTTATGCGTTCTCTTGAGGGATATAAAAAAGCTGCTTGATAAGCTGTTTGTGAGGCTTCATTGCATCGAAGTAAATCTAAAATATAGGGTTGAAGAAGTTCTGGGCTTGAGGGATCCATGCTCAGCCTATTACCTAATTCTTTTTTAAACCAAGGGAAAAAAATTTGCTGGTCTCTAATTCTTGACCAAATCCATGACATCTGGCTTCCCTCAGGTGTAGGTTCAAACCATTTAGTGTAGTGTTTTAGGATGTCAGCTTCTTCTTCAGGCTCTAAGACAACCAATCCATTTACCACCACTGCATTACAGAGTTCTGGATAAAGACGTGCGAATTCGGTGGCTATAATTGCTCCAGTATGAAAACCATAAAAACAAGCTTTGTTTATTTCTAATGCATCAAGAAACTCCTTTAAAGCTTCTGCGTATTGAGATATATCTGGTTCAATTCCATCAACGAAGTCAGAAAGACCAAAGCCTGGAGTGTCCGGTGCAATAACTGTGAATTCATCACTTAAATCCTCAATAACACTTGCCATCTCTGCTGATGATGTTGGGCTTTGATGTAAAAGAATCAAAACCGGTCCAGAGCCTGACATTCTATAATGGACTTGACGAGAGCCCAGATTGACAAAATGTCTCTGAATGGATAAATTTTCTATGGACTGATACATAACAATGGACTTATTATAGCTTCATATTCACTTCAGATAACATGACAATTAATTACAAATCATTCCCAGTCGGTCCTTTGCAATGCAACTGCACCATTATTGGTAATACATCAACTGGAAAAGGTTACCTAATTGACCCTGGTGGGGATGCAGAGAGGATTTTAGAAACCATAGAAACAATGAATGTGTCCATTGAAGCTATTTATCATACTCATGCCCATTTTGATCATTTCTTAGCTTCAGCAGAAATTAAAGAAAAAACAGGTGCTCCAATCTTTCTAAATGAATCCGATAGATTTCTTTGGGACAGCCTAGAAATGCAATGCAGTTATTTTAATATTGATTTTAAACCCACACCGCCGCCTGATTTTAATATTGAAGACCAACAAGATTTAATCCACTGTTCAGGGGTTTGTCTTCATACACCAGGACATACACCAGGATCTGTTAGTTTCCATTTTGAGTCAGAGAAACTGTTGATCGCTGGAGATACATTATTTCAAGGATCGGTAGGCAGAACTGATTTACCTGGAGGTGATTTTAAAACGCTTAAGAGTTCAATCCAAGAAAAGATTTATTCTCTGGATGAATCCACCGTTGTTGTAACCGGTCATGGGCCCCAAACAAGTATCAAAAGAGAGATGGAAAGTAACTTATTTATTAGGTATGACACCTAATTATTACTTAATTATTTCTGCTCGTGCTTCTTAAAATAAGACTGAGTGAGAAATGACAACCCCATCCCAATAACTAAAGTCGCAACCGATAATTTACCTCGGTGTGCAGTTTCACTAGTCCATATTTCGCTGTATTGAAGCCAATAGAGTGTGTATATAGAGATCAAACAAGGCGCTAAAGCAATAAGGATTTTGATTGCCTGACGAACCTTTAGCATTAAGAAATTGAACATGTAAAAAATACTATCATGAAATATGTCCATCGTATACGATAAGGAAAAGCTTGAATTTATAGTCAATAAAAAGAGTCATCCTTTATTTTTAAACAGTAGACATATATGAGCACTGATCTTAAAACAATATTGAAAAATAGAATCATTAATAAATGGAGTTTGTTCTGTCTTATCTCTATTCCAATGTCCACGCTAATGGTCATTGCCATGATGGGGGTTGATATGTCAACTGCACCTGGTGTTTCAGAAATGATTGGGTTTTCTGTGCGCTTCGCAGTGCCTTTCATCTATCTAGTAGTGGCAATATCTTCGATTCAGATTCTATTTCCTGGATCTTTCTCAATGTGGTTAATGCGTAACCGAAAATATATTGGATTATGTTTTGCAGTTGCCATGGCATGGCAAGGCTTGTTCATTTTTATAATGTCTTACTTTTTCCACGACTACTACTTTGAACAAGTCTATCTGTTTCGTGATGAGCTAGAAGGGAGCATCGGCTATATCTTTCTTCCCGCCATGGTGGTGACATCTTTCCACTTTGGCCGTAAACACTTGAGCTCCAAACAATGGAAGTTACTGCACAAGAGTGGGATCTATTTCCTCTGGGCCTATCCCTTTAGCACCTATTGGTGGAGTCTCTGTAACGGGCTCTACTGTTATGGGAGTCCGGCACCACTTGACTATGTATACTACTGGGGCGGTTTTCTTGCGTTCGCACTAAGAATTGCAGCCTGGGGCAAGCAACGCTGGCAAGCCACGAATAGGAATGCCGCTGAGAACAACATGCCGCTCGCACTTAGGGCATTGGGCGGCGTCCTTATCGTCTCTGGTCTTATTTGGTCAGCTTCGTTCTATTGGCAAGATCGTGTTACTGATTTTTTAACCGCATCAGCGTGGTCTGCAGATCTGGTATTGTGGCTGCCATTTTGGCCTTACGAGCCTTATTTATCACTCTTCATCATTGGATTAGGTACTATGCTGATAACCAAGGTCAGGAGTGCAGATAAGTCTATCTGGGCAGTAGATAGCTAGTATCTATTACAGTGGTTTTTTAGCACTAGGTATAAGCTTTATAGTTGAAGTTGCGGTGGCCACAAGATGATTGCCTTGAGTCAAGGTGCTAGTCAGATAAGCTATGCTCTTTCCTATACGAAGAATCCTTGCTTCAGCCACTAAGGTTCCTGGGTGTGCTGGAGCTAAGAAACTAACATTGATATCCAAAGACACTGGGTTAAATTTAAAATCCAACAAAGCTATAAGTAGATGGGCCATGCAAGTATCCAACATCCCAGTGATAAAACCTCCCTGAACTATTTGTGCCTCAGAGTGACAAAACTCAGGAACAGCATCGAATTCCATAATTGCAGTTTGTTTTTCTGAATTCAATTGGGTAGCCCTACCCCTCAAAGTGTCAAGGCAAGGTGGCTTATTCGCTTCAAGTAATTTTATTTTTTTCTGATCGTCTAGCATCTAAACAGTTTGTGAATTAATTAATAATTAATTTAATATAAAGT
>Ga0209445_1000261_pt1 | contig 29985 bp, 31 predicted proteins | sample MarorgKNORR_S2LV_4_FD_188223 | JGI IMG/M metagenome (GOLD analysis project Ga0209445, IMG submission 188223) | Marine microbial communities from the Southern Atlantic Ocean, analyzing organic carbon cycling - NADW_A/KNORR_S2/LV (SPAdes) (version 2) | ecosystem: Environmental > Aquatic > Marine >... | reverse complement strand
ATGTTTTGATTTTTTGGTTTTAACATACAGTTATCAATAAATTTAATCTTTTTTTCAGTATTTTGTCCAATTGTTTTAAGATAACATAGATCATATGAAAACAACTCGCCCATTGCAACTCTTCCGGGTACAATTATTTCTGAATAAATCAATGTTGCAGAAGGATCTACATTTAATGATACCTTTTGATAATATCTAGAATTTCTAAATGGTATTATCTGATCTGGTATAAATTCTAAATAGCAATTCTTTCCAACGTTTATGTTAATCAACTGTGTTGCATAATTAGAATTCATTTTGTAAATCCTAGTTGCACCTTGTGTTGTAATATGACTTACAGCATTATTTGCTAGAGAAATATCTATTCGGTATCGGTCACCTTGTAATATGCCTCCTGATGGTGACATGATAAACAAATGAGCCATATTTGGAAGCTTTTCATCATAATACAGTGCTTTTTGAGTATAAAGTGGAACCTGAGAATATTGGTCAGTGATTATAGTTTTATTTTTATCTGAATTCTCTTCAAGTTTTAATCTCAAAAGTCCAACCTTGCCTGATTTGCCTACATCCAGCTGTTCTATTTTTTTATCATACGCTAAGAATATTACTGGAACGTCATCTGGTTCACAAAATTTTAAATCAGTCATTTTACACTAGTCACCATTTTTTTTGGTGGTTGATCAAACAATACGTCTTCTATTATATGCTGTACTACCGTATCTATGCCTTGATCAGTTTTACAGTTAACAAGTGCATAAGGCTTATTCTTCCTAACAATTTTTGCATCTCTTTCCATCACATCCAAATTTGCATTAACCAATTCTGCAAGATCAATTTTGTTTATAACCAATAGATCAGCCGTTTCTATGCCCAAACCTCTTTTCCTTGGATATTTGTCACCTCCTGAAACATCAATAATGTAAATAAAATAATCAGCCAAAGCAGGACTAAATGTTGTTGTAATATTATCACCCCCACTCTCAATTATGATTAAATCGAGATCACTATGTTCGCTTTCCAATTGCTCAATTACGGATAAATTGATTGATGGATCTTCACGTATAGCTGTATGAGGACACCCACCAGTAGCAAGACCTATCACTAAATTTTCAGGTAGTAATCCTTGATCAGTAGCCAAGTTTTGACGCATTCTATCAGCATCTTCCTGTGATATAACATCATTTGAAATAATACTGATCTGATAATTTTTCTTGGCTAGAATAGGTACAACTCTTTCGATAAGCATACTTTTTCCGCATCCTACAGGACCTCCAATTCCTATTCGTGGTATTCTTTTATTCATTTTAACAAAACCAGTTTATGTAATAAACATCTTAGAAAATTGTTGTTCATGCTCGATTTGTATAATATCATATTCAGGTGCAAATTGCCACATATCATCTAATGATTTTGTAATATATTCATTACAAGTTTCTGTAATTACAGGTTTTAATTGATGTAAAATTTTTTGGCTTTGAAAATGTTCTATCATTCCTAATCTAAGTGCGGCGCCTATCATGCTCACAGAAAATCCATAAAGAAAATGTAACACTGACTTTTGTTTGCCTATTCCTAATATGTTAGAGACTACACCTGTGACTACTGCGTGAGTTCCAGGTGAATGGGATTCTTTTATTGCATTATGATATTCAGATAATGTATTATTACTAACAAAAGAACAGATACATTTCATCATCTGTGTTCCAGATCTACATGATGCTTCTCGCAATTCCTTGACAAGTTTCATCGCAAACAATGATGTATCACACATGATAATTTTTTTGAGACTGTTTGAACTGGTAAAATCATATGCACATGCAAGTGCCACACAGTCAGCAGGTCCAATTTGTTGTTTGATGTTTGTTTTTATCAATTCGTAAAGATCATCAATCCCTACTATTTTTTTTTCAGAAAAAACAGTCTCTAAACCATTGGACATTGTATAAAGTCCTGTAGGGAAAAAAGAATCAGAAAGTTGCAGTAAGCTTAAATCGCTAAAGTCAGTGTTCATGTACATCCATACTTTCATGTGGAATAAATATTTCCTCCTGCATTGACAAATCAATTTTATTAATCACATCATGAAATAACTTTCCAAACAATTCCATTTCTGAATCATCATGGATTGGAAAAGAGATTGTTTCATTTTTTATGGAAATTGGCCTATGCCTGTTACCTATAATATGACCAACCAAAAGAAATAACCTCTTATCATTTTCAGTAAATCTGACAGTCAGTATTTTTTCTGATAACTGCTCAATTAGAATAATCTCCGAGTCTTGTGAAATAACATCACCATGATGTAATTTTTTACCAGGATCAAGTACTATGCCCATATCAAATCCATCTTCTGTTTTTTTTCTCAAGCGTGATTTTTCCATTTCAATTCTGGATAAAAATAAGTGTCTTAATTTACCCTGCTGTCTTGCATCCTCCACTTTTTTTCTCAATAAATTATCATTGTGTATATTACCAAAAATAGAATTTACAAGCAGCATAGAATGTTTATTCATCTCTTAGGATTATATTTTTTGTTAATGCCTTATTGCGATTAAGGCACAAAAAGAACTAATAGTATAAACCCAACTCCAAACACATTCGCTAACACTAAAAACTTTTTGAGGTTCATCTTTTCATGGCGAAACTGTATTCAGTCCCTCGTATACAGATGTTCCAAACACATACACAAGAACACCCAGTATTATAATACCTATAAAAGATAAGTTTCTGTTTATTCGTTTTGATTTTTTCATTATCTAAAATTTACTGTTTGATAATCAATATAAACATCTAAGATTGTTGTTAAAATCTAAGCATAAATACGACATAACGGAAAGTTATGCATGAATCTTACACCAAGAGAACTTGATAAATTATATGTTTTTATGACTGCTGAGCTTGCTAGAAAAAGAAAGGCAAGGGGCTTAAAATTAAATCACCCAGAGTCTGTTGCGATTATTGCTGATCATATTTTAGAGGGAGCACGTGATGGTAAATCAGTTTCCGATTTAATGAGTTCCGGAAAAAAAGTTTTAGGAAAAGATGATGTTTTGCCAGGTGTGATGGATATTATTCATACAATTCAAGTTGAAGCGACATTTGAGGATGGTACAAAATTGGTCACAGTCCATGACCCCATAGTGTGATAGATATGTTAGCAAGATGGCGTTCCGACACACCTCATGTTGGTGAATATATACCAACAGATGAAAGTATCAAGGCAAACAAAGACAAAAAAACAATCAGTATCAACGTTTCAAACACTGGAGATAGACCAATACAAGTTGGCTCTCATACACACTTCTCTGAAGTAAACAAAGCATTAGAATTTGATAGAGAAAAATCACTTGGATTTCATCTAAATATTCCATCTGGTACATCTATCAGATTTGAACCGGGAGAATCAAAACGTGTTGAAGTTGTAGAATTTGGTGGTACCAAAACAATCTTTGGTTTTAGTGGATTGGTAAGTGGGGATTTGAATTCTAAAAAACAGGATGCGATTAAAAAAATCAATGAAAACGGTTTCAAAAATATTTCTGAGGATGTAAAAGAAGGCTCAAATTCACTTGAGATTCAACGCAACCGATATGTTGAATTATTTGGACCGACAGTTGGTGACAGAGTTAGATTAGCAGATACAGATCTTATTATAGAAATTGAAAAAGATTTGATCAAATATGGTGATGAATTAGTTTTTGGTGGTGGTAAAAGTGCAAGAGATGGATTGGGACAGGCTAGTGGTGTATTACGTGAAAACTCTGCTGATTTGGTAATTACTAATGCTATGATAATTGATCCTGTACTTGGTATCATAAAGGCAGACATTGGCATAAAAGATGGTAAAATTATTGGTGTTGGTAATGCAGGGAACCCAAATGTTATGGATGATATTGATATCATTGTTTCATCAAATACTGAAATAATTTCTGGTGAACACACAATTTGTACACCAGGTACTGTTGATAGTCATATTCATTTCATCTCACCTCAGCAGGTAATTCATGCAATTTGTAACGGAACAACAACTATGATTGGTGGCGGTACTGGACCAGCTGATGGTACAAATGCAACAACTTGTACACCTGGAGAATGGAATATACACAGAATGATTGAGGCCGTAGAAGAATACCCATTAAACTTTGGATTTTTGTGTAAAGGGAATGACTCTCGAGAAGAGGCGTTATTGGAACAAGTTAAGGCTGGTGCGTGTGGGCTAAAACTTCATGAAGATTGGGGAACAACTCCTGCTACAATAAACTCTGCACTGAATGTTGCTGATAAAACTGATACACAAGTTGCAATTCATACAGATACTCTCAATGAGTGTGGTTATGTTGATGATACCATCAAAGCAATTGCTGGAAGAACAATTCATACATATCATACCGAAGGTGCAGGTGGTGGGCATGCACCTGATATTATGAAAATTGCTGGTGAGCCAAATATCCTACCATCATCAACAAATCCTACAAGACCATATACAGTAAATACACTTGAAGAACATCTTGATATGATGATGGTTTGTCATCATCTCAACCCATCCGTGCCAGAAGACGTATCTTTTGCTGAATCACGAATACGTGCTGAAACAATCGCTGCTGAGGATGTATTACATGATATCGGTGCCATAAGCATGATGTCATCTGATAGTCAGGCAATGGGCAGAGTGGGTGAAGTTACTACTAGAAACTGGCAAACTGCTGATAAAATGAAGAAGATGAAAGGAAGTTTGTCTGAAGAAACTGGAGATAATGATAATCTTAGGGTAAAGCGTTACATGGCAAAAATTACTATAAACCCAGCTATCACTCATGGAATTTCTTCTCATGTGGGCTCACTTGAATCTGGTAAAATGGCTGACATTATTGTCTGGACACCACAGTTCTTCGGAATAAAACCTAAACTGATAATCAAAGGTGGATTTATCGCATATGCATTGATGGGTGATCCTAATGCATCTATACCTACAACAGAACCTGTTTACTATCGTCCTATGTTTGGCGCACTTGGCAAAGCAAAGCAAACAACATCAGTCACATTTACATCTCAAATTGCATTAGATAATAAATTAGAAGATAAACTAAAAATTCAGAAAAAACTTGTTGCCGTAAAAAACTGTCGTGGTATTGGAAAAAGTGACATGTTGTATAATGATAAAACACCTAAGATAGAAGTTGATCCAGAGACATATGAAGTCAAAGTTGATGGTAAAATTGCAACAGTTGATCCTGCAGAAAAATTGTCACTTGCAAGACTTTATAGTTTGTATTAGGCTCCTGCAATCAAACGTCTATTACGTAAAGTACGTCTTAATAACATAAAGCCGGCTGCGGTTGTAAATGCACCAAATAAAATATTCACTAAGTTTGCATCACCTTGAGCTGTTCCAACCAATGTAAACACCATTCCAAGTACCATCATTAATGCACCCAAACCGGCAAACATCATCATAGAAATAGGCATCTTCCCAGGTGCCTCACCCTTATTTTTATCAGGTAAAACTCCACTAATTGCAGTTCTATAGCATACACCACAAAAACTCCTTTTCTTCTCACCTTGCCATGCAGCTTTTAGAAAATAAAATTCAGTTCTGCACAAGTCACAAGGAGCCATTGGGATTGTAACTCTTCCATATCTTTCCCAGTTATCACCAACCTTCATCATACAAGACTTACAGTAATAACCAGCAATTTTCCATAATTTATTGAATCTATATTTCTTAAAGCCTAATGCTTCGCCACAACCATTACACGATGCCATAATACAAAATAAATAATCTTATTTATAATCTTACTATTCGCTTTTGGCTTTGCCACCGCTCATGACTTTGGCGAATCCGCCTCTTGCCTCGTATATTGGTATACAGATGATGCAGAACGCTGCGATTGATACCCAAACGACTGCGATGCCTACCCACATTCCATAGAAACTAAGGTCAAAGACATAGCCAGAGAAGTATAATGGTAATGGCCAAAGTACTACACAAATTATAGTCAAAATACCGCCACCCTTAAGGCTAAACTTGTATGCCCTCTTTAATGTCTCTTCATCCTGAGCGGCTTGGGCAATTGCTGCTTTAGCATCTTCAGACAAGTCACCTTCAACAATTTTCATCTGAGTGTTCAATTGTGCCCAATCATATTTCTTGTTCTGAGCCAAACTGATTACTACACAGATTAAGCCAGATGATAAGATTGCTACAACGTTACCATAAAGCATTGGGAATGCGCCACCAAGAGAAGAAATATCAACAACACCATTAGCCTCTGATGCTGCAACACTTGTCCAAGTGAGTAATGATAACATAACACCGACAAGTGCACCTGCTACTGCACCTGCACGAGTAGTTTTACTCCAAGTAATTGTTAATGCGATTGGAATGACCGCAGAGCCGATTAAGATGCCCATTGCCAAGTATACGAATCCTAAGCTTAATCCCATGCCTAGTAATATTCCAGCTAGTACACCCATACCAAGCCCAAATATCACAATAACCGTACGTGAAACTTTCAATAGTTGTTTTCCAGTTGCTGTTGGATTCTTGTATGTTCTGTATACATCATAAGTAATCAAAGAAGATACTGCGATTAGTTCAGCAGATCCTGCTGAAGTTACAGCCATGAATAACATAACCAAAACCATGATTGCACCAATTTCACCCATCATTACTGATGCGGCTGCTGGGACTGTAAGTCCGAGCTGCACCTGCTCTGGCGTAAGTTGTACATTAAGCGCTACAGCAGTTAAGCCCATAGTTGTTGCTAGTGTAAATGGAATAGAGAACCAGCACATTCCTCCTAGTAAGAATCCTTTTACAGTGGAACTTGGTTGTGCAGCGATTGCACGTTGCCAGTAAGCCTGGTCTACAAAGACAGTTCCAAAGTTTCCTACAATATTGATAACACCAAAGATTAAGCCACCAGCAGAAGCCATTGTGAGGTATGCGCCCATTGCATTACCATATGTGCTTGGGTCACTTTCAACTACACCATCTGCTGAAAATGTTGGGTTCATAACTGGATTCAAGTCAGCTGCGGCTGCAAGTTTGTCATACATTCCTTCAACACCGCCAGTAACTGGGCTGATGAAGAATACCATAGAAACGAAGGTAAGAATTACAATGTAAATGATTACAGTGTGCATGTAATCTGCAACGAATGTTGCCTTTAGACCGCCTACGAGCGTATAAACCATGACGCCTACTGGAATCAAAAATGCTGCGATTGTAATGTCCATTCCTGTTAAGCCATTTACAACTGCTGCGCCTCCAAGTAGAAGCATACCAGTTACAATCATGTTACATGTTAATGCAAAACCTAAGAAAATTTTATGAGTACCGTTACCAAATCTTGCTCTGATAATTTCTAAGAAGGTGTGAGCGTTTGGTGCCTTTCGTTTGAGCTCAATTGCCAAAATTCCGAATAAAAGAACCTGAATTGTTGCTCCTGCTGCATACCAAAATGGACCGCTTATACCATAAAGATACGCTACCGTCGAAGATTGAAGCAGTGTTGCCGCCCAAGTCCAGGCAGATACGATTGCTGCTGCAGTTAAACCTGTTTTAATAATTCTGCCAGCAGTGTTAAACCACTCTGAGTTTTGAACGTGACCTAGATATTTTTCCTCAAGTTTAATTTCAGCCGAAATTACACCTGCAAATATTGCACCTAGACCTACAACGATAAACCAGCCTACTGATTCATCTAAAACCTCACCGAGTCTAAATTCACCAACACCAGCATCTACATCAGCAGCAGCGTCAGGCAACATAGCAAATAAAGTTGCAATAACTAACATACTACCTAATAGTAAAACTGGTACTCGTTTCAACAAAAGTACCACAAAAAAGTTGTATATAACTATAGTGCCAACAATCAATTTATTAACCCCTAGTACGTTGCCGAAAAAAAATTGAAAATAATATGTTTTCACTATTGTATTACATTTCGTTAAACAGGTTTTTTAGCACTATATTTTTTTGATTTCTGGAATCTTGTTATTTCCTATGTCAAATCCATCCCGTCTAAGATATTTGAGTGTCAATTTGTAAACCAGTTCATCATGTTCCACTTTCTCCAATAGATCAGCCCAAAGTAATTTGCCTTTCGTTTGAATTTCAGGTTTCAATTCTGCTGTAAAATTCTCAGCCAGTTCCTTACATTCCTCATATGTCTTACCGTGTCTATATGCAGTATGCCTAGAACAACTATCCATATGTTTAATCATATTTACTAATCTAAAAATCATTATCGAATATACTAGTCAAAGTTTTAAAATGGGAATTTTGCAAAGAATTCATGGAATTAGACGTTGATGAAATGAAGGTTTTAGGTGCTGTTGTAGGAGGAGGAAAAACAATCAAGAACATAAAGGACACAAGCAGACTTGATAAAAAAGAGATAGAAAAAATTTTAGAATTTTTGGACCGCTCTGAATTCATCAGTGCTGTTGAAGGAAAAGGGATGTGGGGACAAACACAATTTTACTTTGCACCTACTGATGATGGATCCAAAAAGGTTGATGAATATATAGAACATTTGAAAAGTGAATGGAAAAAAATCATTGAATTTGCAACTGATGGTAAAAGGGACCAACTTGATGCCTATATGGTTCAACACAAATTTCTTGTAAATATGATGCTGTATTTTAAAATCGTCAATCTACCTGCTCTGGGAAGACTAAATCTAAGATTCCTTATTGAAGGAAAACATCTTTGCTATAAATGTAAAAAAGAGTTAGGAAGGTTTGCTCTAAAATTTTCAGTTTCAGATTGTAGAAAACGTGGATTAAAAATGCCAAAAGGATTAACAACACATGATGATTTATGTGCAGATTGTTTTGACGGACTGTCAGTAGGTTAATCTTTTTTCTTACTTCTTCGTTTTTTGATAATTCTAAAACCTATTCTAACAATTACCATAATTATAACTAGGATTATTGCATATATCCAAATGTCCATAATATCTTGGTCTTCTTGCTCTCTTTCATCTAGTGGTTTTTGTTCCAGTGGTCCTGACTCAAACTCTAGTTCAGCAAATACAGGGGATAATACAACACTAGATATTAAGAAAAAAAATAATGAATGTAGAATTAGTTTTTTATACATATCTTTAATTTTGTTTACTGCAAAGCTCTGTTAAAACACCATTCAATGATTTTGGGTGAATGAATGTAACCTTTGTTCCTGCAGAGCCAGGTCTGATTTTTCCTAAAAATTGTATTCCACATCCTTCCATTCTAGTTACCTCATCCTCAATATTTTTAGTTTCAAGTGCTATATGATGTAAACCGTTTCCACGTTTTTCTAAAAATTTTTTAATTGGGCTTGAATCGGTTGTTGGCTCCATCAATTCGATATTTGCGTTTTCCAGATGAAGTATTGCAACTTTTACCCCTTCTGATTCCACAGTTTCAAACTCGACCTCTTTCACATCTAATGCCTCCTGATATGCTTTGGTGGCCTCCTCAACATTATTCACAACAATGGCAATATGATCAATTTTCAAATCAAAACACCTCTCTTGGTCTATATTGGCCAAAAACTTCCCTGAATGTGTTACTAATTTCGCCTGTTGTAGCATATGCCTGAACTGCATCTACAATGAATGGCATCAAATTTTTATCAGATTCAGCCGCTTTTTGCATTTTTGATAAGGCATACTGTGTTTTTTTCTCATCGCGTGATTTACGAAGTTCTTTTATCGCTTTTTCCTGTTTTCTGCCTAAAGAATCAGTTACTCTCAAGAGGTCTTGTTTTTTATTAGATTTATCATCGAATTTGTTAACACCAACAAGTACACGTTGATTATCATCAACCTCCTTTTTGAGCCGATATGCATTCTGTCTAATCTCAGATTGGAAAAATCCCTTTTCAATGGCTTTTAGTGCACCTCCCATTTTGTCAATCTTTTTGAGATAAGCCCAGGTCTTCTCTTCAATCTCGTCACAAAGTGATTCCATATAGTAGGATCCAGCTAATGGATCTACAGTTTTAGTAATCCCACTTTCAAAACCAATAATCTGTTGTGTTCGTAATGCAATCTTTGCAGCCTCTTGCGTTGGAAGTGCTAATGCTTCATCCTTTGAATTGGTATGCAAAGATTGTGTTCCACCGAAAACTGCTGCCATTGCTTGTATGGTAACACGAACAATATTATTATCAGGTTGCTGAGCTGTCAATGACTCTCCACTTGTTTGCGTATGAAATCTCATATGCAATGATTTAGGATCTTTGGCATGAAATCTTTCCTTTAGGATTTTTGCATAAACTTTCCGTGCAACTCTGAACTTTGCAACTTCTTCGAAAAACTCTATTGTGCAACAAAAGAAAAATGAAAGTCTTGGTGCAAAATCATCAATCTTTAGCCCTCTATCTATACATGTTTGAATATATTCAATTGCATTTGCAATAGTAAATGCAATTTCTTGGATGGCAGTTGAACCTGCTTCACGCATATGATATCCTGAGATTGATATTGGATACCATTGTGGCACATTTTTTGCGCAGTAACCAATCATATCACCTATCAGCCTCATTGATGGCTCCGGAGGATAAATGTAGGTATTTCTAGCAACATATTCTTTCAATATATCATTTTGAGTTGTACCTCTGAGTTCTTTGCTTGAAATTCCTTGGGATTTTCCTACGGCAATATAATATGCTAGAAGTGTTGATGCAGTTGCATTTATTGTCATTGAAGTTGAAACGTTCCCTAAATTGATTTTGTTGAATGCCGTTTGCATATCTTTTAGTGATGCAATTGACACACCTACTTTTCCAATCTCTCCTTCAGCTTGGGGTGAATCTGGATCATATCCAATTTGTGTAGGTAAGTCAAAAGCCATCGAAAGACCGGTTTGTCCGTTTTCTAGCATGAATCTATAACGCTTATTGGTCTGCACAGCGTCTCCAAATCCAGAGTATTGACGCATTGTCCATAATCTATCACGATACATCCCAGGATGAATTCCTCGCGTAAATGGATATTTCCCTGGTTCTTCTTTTTTGGGTTTTTTTGTTGATCCATAATAAACTGGTTTTACTGAGATGTTAGAATCAGTCACAAATTGTTTTGATTTTGGTTTTTCTTTTGTCATTATCATCACTTCAGTATACTTTTTGATATGTTTTCAGCAGCCTCAAATGGATCAATTTTTTTTTCATGTACTTTTTTAAGATATGTTGAATAGGATTTACTCGAATGTAGTACTGATGAAATTTTTTCGTTGATATTGTCCAAAATTATATCATCAAGTTCTTTGGTAAGCCTTTGTTTTTCTGACAATTTTTTCTCCTTTTTCTTGTTTACTATTAATATTTTTAATTCTTTTATAAATTCGGCAACTCCCTCTCCTGTCTTGGATGATGCTTTTAGTATTACTGGATTTTTTTCTACACTTCCAATAAAATCCTGAACTGACTGAAATAATTGTGATGCACCATCTAGGTCACTTTTATGTACAATGTAAATATCGCCAATTTCAGTTATCCCAGCTTTTATGGTTTGTATGCTATCACCAGTATGCGGATTGAAGACTACAACTGTAATATCTGCAATGTGAGAAATTTCTATTTCTGTTTGACCCGCACCAACACTTTCTATTATTATTGGATTAAATCCAGCATATTCTAATACACGTACACTGTTTCGAATTGATCTAGAGATGGCTCCAGTTGCGCCTCTTGATGCAATACTTCTAATATATGTCCCCGAATCTGTTGACTCAATCATTCGCACTCTATCACCTAGGATTGCACCTCCAGATACATGACTAGTAGGATCTATTGCTAAGATAGCTGGTTTCATACCTAATTTTTTTAATTGAATTGATGTTTTATCAATTAATGATGATTTTCCTGCACCAGCTGCCCCTGTAATACCAATTACAATAGACTTACCTGAACTTTTGAATATTTTTTTGATTAATTTTCTTGATTCTTTTTTGTCATTTTCAAAAATAGAAATTGCCTTTGCAATTGCTCCGCGTTTTGCTTTTTTCAAATCAGAAGTAATGTCCAAGTTCAGTTATCTTTTGTTTCTGCAATAAATATTGGTATTGTTGCCAATTAGGTTGGATTAATGCCTAGAATACTTGGAATGCTATGAAAAATTGTTATTTCTAGGAAAACCACTACCATCTAAACACTGAACAAGTTATCCTAAATCGTTCTATTTTATTTCTTCAAAAGCACTTTTGAAGCTATTCTTGTTTGTTTTAGTATTTTCTGCTATTATCCAATCTGAAAATTTATGCACTTTTCTAACATGGTCCATTATGTCAGTACAAGTAGTATTGCACGTTTTACATCTATATTTCATGATTATGCTGATAATCTTGCCTTATAGATACCTAGGTAAAATTAGTAGATCCTAAATATACTATTTTTTGACTGCTGGAAAGCCTAAATGCCCTTATTATGATAATCCAGTGCTGATGATTATTCAACAAGGTTCTCTCTGACTTCCGAAGAGATTGATGAGATAAAGTTCAAGGTTTGTCTTTGAACGCCGAATTATGAAGCATAAAACTCAGTTTAACTAACAAAAATGTTGTGTTGATATCGGTTTGTACTAAAATACTCAGGAATCTGCCTCAATATCTTCCTCAAGGTCTCTACCAAACCCATTCCACCATTGACTAGATTCCTTTTCCATGTATAAATTTGGGTTGGATGATATTGGCTCTGTTGGTTTCTAAGTTTTCATGTAAACTATTCTAGATTTTGGTTCATCTTGTTCATGAATTTCTATTTTTAAACCAATTTCCCCAAATTGATTGTGAATTACAGAAAATGTTACTGGCATCGTTGCCCAACCATATTTTGGTGGAGAAATAATTTGAACAATTTCTACAAACGATTGCTGTGAAAATTCTTTATGAAATGTTTCATCCATACCTAAAATTTCAATTATGACAGAATCAGTTTTTTCTGATACGTCAACATAAGTAATCTCTATGGTATTATTTTCTGGTTTATACAAAGCATCTACGGAAATTGCCTGTGATATCATTGATTCGTCAATTGATGAATTAGATATTACTGAAACTATTATGATTGCTATAGCAGATAAACATGCACCGATAACTAATTTTTTAATCATAGTTATATGAATTCTTTTTTGATCTGTTGTAAAAATTTGGATCTGATTCTGACTCTTTCTAATGTTTGTTCCAATATACGTTCAGTTCCTGGCATTGGGTTTCTTTTGAAAAAAATACGTACTTCCTTTTCCTGCTTATCCTCAACTACTCCACCAATACTTGCAACAATCCTATTGGCTAGTGGATTTCCCACTCCAAATTTTTTCACAAGGTTTTTCCAATATTTTTTTAACCACGGCCAGAGAATGTCCTTTCCATAAACATTAGCAGCTATATTCATTATTGGTACACGAATATTTTGTGAGCGTACATCTGAGGTTAAAGAAAAGTTTAGAGTTTTTATAAGAAGATTATTCTGTTTAAAACTACACAGTGCGGTAAGAAATCGCATTTTTTCTTCCTGAAGAATAGCCTTCTTGTAAAGTGATATTAATTTACTATGAGTTTTCTGATCTCCCTGCCACGCTGTCAAGACAAAAACTGGTTCCTGTAAATCAGCATTCAGTGAATTTTTATTTTTAATAAATTTATTAAAGCGTTTTTTAGATTCATTGAGAATTTCTTTATCACCTAATTTCCCAAGTGCGGTTATCACAAAACTACGTAATAATGAATCAGTATGTTTTTCATTCTTCTTAGAATCCCATCCCAAGTGATCAAATATACTTCCCAAAAATTGTAAGGCATAAACACGAATTTCATCAGAGAATTTTTCATTAATTGTGAGATTATACAGATAGTAAAGATGGTGTGCTACATTGAGCAAAGTAATGTAATCATCTTCATCATGATATGATGTAGTAAAATCAAGATATTCTTGAAGTTGTTTTACGCCAGTCACACATTGAGAAAACAAATCATTTTGTAGACTCCATCGATCAACATGATTCAGTATTTTTTCGTCTACCAATAATGACAAATTTGCCAAAGTATGTGTGTCATATTCTACTCTGTAAAATCCATACCTACCGGAATTAATTATAAAGTTTGAATCAGTATTTTTTAATCGTACTTTCCTACTACGTGATTTTAACAGTATTGAGTTTTGATGGTTTCCTTCATCGATCGTTATAGGAATCTCCCATTCATTTTTTGAGGATTTACTGCCATCTGCTAAGAATCGTTTTTGCGATAGTAAGATGTGTGAGTTTTCTCGTTGAGCAGTAACAATAGGATAACCAACTATGTCTATCCATGTTTTCATCATTGGTTTAACAGGTTTGTGTGCAATACTTCCAATCGAGTTCCATAAATCTTGCCCTTCAGCATTTGAATATCTATATTTTGTTAGATATTGTTTCAGCCCTTTTCGAAAGTTTTCCACACCAACATAGTTTTCAAGCATACGTAAAACACAGCCTCCCTTATCATAGCTAATTACATCAAAGATCTCTCTAATTTGTGCAGGATGCTTTACATCTACATTGATTGGATGAGAATTCTTCAATGCATCCAGGCTCATAGCTTGTAACATAGCATCCTCCAAAAATTGGTTCCAAAGATCCCATTCTGGATAAAATTTATCAACAATCTTTGTTGCCATAAATGTTGCAAAACTCTCATTCAACCAAAGGTCATTCCACCACTTCATTGTGACAAGATTACCAAACCATTGATGTGCTATTTCATGTGATATTACTTCTGCAATGTACTGCTTTGTCTTAGTTGAGGATGTCTTTGGATCGTAAAGTAAAATCGCCTCTCTAAATGTAATTGCACCCCAATTTTCCATTGCACCCGCAGCAAAATCAGGAATTGCAATCATGTCAAGTTTTGGAAGTGGATATTTTATTCCAAAATATTTTTCATATTCAGAAAGGAATTGTTTTGTAAACTGTAATGAAAGTTTTCCTTTATTCTTATTACCCTTTGTGGTAACAATCCGCAGTTTTATGTCACGTAACTTTCCATGCAAATACTCAAATTCACCCACTCCAAGATAGAGAAGGTATGTAGACATTATTGGGGTTCGCTGAAACTCATACAAAAATTTAGAATCTACAATTTTCTTAGATGATACGGGCATATTTGAAATTGCGTCAAGATGTTTATCAACTAATAATGAAACATCAAAAGTAGCTTTAACAGCTGGTTCATCCCAACATGGAAATGCTCTTCTAGCGTCAGCAGCCTCAAATTGTGTTGTTGCAAGATATTTTGTTTTTCCATTTTGATCCTTATACTGGCTTTTGTAAAATCCCAAAAGTCTATCGTTTAAAACCCCAGTAAATTCAATACATAATTTTACCTTTCCCTTAATTTTTTTGGCAAGTTTTATTGTCAGTTTTTCATTTTTCTTATTCAGTGATGTAGTTACAGTGATGGTTTTTCTACCCTGTATTACATGAGATTTCTTTATTTTTAGCTCCGCTGCGTCTAACAGAATTAAATTTGTGGGTTTTGAAATATCGAGAGTGATGATTTCTGTGCCATTAAATGTAAAATTATGAAATAATGGTTCAAACTCTATCTCATAATTAATTGGAGTAATGTTTGTCATATTCATGAATGTTAAGAATCGTTATCTAAATTTATGTCAATAGTTATTACTTATGTTTATAACTGCATAAATTTTTTATCACTCATTGTTGAACGATAAAGTGGTCACTGGTATTGTAATCGTTATAATATCAGTGATTGGAATGTTTCTAGGCTTGACACAATTTTTCGGTGAAGTAACTATTACACCATAACATACAAAATTCATAATTATGAAAAGTCTATTTTCTATGTAACCTAATATTATTCATGTATGAATGCAATGCTAATGACAGAAACGAGCTTGAATCCATACAAGGTCAAATTCTTGAAAGAATACAATATTTGAGAGAAAGAAATCTTGATATTACTACTGATGAAATATTACTCGATTATTACAGTTTTAATGATGAAGTAATATCATGTATTCTTGATGATCATTCATTTAGCCCAATAATACTTGGAATAATTGGGGTTATAGGCATGCTTATACTTTATAGAATTTGGAAATTAAGGAAAAAAAAATTTAAAAGATTTTAAGGTAAATATGTGAATACATACTATGAAACAGAAAACAGCATCTCGTAAGATAAAGATCCTTGTTGCAAAACTAGGTTTAGATGGTCATGATAGAGGTGCATTAGTTTTGTGCCGTGGATTTAGGGATGCTGGAATGGAAGTGATTTATTCTGGTTTATTTGCCACACCCGATAGAATAGCACAGATTGCAGAAGATGAAGATGTAGATGCAGTTGCATTGAGTTTATTGAATGGGGCCCATGGAACACTGTTTCCTAAAGTTGTCAAGGTGTTAAAAAAGAAAGGAATTAAAGATGTACTTGTTGTGGGAGGTGGAACAATTCCAGAAGAAGATAAGAAAGCACTTGAAAAATCTGGTGTTAGTGGAAACTTTGGACCAGGAACGTCACTTGATGATATAATAAATCATATTAAAAATGGTGTTTCTAAACTAAGAAAATTATAATCATTCCGTAGAATCAGGCCACATCATTTTTCGCATCTGCTTACCTACCTTTTCTATTTGATGTGAATCTAATTGTTTCATATATTTATCAAATGCGTCTTTGCCACTTTTTTCATATTCATCTAACCATTCCTTGTTGAATGTTCCATCCTGTATTTGTTGTAGAACATTTTTCATTTGTTCCTTTGTCTGGTTATTCATTACCATCGGACCACGTGTGAGACCACCATATCTAGCGGTTTCACTTACACGTCTCCACATACCATTAATTCCATATTTCTGGATCATATCAACAATAAGTTTCAATTCGTGTAAAACTTCAAAGTATGCAATTTCTGGTTGGTATCCAGCTTCAACCAATGTTTCAAATGCATTTACAACCATAGATGCAGAACCACCACAAAGATCAGCTTGTTCCCCAAACCAATCGGTTTCAACTTCTTCTTTGAATGTAGTTTTGATTAATCCTGCTCGTGCGCTTCCAATTCCCTTAGCAATTCCAAGTGTTCTGTCCCATGCAGTTCCAGTCTTATCTTGTTCTACTGCAACAATTGATGGTGTTCCAAAATTATCAAGATATGTCTCTCTTACCTTAGAGCCTGGACCTTTTGGTGCAATCATGATAATATCAACATTGTCAGGTGCTTTTATCCATCCCCAATAAATTGCAGCTGCATGCGAAAATGATAATGCATTACCCTCAGAAAGATTTGGTTCTATCTCATCCTTGTAAACTTTTGACTGAACCATATCAGGAATTAAGATGTGAATGACGTCAGCCTTTTTGCAAGCATCAGCAACGGACATCACTTCATGCCCATCATTATTTGCCTTATTCCAGCTAGATCCACCTTCTTTTAGTCCTATTATCACATTAAGTCCAGAATCCTTTAGGTTGTTAGCCTGTGCATCTCCTTGAATTCCGTATCCAATGACTGCAATTGTTTGTTTTTTGATAGAGTCTAGGCTAATATCAGAATCTTTCCAAGTCGTTGCCATGATAAAAATTCTCAATTCTACACATATAATCTATATCTTAATCTCCCTATTACACTTGATACATCTGACTATAACACCATCAGCATCAACGCGTTCAAACTTTTTTGAACCACAATTTGTACAAATTGGACATGCACGTGATGATTTCACAAATAATGATTCTCTTATCTACATTTGAAGTTAATTGATTTTGCCACTACCAATTACACGTACTGAGGTAGATTCCGGCTTGACCAAAAGACAAATCTCATTTTTTCTACAAACAACTGGTTTATCCAGTATTAGTTTGACCGGAGATATTGAGGAAAATTTTGCAGCTTTTACCTGTAATCCAACACTTACAAGACACATTTGATTTTCAGAAATCTCACCCTTATAGAATAGTGACTGTTTAAAATCAATTTCAAGTTCATTTTTTATTTCAAATGATTCATCAGAGGTAATTATATCTCCTCTTCCAACTTCGTCTGGTTTGATTCCCTTTAATGATAGGCCAACCCTTGCTGGACAAACTGCCTGCTTCACGTCATCATCATGCATTTGGATTGATTTCACCATCACGTCAGTACCCGATGGAAGATGTTTGAGATTGTCATATTGATTTATTGTTCCTTGTAATACTTTACCCAAAACTACTGTGCCAACACCTTTCACATCAAAAGAATGATCAATCACAATTTGTGCAGGACCATCATTTGAAACATGTGGAAGTTTTACTAACTCTTCCTTGATGTTTGATGAATCTATCTTCTTGTAGTTCTGTAATACAGTTCCTTTTATCATGCTATGAAGACGATTTTCATCAACCTCATAGGAATGGCTTAGTATTCCATTTTTTTTATTTAGCATATCGAGTGCAATGATTTGTTCTCCAGTATATCTGTCAAGTGATGCAACATAAAAAATAACATACTCGGCAATATTTATCGCCTGTAGTAATGGTTGTATTTTTTCTGGAAATCCATTAGGTACTACCCATGTCCTAATTATGTCTGATTCTTTTCTATCATAAACTGTAAGATCCGTCACCGTGCCTTTTTTTCCAAAATCATTTGCTATTGTTTGTTCACCAAGAACAACAAAATTCACTGATCTCATGGAAACGCCCTAAGTACAGATGCATAACTAACAAATCGATGATTTTTTGGTTTTACCATAGTTTGAGAGTATTTTGATATTGTTTTTCCATCAGCTCCCCTATACCCAATTGGTTTATCAACCCAATTCCAATAATCAGCTAAACGTAAAACATCATCATATGGACTATAATAATTTCTAATTTTTCTTGCGACAACTTTTTGAGCTATAGAACCATTTTTCATATTTAATGAATTACTGGGTATAGAACCCCCAAAAAAATAAACTGCTTCTATAATTCCTTTATTTTTTGTATTTCTTGCGAGATTTTTTATCGTACTCATAATTACATGTGCCCCAAGGGAATGCCCCACAAGTCTGATTTTTGTTTCTGGACTTCTATGTTTAAAATCATCAACAAATTTAGCCAAATTTCTTCCATTTTTGTTGGCTATTATCACACCTATACGCAAAGCATGAAGTGCGTATGAAATATACTGTGCACCTACGGTGTTTGAATCATAACTATATCCTATAACAGGATATCTATAACCAAGAGCAGTTAACCTCCTTCTTGCTGTAATAAATTTTGTAAGTGCACCAGCTGCATTATTTCGCAAGCCATGAATCATAATGGTTATTTCTTTTGTTCCAACTAATGCATCAAACATTCGTTTTGGATACACATTATATGATTCGTTTTGTAGTGTGGCACCAGAATCTAAATCATAAAAACCTCTTGTAGATATACGTGGGAAAATCTTTTTCAATTTACATGCTATCTCCAAGCTTAGCACTTTGCTCCTTTATCACAGATTCTTCTACTTTTTGAAAGAGTGGAGATATTTTACCAAGCTTGTGACCCTGCTTTATCGATATGTTTGACATTTCATCAAAACCTTGTGCCGAAATATTATCATGCATACCCAACTGTACCCAAATTTTTTGTGATGATTCTGGTAAAAATGGATAGATGGCTATTGCCAAACTTCGAACAGCATTAACGGATAGGTATATGCATGAATTTGTACCAGGATTATTCTTCCATGGTTCTTTATGCTGGAAATATTGGTTAAAATGAGCTGAAAATTGAAATATTTTTTTTAATGCTCTATCAAGATGGTTTTGTTCCATTAATGTGCCAATCTCTGTAACAAATTCTTTGATTAATTTCTCTGATTCTTTATCTGCGTCATCAAATTCTTCTGGAGCTGGAATAATGCCATCAAATGATTTTACAGTAAATCCTAGTACACGATTCACCAAATTTCCAAGATTGCCTATCAATTCAGAGTTTATCTTAGTTGCAAACTCATTCCAATCAAAATTGAGATCATCTTGGGAGTATGAATTTATGGATACAAGATAAAATCTGAGATAGTCAGCTGGAAATATCTGTAAGAAATCTTTCAAGCCTATGTACCAATTTCTGCTTTTTGATATTTTTTTTGACTGTAATGTAAGATGGCCTCTTGTTGGAATATAATCAGGAAGTTTGTATTCCTCCTCAATTCCCAAACGCATTGCTGGCAAAAATAGATAGTGATGATAAACTATATCCTTTCCAATAAAATGATAAATATCAGATTCATTCCAAAATTTTTTTCCATCCTTACCATTATCATTAAGAAATTTTACAGCCGATGAAATGTATGCAAGATGGTTATCAAACCAACCATAAAACACCTTATCATTCACACCATCAATAGGAACAGGGATTCCCCAAGATATATCTCGAGTAATATCCCAATCAGTTAATCCTTCCTTGATCCAATTCTGCACATATTTTTTGACATCTTTTTGGAGGTTTTGATTCTCCTCAAGATACTGTGATAGTTTTTCTGAAAAATTTTTCAGTTTGAAAAAATAATGAGATGTTTTTTCCTTAACTGGCGGTTGTCCACAAATTGAACAATGTGGATTTTCAATTTCTTCTGGAACACGACCACATTTTTCACATAAATCAGAATATTGTTCTTCTGACTTACAGTATGGACATATACCAATTACATATCTATCAGGCAAAAATTTCTTATCATTATTACAGTAAAACTGTATTATGTCATTTTCATAAATATATCCGGCGTTTTCAAGTTTCTTGAATACGTATTGAACAAACTCCTTGTTTTCAGGAGAACTTGTTCTGTAAAAGAAATCAAATTCTATATTAAATGCTGCAAAATCTTCAGCATCACGTTTGTTCCAATATTCTACATACTCTTCAGGTGTTTTTCCTTCTTTCTCTGATTGTATTAGTATAGGTGTTCCAAAGTCATCGGATGCACAAATGTAATACGCCTCAACACCTTTCTGTTTTAGAAATCTTGTAGTTACATCAGCTGGTAAATATGTAGATGCAACATGTCCAAGATGTATTTCTCCGTTCGCGTATGGCAGTGCACTTGTGATGATTGCTTTTGAGTTCATTTGATATAGGTTTTGTAAAGTTTAGTTAAGAAGTTTTACCAGCTACTCATGTATTTGATCTGTTCTTTTGTTAACGTGTCAATCTTCACATTCATAGCTTTCAAAGCGTCAATTGCTACCTGTTTATCTATCTCACTTGGAACTGGTACAACCTTTTTTGGCATTTTTTTATGATTTTTGAGAATGTAAAGAATTGAAAGCAGTTGATTTGAAAAAGACTGTGCCATTACTTCTGGCGGATGACCTTCTGCAGCTGTCAAGTTAGCTATTCTACCCTCACCGATAAGATAGACTTTTTTGCCATTTTTTAGTACACATTCATCAAGATATGGACGTACTTGTCTAACAGATTTTGACTGCTTCAAAAGAAACTTGGAATCCACTTCAACGTCAAAGTGACCAACGTTTCCAAGTACTGCACCATCCTTCATCTTTAAGATATGTTCCTTTCTGATAATGCTAGTCATTCCAGTTGTTGTAATGAAAATCTCACCAATTTTTGCAGCCTGTGCCATTGGCATTACATCAAAGCCATCCATATGCGCTTCTAGTGCACGTATAGGATTCACTTCTGTTACTATGACCTTGGCGTTCATTCCACGAAAATTTGCTGCAACACCTTTTCCGACCCAGCCATATCCTGCCACCACTATTCGTTTAGATGCAAGCAACAAATTCATTGCTCGTAAGTAACCATCTATTGTACTTTGGCCAGTACCGTATTTGTTATCAAACATATGTTTTGTATATGCATCATTAACTGAAATGACAGGATATCGAAGTTTACCTTGTTTTTCTACAGCCCTAATCCGGTTTACGCCTGCAGTAGTTTCTTCTGTAGCCCCAAAAATTTTCAACGAGTTGTATTTTTTATCAAAATGAGCTTTTACATTCATATCAGAACCATCATCAGTCAAAATCTGTGGTTTATGGTTTAGAACTTGTTGTATACACCAATCATATTCCTTAGGACTTTGACCAGCCCAACAATATGTATGAATTCCCTGTGATGCGAGAAAAGCTGCTATATCATCCTGAGTAGTAAGTGGATTTCCACCACAACATGCAACCGTAGCTCCCAGTTCTTTAACACCCATAAGTAAAACTGATGTTTCTTTTGTTATGTGCAAACAAAATCCTAATGTGATTCCTTTGAGAGGTTTTGATTTTTTTAATCTATTTATAGTATTATCTAAGATCTGCATATGAGATCTTGCCCATTCATAGGAAAGCTTACCATTCTTTGCTAATTTTTTATCTTTTACTTTACTCAACGTAAATTTGGATTTTAACTAGGTATAAAATTCTATCACAACCTACAAGCTTTTTACTATGTCAAAATGACTAGAATTGATATGACATGGAAAAAAATAACTGAAAAAAACACAATTGTGAGTGGTAAAGGTATGGAATTTGAAATTGATGGGAAGAAGATTGCTGTTTTTAATCAAAATGGATACCATGCATTAGATGCTCTATGTGTACATCAAGATGGCTCTATTGCACCTGGTAAACTTGATGGTGATATTGTTGAATGTCCATTACATTTTTGGCATTACAATATTAAAACTGGTGAGCTGAAGGATTATCTGAAAGATATCAAACTTCAAACGTACAAGACTGATGTGAGAGATGATGGTGTCTATATTGATCTGTAAAAAATTATAGTGAATCAATAAATAATGATTTTAATACATCGAATTTTTCGTAGAAGATTTGGATTATGTTATTGAAATTATCCTGAACTGATGGATTGTTCTGAAGATTTTCTGCATCATCTAATGCAGCATGTGCCAAAGATGGAATGTCAATTTGCTCAATTGTGTCAGGAAAAAACAATATTCCACCGCCAATTAAAATAGCCCCAAATATAATCAATTTTCCTTTCATTTGTTTACGCTTTCAAACAAATGATAAAAAATCAGAAATAAAAAAATTTTGAGTAAAGGTGCAAAACTTACTTGTAAAGATAACAATTTATGCCTATATTGAGTAAAGATTGTGTGAATCATGAAGTTCTACGTGAAATCGTTACTCAAGATTATGTAAAAATTCAAAATGATATTGAAAAGTTTCTAAAAGATAGTGTTTTGGAGAATAAAGCTGACGGTGTTATTTTTGGTCTAAGTGGTGGGATAGACTCTGCGATAATTGCATATTTATCTGCGAAAATATTTGGTAAAAAAGCACTTGCGTTAGTAATGCCCGACTCTACTGTATCGCCATCAAGTGAAACTGGTGATGCATTAAAAATAATTGGTGAGTTAGGTATTGATTACAAACTTATCGATATTGATGTAATCCATAAAGTATATTCAAATTATTTAGAACCTGAGAAACGAGCATTGGGTAATCTACGAGCAAGAATAAGAGCAAATATCATATACTATTATGCAAATTTAAAAAATTTATTGGTTTTAGGAACAAGTGATAAAAGCGAATACTCTATAGGTTACTTTACAAAATTTGGTGATGGTTGTGCTGATCTACTACCAATTTCTAACCTTTACAAAACACAGATACGAGAATTTGCAAAAATCCTTGGAATCCCAGATAATATAATCACAAAAAAAAGTAGTCCTAATCTATGGAAGGACCATGATGCAGAAGAGGAAATTGGTATTAGTTATGAAGAAATTGATTCAATATTATATTGTATTGAAAAAAGATTGAGTGTTGATGAGGTTACAAAAATGACAGAAATAAAAAAAGAGTTCGTGGAAAAGATCAGCAAAATGCATGAGAACAGTAAGCATAAAAGATTACCACCCGTAGGTATCAATGAAAGATGATAGTATAATGCAAATATTTGATACACTAAATAATACAAAAACAGAATTAAAATTTTCGGATAAAGTTACGATATATTTATGTGGAGTTACAGTTTATGATGATGCACATATTGGTCATGCACGTACAATAATTGTTTTTGATGTATTACGTAGATTTTTAGAATCACAAAAAATTATTGTTGAAATTGTTCAAAATTTTACGGATGTAGATGATAAAATAATAGCACGTGCAAATGAAAAGAAAGTATCCACTGTAGAACTTACTTCTAAATACACTGAAAATTACTTTCGTGATTTTGATAAACTGAATGTGAGAAGAGCTACTCATTATCCAAAGGCAACAGAGCATATTGAAGATATGTTGAATTTAATTTCTCAACTTATTGATAAAAAATATGCGTATATAACTAAAAATGGTGTTTATTTTTCAGTTTCTAAATTTCATGATTATGGAAAATTATCCAAAAAGAATATCAAAGAATTGATTTCTGGTTCACGTGTAATGGTAGATGAGGAAAAAAATGATCCGCTTGATTTTGCATTATGGAAATTTTCTGATACTCAGCCAATTTGGAATAGTCCATGGGGGGAAGGACGACCTGGATGGCATATAGAATGTTCTGCAATGAGTAGAAAATATCTTGGTGATGGTTTTGACATACATGGTGGTGGTAGAGATCTTATTTTTCCACATCATGAAAATGAAATTGCGCAATCAGAATCATCAACGTCAAGTCAGTTTGCAAAAATTTGGATGCATGTTGGTATGATCACCATAGATGGAGAAAAAATGTCTAAATCAATTGGGAATGTAAAATCAGTAAGTCACGTGCTGGAAAACTGGGGATCTAATATTATTAGATTATTTTGCCTTTCAGGTCATTACTCAAAACCGATTGATTACTCTGAAAAAATTATGATGGAAAATGTTACAAAACTTAGGCAGATTGAGGCATCATATTATGAATTAAGACTAGCTGAAGGTATGAATGAAAAATCATATACAAATGAGTTCGTGAAAGAATGCAAAGAGGAATTTGATTCTGCATTAAATAATGACTTTAACATACCAGTTGCGCTAACTGCTTTCTATAAATTGATAAGGGAAATCAATTCTTTGGCTGCTGATGAAAAAATTACTTGTGATGTATCAAGTATAATTCTGCCTGAACTTGAAAGAATGATGGACATATTTGGTATCAATATTGTAAAAATCTCAGATGACGAAAAAGATGAAATCAATCATCTTATAGAGAAAAGAAATGTGTATAGAAATGAAAAAAACTTTGACGAAGCTGATAAAATTCGTGAACAGATAGCAGAAAAAAATATTACCTTTATTGATCATAAAAATTCTACTCGATGGGTAAAACGTGAGAAAATTAAGGCTGAATAATTATTTTTTTCCTGCACTGATAAGGCAGATTACATCCCTATCACGTAATTGGTAGTTTGTTGGTAACCTCAAATTATATCTAAGATCTTTTGCGTACAATAGACCTTTTATCAAGTCTGAATGGACTTCTTTTGCTAAATCAATAACTGTTGCACCGTCTTTTAATAGAATAAGATCAGGTAAAACACGTCCTTTTTTATCAGAAAGTTTTTCAGGGTCAGCAACAGGATAAATAGAATTCATTTTTAGTAGTTTAAACACGATTACGTTTATCGCAAACTGTACACCTGTACGCATATACTCACCCATAATATCTTTTTTAATGAAATCTAATGCGTCTTTTTGTTTATCGTTGAGATCATCATCTTTCAATATTTCAAATTGCTCTGAGCCTGGTGAATATTTTATAAGCCCTTTTTGCTCCGCTCGCCTTAAAGTAAGCTCACTATCAGCACTTGCAGGTACAATAATCATATCATTATATCTTTCACGAAGGCGATGAAAATTTTTATCAGCGTTTGGAACGTCAATTTTGTTTGCAACAATTAGTGTAGGTTTTGAAATTTTTCTAAGATATGTTGAAAATTTTTTGCTATCTTGGATGCTAAAACTTTCCAGATCTTTATCTTCAAGATTAGTGGCCTTTAATGCATCTTTAACATGGAATTTTTTAACACCTACGCCTTGATAAAGTTCAGTCAAAGCGGTTATTGAATCATTATTGGTTTTGAGAATTTTTTGTAACTTGTCACGATTCACTTCTAGAATCTTTTGATACCACATATTCAATTCTTCTTCAATATCGGCAAAATCTGCAACCGGATCACCATTACCTATTTCAGTAATTTTTCCAGTTGAGTCAATGCTTCCAGATGCATCAACTATGTGTATCAATGCATCTGACTGTGAAGCGATAGAAAGAAATTGATTTCCCAAACCCTTACCTTTCCAGGCATCTTTTATCAATCCAGGAAGATCAATCAATTCGATAGGAATGTATCTCCAGCCATCATTACATTGAGAATTATTTGGGTTATCCTGCACATTGAATTCTGGATGAACACAAAGTGTTATAGCATGTCCAATAGATTTGGATGGTTTTTTAGTAGTAAAAGGATATGTCGAGATTTCACTAGATGAAAGTGTCGAAGAATTAAAGAAAGTAGTTTTTCCTGTGTTTGTTTTCCCGATAAGACCTATTCTAATTGGCATGATTAAAAAATGATTTAAAATTATTTATCTTTACTGTATCATTCTACTTTTCATTTGTTAACTTATTTAATGAATTCTGTAACTCAGAAATCATCCATCGGATCTCATCTACATCATCAGTAGAAATCTCATCATTCCATCTTTCTAGAACTATCCTTGAAATCTCTACACAGCTGTAAAGTAGTTTCCAATATGGATGATGTTCAGCTGTTGTATATGATAATTCAGCCATTTTATCAACAAGATCTGTTACATCCTTGACAAGTTGGGTGAAATCAGAGTCTGACATATTACATTAAACGCTGGTGTTCTGCTAGCATACATCTGTTAAAAACAACATCAATTCCGTGTTCTCTAGCAAGATTTTCAGCTTCCTCATTATGGATGCCCTCCTGTAGCCATATTACCTTAGGGTTTTTTTTAATTGCATCTCTTACGAATGGTAAGACATCCTCAGATGGTCTAAACACATCAACTATGTCAATGTCACCTTCTACTTCGGTAATTTCTTTGTAACATTTTTTAGATAAAATTTCATTACTATTAGGATTAACTGGAATTATATCAAAACCGTTTTCTGATAAATATTTTGGAACAAAATGTGCTGCTTTAGATTTACTTCTTGATATACCAATAACTGCAACTTTCTTTAATGACAGAAAATTTCTGATTTCATCATCTGTATACGAATCTCTTTCCATCGTGATCATCTGCAATGAATTTTTATTATTCTTAAGTGTAAAGTAATTCTGTAGTTATGTAAAATTATCAAGTGATGATTCCTGTAATGAACTAGCATAAAATCCTTGTTTGGTTAATTCATCTGCAAATTCATCGACAAAACCATGTACAGTGTAGATTCTTTCTGCTCCTGAAATTTTTACTAATTTCATCAATTCATTAAAATCACAATGATCACTCAATGGGATTGTATAATCTGTACTAGAAAAAGATCTTGAAGATTTAGCCCAGCCAGTAAATCCTATAGTAATTGCATCATATTTTTTTTTCATATCTAAAATAAATGCGTTCTTTGATGACATGTTAGGTGTAATCATAACCCAAGGTTTTTTTTCAAGAAGTCCCATGGATTCAGCCTCAGAATGACCTACTGTGTTTTTTAAATTAACGCCTAATTGTATATGTAAATCATTCATTCGTTTTATTGAATCATGATAAAATAATGGATCCCAATGTTGGAATAAATGAGAAATTAGTTGTGCCTTTCCTAATTCGTATCCTAAAAGTATTACAGGTTTCCCACGGTTATATGCATCAGAAATTATCTCATTTACATGTTTTACAATTTCCTCTATGCTAGGAAAAATGAATTCCGGTTTACCGAATGTACATTCTGTGATGAGAGTTTTACATTTTGGAATTTTAGATCCACGTAAAAATCCCCTATCACGTAAAGAAATATCTCCCGTGTAAAAAATATCCTCAAAAAGTAATCCTTTTGCGCCTAAAATATGACCAGAATCCAACATAGAAAAATTTTCTGTGGTATGATTTGAGTCTAAAATATTCACACCGCGTAATTTAGCTATCATAGATGTTTCATGTGATATGATAACCTTACCACTGCCATGCTTTGGTAAATGATCCATATGCGCATGTGATACAAAATTGATAGCGTCATCTTCGAGTCTTTTGGGATCTAAATTGACAGTCAGATTATCTATTTTACATGTTATACCGTTCTTTGTCATTCTAATTTTACTTGTCAAATACTTTATCAAAAGATGGATTTGATATAAATTACTAGTTTGATTGGTTACTAGCTTACCATATCTTTATTTTTATGATTGTAGAGGATTATTTATTGCTAAAACTTGCCATTATGATTTCAGGTAGGGGAAGTAACATGAAAGCTATTCTTGATGCAATAAAAAAACAAAATATCAACATAAAACCAGTAGTAATTATTTCCAACAAATCTTCTGCAAATGGACTAAAAATTGCTAAAAAATTTAAGGTGAAAACAGAAATAATAGAAAGTAAGGGGTTTCAAGGAAGTAGATGGGAGTATGATCAAAAGATCATTAAAGTTTTGAAAAAATATCAAGTCACGCCTACAAATGGTTTGATATGTCTTGCAGGATTTATGAAAATCATCAGTCCTAAATTTATTAAAAAATATAAAAATCATATTTTAAATATACATCCGTCTATCTTACCTGCATTTCCAGGTCTTGATGCACAAAAACAAGCGATTCAGCATGGTGTAAAGTATTCTGGCTGTACTGTTCATTTTGTAGATGAAGGCGTAGATAGTGGTCCAATTATTGTTCAGGAAGTTATAAAAATTAATGCTAATGATACGGAAGCAACGCTCTCAAATCGAATATTACTAAAAGAGCATAAAGCATATCCTAAAGCTGTAAAACTAATAGCAGATAAAAAAATAAAGATTATGGGTAGGAAAGTGAAAATACTTTCTTAATCAGACCCACCAAAAAAATATAAAACTAAAAGATCTTTTGTATTTCCATAAAAGTGATGTGGAAAATTTTTTGCAACAAAATAGATATTCCCCTCTTTAACTGAATAAGATTTTTTTTTGATTTGTAAAAATCCATTACCGTTTATCACATAATATATCTCGTCAGATTCGTGTGGTTCTTGTGTATCTTCCTCGTTCGGTTTTAGTAATAAAACACCAGATGCTAACGATTGTTTATTTATGAAAGTTTTAAAATATGAATTACTACTGTTTATTTTCTTAATATATTGAGATGTGTCATATTCTATTTTCATAAAAAATTAACCTTTCTTCATCGTTTAAAGATTAGTTTCGATCGTTGTGAAAAAACATTGCTTATTTAGGGGGTGTCTTATAGTATTTTTTAAATGGCAAAATGGGCTGATTATCTAATATCTGAAGTGTCATATGGAACAAATAATCTTATCACCAAAATAAAACAGCATCACGATAATGGCAAGACAATCAGTCAGGGAGAGATTATAGATCGTGACACACTGACGAAGAATTTAGGCCAGGGTGTTAAGTATATGACGGTTTACAGTACTTTGAGTCGTTTTAAAATTGGAAAAAATGTAAAATATTTTAGAGCATTTGAAGGTCATTACGTTAGAGTAGATAACAATAAGGTTAATCATGATAATTTGGGAGACTTGCCTGAACTTGGTGAATCCTACATATTACAAATTATGAACAAACCTGATGTTGAACTAGAAGTTGCTGCAGATGCGACACCAGAAATTGCTGCAGATGCGACACCAGAAATTGCTGCAGATGCGACACCAGAAATTGCTGCAGATGCGACACCAGAAATTGCTGCAGATGCGACACCAAAAGTAGACTTTGATGTGAAACCTGGAGATGATATGATAGTGAGTGCGCTTAAAGTTGCTAAATTTCAATCATCAGAACCTGAGACAGTAATTAAAGCAAAACCTAAAGCAAAACCTAAAGCAAAACCTAAAGCAAAACCTAAAGCAAAACCTAAAGCAAAACCTAAAGCAAAACCTAAAGCAAAACCTAA
>Ga0209445_1000260_pt1 | contig 30074 bp, 22 predicted proteins | sample MarorgKNORR_S2LV_4_FD_188223 | JGI IMG/M metagenome (GOLD analysis project Ga0209445, IMG submission 188223) | Marine microbial communities from the Southern Atlantic Ocean, analyzing organic carbon cycling - NADW_A/KNORR_S2/LV (SPAdes) (version 2) | ecosystem: Environmental > Aquatic > Marine >... | reverse complement strand
GGCCGGATTTGCATCGATTAATGGTGTTTCCATCGCTGACCGGGTCAAATCGCTTGAGTACGCGAGGCAAATTGTCGGATTCCGTGCCGAGAGTACTGCTGGACTTATCCGAGAAACCATTGCGAACAGTGGCACCCTGCCTGCTCCGCAGCGGCAGGGTGGAGCAGGTCGGGGTGGTCGTGGTCGTGGAGCTGGCCCTGGAGGCCAGCAGCGCCCCGAACCGGACCCGAGGACGATGGGCGGAGGTGACTGCCGAGCAAATGAATACAACTGCTCGGATACACCCAATCCTCTGCCCGAGGCTAAAACAGCCTGGATTGAGGAGATGACATGGATGGACGTCCGAGACGCTATAGCCTCTGGAAAGACCACTGCCATCGTCTCAACGGGGGGTATGGAACCAAACGGTCCGTGGCTGGTTACCGGGAAGCATAACTACGTGCTACGTACGAACTGCCCAGCGATCGCGGCCAACCTCGGAAATGCTGTTTGCGCTCCGGTAATCGAGTTTGTTCCAGAGGGCAGCATCGAGCCCCAAACCGGGCATATGAGAAGCCCGGGCACGATCAGCCTTAGACAGGAAACATTCGAGGCGGTGCTAACCGACGTTGCTCACAGCCTGAAGATGCACGGTTTCGAGAACATCATCTTCATCGGAGACAGTGGCGGGAACCAGAGTGGTCAGGAGGCTGTGGCGGAGCGTCTTACGGCAGCGTGGGCTGGGGAAGCAGCTGTGCATCACATAGGTGAGTATTACAGACGGCCGGCGAATGCTCCGAACGTGCTGCGCGATGAAGGTGTTACCGGCGAAGGAATGCCTAACGATGGAATACATGATAGCCCAGGAATCACGCTGAATATGATGCTTGATGACATTAATTCGGTGCGCTGGGCGGAACGTGTAGAGGCTGGTCAGGCCGTCATCAATGGCGTGTCCATTGCTGATCTAGAACGATCACTCGAGCTTGCTCGAAGAATCTCAGAGGCGAGGGCGTCGTGGACAGCGGACCTGATTAGGGAGCGAATCAGCTCTCGATAATCGGAGCCTAGTAGGGTTCGGGGTCCTCCTTATTGTAGTTAGGATGCGCCCTGAAGATGCGTCATGGTCCTGGGGCAAGTACGGCAAGCACAATAAGTCGGTCATTGCTGTGATTCCGAATCCCATGGGGCACCCCATCCGGCGCGACCAACATCAGGCCCGCCTCCATCTCTATTTCCCGGTCCTCCAGGATGAATAGGCCCTGCCCCTTAAGCACGTGATAGACCTTATCCATTCCCTCGTGGGTGTGGAGTTGGTGTGCTTGGCCCGGTTCAAAAGCATTTAACCCGACCAGAATGTGTTCTGACTGAAATATCGTTCTTTTCCCCATTTTTTCCGGGTTGAATGTTGCCATGGATTCAGGGTTTATCGCGTCGGTATAACTCGTATCAGCTGACAAGTTGGGCTCCTTGAAGGACACTTTGAGTGTCCGGAAACAGGTTCCCGATCTGATTACAACAGAGCGGGCTTGAATCATGTTTCATAGGTCTGCACGGGCTTGTTCCGTACAGACCTATCTATCCTATCTCTACGTGTGAAAGCCTAGCCGTATCCCCAGTAGTTGCGCTATTATCAAAGCTTACCAGTACTGTAACCTCTTTCGAGCGTGGGCATGCGTAAAACCATACTTCCAGTTATGACGGTTGCCGTTATTTGCGGAACCCTCACGACTTGTACGGTCCCGGCACCACCGACGTCGTTTCAGGCTGCCTCTCCCTTTGTAACGGCGGCATCCTTCAGGGACGGCGCTGAGGATGGGACGAATGACGTGGTCGCAGAGTACTGCACGCGCTGTCACAGCGAGCGAATGCGCCGCGGTGATTTGGTATTAGAAGGCTTCGATGTGGCCAACGCGCCACAGAATGGCGAGATCGTTGAAAAGATGATCCGCAAACTCAGAGCTGGTATGATGCCTCCTTCAGGGGCAAGACGGCCTGATCCTGTAGTGATCGCGGAGGTAGCGCGTGACCTCGAGTCGATACTCGACAAGGCAGCCGAGCGGAACCCCAACCCGGGGACCCGCACCTTCCAGAGACTTAATCGTGCTGAGTACCACAATACGATTAGAGAATTATTTGGTATCGAAGTTGACGTAAGTACTTTCCTGCCACTCGATACGAAGAGTGCAAACTTCGACAATATTGCTGACGTTCAGACGCCTTCGGCTACCCTCATGGAAGGTTATCTACGCGCCGCTGAACATGTCAGCCGCATTGTGCTCGGTGATCCCGATGCGGAAATCCAAAACACTGTTTACAGGTTGCCTCGTATACAGTCACAAAAGGACCGCATTGAAGGAGCTCCTTTTGGGACACGTGGCGGACTGTCACGTGTTCATAACTTCCCTGCAGACGGGAAGTATGTGTTCCATATCATGCCCTACAATGCCGTTGAAGGTGAGGTCTTTGGGCGCACGTTTGGAACGGAACAGGTTGAGATTTCGATAGAAGGCGAGCGGATTGCACTCCTCACGATTGACCGATGGATGATGGAATCTGAGCCGAGTGGCTTGAATATTCGAACAGACTCCATCTATGTGACTGCTGGGCCAAAGCGAGTCACTGCCGCATTTATTAAGCAATTTGAAGGTGAGGTCGACGATTTGATTCGTCCGATCGATCACACACTTGCGGATGGGCAGATTGGCATCGGTTATGGCGTGACGACTCAACAACATCTTCAGCGCCTCACCATACTTGGCCCATTCGAAGTGACAGGGGTTTCTGATAACCCGACACGCCGAGCGGTTTTCACGTGCCGGCCGACCGCTCCTGCTGAGGCCCGCCCTTGTGCCGAAATGATTGTCGGTAACTTGGCCGGTGATGCCTATCGTAGGCCGATTAAGGAAGCTGACGTTAGCGCCTTGATGGACTTCTATGATGAGGGTGCTCAAGACGGTGGCTTCGAGGGTGGGGTCCGGATGGCGCTGCAGGCGATCTTGGCGAGTCCGCACTTCATATTCCGTATGGAAGAAGTTCCGGACGGAATAGCTCCCGGTGAGATCTACAACATCGGCCAGGGCGACTTGGCTTCTCGTCTTTCGTACTTCATGTGGGGCGCACCTCCAGATGCAGAACTGATAGCAGTAGCGGAAAGAGAGAGGCTGTCTAACTCCAAAGAACTTGAGCAACAGGTGCGAAGGATGCTGACTGATCCAAGAGCCGAAGCACTTGCGACGCGCTTTGCCTCTCAATGGTTGCGCCTCCAAGATCTTGAAGATATCCACCCGGATGCGCTGACTTACCCATACTTTGATGAGACACTCTCTGAGGCTATGAACCGTGAGACGGAACTCTTCTTCTCACATCTGGTTGAAGAGGACCGTCCCATCCTTGAGCTGCTCACGGCAGATTACACATTCGTTAACGAGCGGCTGGCCAGACACTATGGAGTTCCTGGGATTATAGGGCCCGAGTTCCAGAAGATGTCTTATCCCGACGAGACACGCCGTGGACTCCTGGGCCACGGTAGTATACTGACGATGACGTCACACGCTGATCGCACCTCACCGGTTCTCCGAGGGAAATGGGTCCTGGAAGTCCTGCTTGGTTCTCCACCCCCCCCACCTCCACCTGACATTCCGGCATTTGAAGAAGTTGGTGAAGCAGAGGATGGGCGTTTTCTAACTGTTCGAGAGCGCATGGAGCAGCATCGCGTGAATCCTGCTTGTCGCTCGTGCCATGTCGTCATCGATCCGATCGGGTTAGCCCTTGAGAACTTTGATGTAACGGGGGCTTGGCGTATCCGAGATGGTGGTAACATGGTGGACCCGGAGAGTGAGCTATACGATGGTACACCATTGGCCAGTCCTGAAGATCTACGGAATGCTCTCTTGAGTCGTCCTGAGGTCTTCTACAGGGTGTTCACAGAGAATCTGATGGCCTATGCATTAGGTCGCCGTGTTGAATACTACGATATGCCTACAGTTAGAGCGATCGTTAAGGAGGCTGGCGAGGACGGCTATAAGCTCTCAGCTTTCATTTTAGGTGTAGTAAAAAGTGCAGCGTTCAAGAGTGCGAAAGCGCCAAGGCCAGCTATTGCGGCTGTCCCTGAAGGCGCCCAGCAAGGACTAGACAAAGATTAGGTAACTCTTAATTCCTCGAGCGAGGTTTTGACGATGGAGTTCATCACAGGGAAGCACATCTCAAGGCGCACGATGCTACGCGGTATGGGAACGGCGATTGGGCTGCCGTTACTCGATGCAATGGTGCCGGCGAATAAACTTTGGGCAGCCACAGAGGCAGGCAAGGCAGCTGATGGCACTCGGTTGGTGTGCATTGAGCAGGTTCATGGTGCCGCGGGATGTAACGACTGGGGTGCTACCCAAAATCTCTGGTCTCCTACGGAAGAGGGTAAGAACTTCGACCTTACTCCGAGCAGCTTGAGTTCGTTAGAGCCGTTCCGGAAGCATCTGACAATCGTGAGCGATACTGATTGCAGGATGGCAGATGCGTTTGCACCTAAGGAAATCGGTGGTGATCACTTCAGAACCACTGCGGTCTTCCTGACTCAAGCTCATCCGAAACAGACTGAAGGTTCTGACGTCGATGTTGGAACTTCGTTTGATCAAATTTATGCCCATAAATTTGGGCATGAGACACCGATTCCTTCGATGCAGTTAACGATTGAAAACGTTGATCAGGCTGGTGGGTGTGCATATGGGTATGCATGCGCGTACACCGACACCATTAGTTGGTCTTCACCGAATAGCCCAATGCCGATGGTCCGTGATCCGCGGTCGGTCTTTGAGCAGATGTTCGGAGCTGGTGGCACACCAGAGCAGCGTGCTCAACGTATGAAGACTAACCGCAGTATCTTGGACTGGGTGATGGAAGAGATGGCTGGGCTTCGCCGCGATCTCGGAGCATCTGACCGCCAGAGGATTGACCTCTATACCCAAAATATTAGAGAGCTAGAGCAGAGAATACAGCGGATTGAAGCTCAGAATGTGAGTGGAGAAGAGCGTGAGGTCCCAGAGGCGCCGGTAGGCGTGCCGGATTCTTTTGACGAGCACGTCAAACTGATGTTTGATCTGCAAGTGCTCGCCTTCATCTCTGACACCACCCGAGTTTTCTCCTTGAAGCTTGGTAGAGATGCTTCTCCTCGAGTTTACCCAGAGAGTGGCTCGACATCGCCGTTCCACTCCTCCTCACATCATGGTGGACGTGAGGAACGTGTTCTAGACTTTCATAAGATCAATTCGTATCACATTTCAATGATCCCGTACTTCCTTGAGAAGCTTCAGAGCGTGACTGAGGGTGACGGCACCCTTCTAGATAAAACTCTTCTGATGTACGGTTCGGCGATGGCCGATAGTAACCTGCATAATCACATTCGGTGCCCCTTGTTCCTTGCGGGTGGTGGCAATGGGATTTTGGAAGGTGAGAAGCACGTAAGGGCGACACTCGGTACACCGATGGCAAATGTCTTTTTGGATCTGCTACATCGCCTTGGCGTCGACGATTTGGAAACATTTGGAAACAGTACCGGGACATTCTCGGTCTGACATGCTCAATCCGGAACGCAAGGTGGATACCTTAGGGGAGCGGGATATGTCGGCAATAGGTGGAAGAAAAAGGCTGTCGCTTAGCAGCTCGCTTCTTGGATTAAGCCTACTGGTGCTTCTTGCTGCTAAGCCCGCCGACTCACCAGTGGCTGATGCAGCCGAACAGGGAGATGCCCAGATCGTTCGGACCCTGCTGCAGCAGGGTGAGGACGTTAATGCGGCTCAGTCAGACGGTCTTACTGCGCTACACTGGGCGGCTCTTAATAATGACGTCGAGATGGCCAAGCTCTTGCTTTATGCGGGTGCCACAGTGAAACCGATGACAAGGGTCGGAGGCTATACACCACTGCACCTTGCAAGCCGCAGTGGTTATTCCGAAGTCATGAGAGCGATGCTTGATGCTGGAGCTGATCCGAATAAGCTCACATCGACTGGCGTAACTGCGATGCATTTCGCTGCGCAGGCTGATGCTCCGGGAGCTATAAAGGTGCTCGCCGAGCATGGAGGCAACCTAGACGTGGTCGATGGTGTTTTCCAGCGCACACCTTTGATGTTCGCAGCTGTCAAGAATGCGACCAGAGCTTTAGAGGCCCTAGTTGAGCTCGGTTCAGACCTTGAGATGGTGACGAGAGTGAAGGACTATGTCGAGTTCGCTGAAGAGACAAATGCGGATCGCACTCGACGGAATCGCGTACGGGACGCTGAAAAGGATCCGGATTTGAACAACGCTGGATCAGGTAGAGGTGGATCGTTTCGGCCACAGACTGGAAATCAGAATAATAGTGCGACTCCTCCCGATTCCACGGATACGAAAGACCCGGATGAGGACGAAGAAGTAGACCCGGATGAGGACGAAGAAGTAGACCCGGATGAGGACGAAGAAGTAGACCCGGATGAGGACGAAGAAGTAGACCCGGATCCGCCTCCACCGGTGAGAGCTCTTTCGGGAAACGAGCAGATCGGTAACCAAGGGGGCTTCACCGCGCTCCATTTTGCCGCGCGAGAAGGACATATCAAGGTAGCTCGTCAACTTGTTGACGGTGGAGCGGAGATCAACCACCTCACTGAGGGTGATCAATCGAGTCCGCTTTTAGTGGCCGTAATCAATGGCAACTATGATTTGGCCCGAATGCTCTTAGAGCATGGTGCTGATCCGAACTTAGTAAGCGATGATGGTGCTGGTCCGCTCTTCGCCACTCTAAACATCGAATGGTCCCTCAGGACCTGGTATCCGCAACCCTCGATGTTCCGGCAGCAGGAGACATCTTATCTGGAGTTCGCAGAGTTGCTTATGAAGGCCGGAGCTGAGCCCAACCAAAGGGTTAGTACGCACATCTGGTATGCGGCATATAACGCTGGACGTATGGGTGTCGATTTCACTGGTGCGACCCCATTCTGGCGAGCGGCGTACGCTCATGACGTCAACGCGATGAAGCTCTTGGTAGCGTATGGTGCTGACCCGAATATTTGGACACAGAAGCTTCCGAGTAGAAGACGCTACACAGGTCCCATGATGGAACCAGATACGACGGACCAAGACTCTGAGCCAGCTGATCCATCAGGTTTGGATCCGGTACCAGTTGGTGGCCTAGGGATTCATCCTCTCCATGCAGCAGCAGGTGTGGGGTTCGGAACTTCCCGGGTAGCGCAACAGCATCGAGGTGTTCCTGATGGTTGGTTGCCTGCCATCCGATATCTGATTGAAGAGCACGGTGTTGATCCCGACCTTAGGGACATGGATGGTTTTTCCTCGATCCATCATGCAGCAGCTCGAGGAGACAATGAGACGATTCTGTATCTTGTCAGACAGGGTGCAGACGTAACGTTGATTAGCCGCCGAGGGCAAACCACAGCAGACCTAGCGAACAGTCCAGAACAGAGAGCACAGCCACATCCGAAGACAGTCGTGCTACTGGAGAAACTGGGCTCGAAAAACAACCACCAGTGCAGGACATGCGGCACGGGCGGATAAATAGGCCCACATCACCGCGAGCTCACTGAACGGATAACGGATTATCCCCATGAAACGCTTGGCTTGCACGATCGTCGGATTAATGCTCATTAGCGTCCCCGGCATTTTGGATGCCCAGGACACCGAGTGGAACCGCTATACGCTCGAGGAGATTGGAGGCGTGCACGTCAGCGTTGTGGGGAACCCAACGTGCGAGAGTGTTGGTGTAGTATCTTCAGAGGTTCAGGCAAATGCAGCGATCAAACTACTTGAGTCCGAAGTGGATTTACTTACTGAAGACGAGATGCTTGAAAATCCCGGACTGCCTGAATTGAGGATCACACTACAGTGTGTTGTTGGAGATCAGAGTGATGTAGATGGGGCAATCGCGTACTCCATTGAAGTGAGAGTGAACCAGGCGGCTAAGATGGTCCGGGATGAACAAGTCACCCTAGCAGAGGCCGTAACCTGGTACACCACGGCTGTGGGTGTTGCTAATTCTGGTGACACCCAGCAAGCCCTCCGTGAAGCCATTGACGTAAAGCTAGAGGAATTTGCTAAAGCCTATGTGGAGGCCAACGCAGAAGACGTAGGCTGAGCATAGGAAGGGTTCTGCGTCGCTTATGTTACCTAAGACCTGACCAGATCCTGTGCTATCATGACAATCCCGAGCCCCACTCACTGATTCAGGCTCAAAGGCATGTCTTACTGATTGGGGAGTACCTTTTTCACAGAGTGGATAAAATCCGCTCTGCCCCCAAGCGCACCTCCGTCAATCCTCGTAATTTAAGTTCCGTCCTCAGTTTCCCGCTCCGGGGGTCATCCATGCCTGCTCCGGCACTCTTTCTCAGATTATCTAATTTTTCGATCCGACCATACTTAAGGTCATGTGTTTTGGTACTGGCTCTATTGGCCAGTGGAGTGCTGGCAACACCGCTCTATGCCCAAGACGATGGAGATAAACGACCACTCACAATCGCTGACTATCAATTGTGGCGTACGATCTCGGGATCCCGGATATCAGCAGACGGGCGTTGGGCAGCATGGACTTATACTCGAGAGCGTTCTGATAATGTTGTCCATATCAAGAGCCTTGATAGTATGTCAGAACACGTTCTATCTCCGGCGACAGGCGTACAACTCTCTGATGATGGACAATGGGCTGCTTACTTTGTCGACCTACCATTTTCAGAAGTAGAGAAGCTCGGTAGAGATGGTGAGGACGTCTTGCGTGAGGCTGAACTCATCAATCTTGCGTCAGGAGAAAAACTAACATGGGGTGACGTCACCTCATTCGAATTTTCCTCGGGATCAAGTCATTTCTTTGCCAAGAAGAGACAGGTGAATGAGGATTCAGATCATGACGGAACAGACCTGATTCTTCGAAACTTGGAAGAGGGATATGAGGAATTAATCGGAAGCGTGGATGAAGCGGAATTCAACGAAGTAGGGACACTATTCGCGTACAGTGTTGATGCGGAAAACAGAGATGGAAATGGTCTTTACTACGTTAATCTAGACACAGGTTCGCGAAGGGTATTAGACAATGCCAAGCAGAGGTATACCCGACTGACTTGGTCGGAAGATGGGCTTGGTATTGCCGTGTTACGAGGTGAGACGCCGGAAGAGAAGACCGAGCGCGCTAATACTCTGATCGCGTTTGTGGAGATGGATGGGGTGAGTCCGCAGCGGCACGTCTTCGATCCATCTGACCACCAGGGTCTCAGAGAAGGAAATGTCATCAGTGAGAACGACGGACTTAGCTGGAGTGAAGATCTTGGGAGGATCTTTGTAGGCACCAAAGTGCAGCAAGACGATCTTGAAGACTGGCCAGAAGAGGGATTGCCTCTGGCAGATGTGAATATCTGGCACTGGGCCGACGACCGTATTCAAGCCGCCCAACAGAGACAGGCTTCGCAAGATCAGGACCGGACTTACATCGCTGTAGTGCATTTGGAGGATCAACGACTCGTCCACCTAGCGGACGAGTCCATACGTAGTATTGAAATTACCCAAAATGGACGCTGGGGTATCGGCCAGGATGAGACTGATTACGTGTCAGATTGGAAGCCTGATCTCGCGGATTACTATCGGGTCGACACGGGTACCGGAGATCGCGTCCAAATTCTTGAAGGACACCTTCGGACTCTCGGACTTTCACCGAACGGCGAACACTTCCTGTATTGGAAGGACGGTGATGTTTGGGACTACGTCATCGGTGCCAACCAACACCGAAACCTGACAGCTTCCGCACCAGTCGAGTTTACAAACAAAGAGTATGACCGCTTCGGTGAGAAGCCTCCTTATGGTCTTGCGGGTTGGTCGGATGACGGGGAATCCGTGCTTCTTTATGGGCGGTATGATCTATGGCTACAGCCCCTTGACGGTGGCACAGCTGGGGTCCTTACGGGTGGTCGCGGCGCCGCGGACGAGATCCGTTTCCGGTACGTTTCTGAAGCCTCAGATGAGCAATCGATTGATCTTTCCGAACCTTTGTTGCTTCGCGCCTACGGAGAGTGGACTAAGAAGGAAGGCTTCTTTCGCCTCAACGGAGAAGACCTCACAGAACTCACGTGGGAGGACAAGAAGTTCTCGATACCCCAAAAAGCAGAAGACGCTAATCGATATCTGTTTACAGTGCAGTCTTGGGAGGATTTCCCAGATCTCTGGATGAGTACAGGTGACTTTGATGAGCGAGAGCGAGTCAGTGACTCCAATCCACAGAACGCTGAATTTAAGTGGGGACGCCGAATACTGTTCGACTACACGAATAGTGATGGAGTACCGCTACAGGGTACGCTTGCTATCCCGGATGATTATCAGGAAGGACAGAGGCTCCCGATGATTGTGCGGTTCTATGAGAAGTACTCGCAGAATCTCCATGTACATCCGACTCCTGCGTATCGACATCAGCCTAACTTTGCCGACTACGTGAGTAATGGGTACTTGCTGATGCAACCCGATGTCCACTTCCGGATTGGTAGTTCGCACAGTGACATGCTGGAGTGTGTTGAAGCTGCAGTCCGAAAGGTTATTGAACTGGGATACGCTGACCCTGAGGCCGTTGGTCTGAGCGGGCACTCCTACAGTGGGGGAGGGGGCGCGTACATTGCTACCCGCTCAGAGATGTTCTCAGCTGTAGCACATGGGGCAGCCCCGATCAATCTCGTGAGTGAGTTCAATCAACTCTTTGTCGGTAGCGGACAGAATAACCACTCCTACGACATCTACGGCCAAGGCCGATACGCCACAAACCCATACGATGACTTTGACCTTTACTGGGACCAGTCACCGATCTCGGGTGTGGAAACCATGAATACTCCAGTCTTGTATCTCCACGGGGAAGAAGATCCAACAGTCAATTGGGAACAGGGCCTAGAGTGGTATAATGCTCTCCGCTTCCTAGAGAAGCCTGTCATCTGGCTTTCTTATCCTGATGAGGGCCATGGCCTCAGGAAGTTGGAAAACCGGATCGACTTTCAGTACAGGCTAAGCCAGTTTTTTGGTCACCATCTCAAAGGTGAGCCTGCACCCGATTGGATGACGGATGGGGTTCGGAACATCGATAAAGAGAAGCATCTCAGATCTACTGCACCCCGAATTTTTGGCCGGAGGCTCATTGGATGAAGTGATTGAGCGGAGCACACTATGCGGAGGGGAAATGTCGGAGGGCTGATTTTGCGGTGACCTCGGGAACTGACCAAATGAGTTCGCTCGATCAGTAAGCTGGTTTTTCGGGTCGCTTCTCGCCGGCTGTCACTGCTAGATCCAACCGATTCTCGAGCGGTGGAAGTGAGCAAACAGAAAACGCGGTAAAGACACAGGGTGCATTGTACGACCTATTGAAGTCGATGGTCGTCCATCCGTCCTCATCCGCGGCTGGAACCCTCATGTAACGTCCGGCTTGATAGGTTTCTGTTATTGCTGTTGAGTCCCACAAGCTCACGAAATAAGAGCGACTCTGTTCATTTCCGAACGCGATCAAACGGTGTTCACGATCAGCTTTTCTGAAGATGAGTTCTCCAATTGCGTCTTGCTCTATCATCCCGCCTGTGATGTCAGCAAGTGGAATTGATTTCAGCTCAGGGTATCGGTCCAGTCGTGCTGAGACACGCCACTCTGTGCTCAAGGTAAAGTATTCCGGGAGCCGGAATGTCTCACGCTCCGCAAGGTCGGTATCCCAGACGCGCAGCCACAGACGATCTGTTCCGGGCTCTGAATGAACCCGCATCCCCAGAGATCCCAAGGAAAGGTAAGTGGTGTTTCCTGACCGATCATTTTCCAGAATCGTGGTCTCTTCAATCGGCGGTCCGTCCTGAAGGTAGACATTACCGTCCGAAGCTGGTTCTAAGTGCACATCCTGCCCTTGACGCACGAGTGTGCCAGCTAAGGCCGGAGAATCTTCTGCAGGAAGAACAATAGGGAGCGTTGGGTCCGACCCAAATGCTGTTTCCCCCTGCGGCAAGTTAAACAGACCAGACCAAAGAACTGGACCGCCGGGAGGCGTGACGAGTCCCTCTTCCCGGTTGCTTCGCCAATCCTCATGTTCCGTAATGAATTCCTCTTGGCTGACCGTAGGTGGGTCACGCCAATCACTACTACAGGAGCTGATCGTTATTAGTGCAGTGGTGGTAAGAACTGCGAACCTGAAAGGGTAAACGGAGCAATATTCCATTACTAACTGACCCATCTTGCCTCCTTCCAAGTCTCTGTGTGTTCTGATCAAGTCTAATTCTACAGTTACATCCTACAGAATAGCGAGTTATTTCCAAGCGGACGACGAGCATCTGTTTCGAAGTCAGGGTCATCCGCCTAGAATTCCAGTTCTAGTGCGATCCTAAGATTCGGTAGTCTGAGGTGATCTTCATGAAATTCATCACACTTATACTCGGCGTGAGCGTCTTCGCCATCACGCCTCTCACCAATTCACCTGTCACTGCTCCCCAGCAAGTCCGGCCGACGGCGCACCCATCGACTCAAGATCCGGCAGTGCTCGTGACACCGGATCAGATGAGTAGCTGGGAGGATGAGCTCTCGAACTGGGGGCGTTGGGGTCCCGCGGACCAGCGCGGCACCCTAAACCTCATTACACCTGAGAAGACGCGTGCGGCAGCGTCGCTGGTGGAAGAGGGTGTTACGGTTTCTTTGGGGCATTTTGTCAGTGAAGAAGACGCGATTGACAGCCAGACGTTCGCACCGACCGAGCACTGGATGACCTCGGTGGATCCCAACACCGGAAGAGTACGTACCGCACTAGATGCGATCAGTTTCTCTCTTCACGACGGACAGCTGTCACATATGGACGCCCTATGCCACTACGCGACCACAAGGGACGGTGAACGAATCATTTTCAATGGTTATCCCCAGAATCTGGATATGGAAGGGTGTAAAGACTTGGCCATTGATCGCATGGGTCCTGGCTTTGTGACCCGAGGGATTCTTGTGGACATGCCCTTGCTGAGAGGTGTGGAGTGGCTTGAGCCAAGTACACCTATCTATGTATCTGACCTAGAGGAGTGGGAAGATTTTGCAGGTGTCACCATCGGGAGTGGTGATGTTTTGTTGGTCAGGACAGGCCGGTGGGCCAAGCGGGAGGCAGATGGTCCGTGGGCCTATGGTCGCGTAGGGGCAGGGCTACACGCGTCGGTGCTTCCGTGGCTGAAAGAACGAGGCGTGGCTCTTTTGGTCGGCGATGCTGTGAATGACGTTCAACCCTCAGGCGTTCGTGGGCGGAATCGACCAATACATGACCTTACACAGGTCTTCCTGGGGTTGCCGCTTGTCGACAACGGGTACCTGCTCGATGTGGCGAAAGAGGCTGCTGAACGCCGGCGCTGGCAATTCATGGTCTCCTGGCAGATTTCCCGGGTACCGGGCGGAACCGCGAGCCCGTTCAACGCGTTGGCGACATTCTAAGATGGACATTGCGATCTCGCTTGATCGCATCGAGTGTCACAACACCGAGGATTTCTCGGGAATCGACGAGTGCTACTACATGAGTATGGTTGGGTGTGAGCCGGAACCAGAAAGTGCCTTGTTGCCAGACCGAATCCCAGTCGCGTCACGTCGGCTGCTTTTGCACGTCACACGTGAACGGGCCCTAGGCATAGGCACGGGTGACATCGTCCGTTTCCCGCCAAAGGACCGGATACTCTACCCTAACCCCTCAATCCCAGCCCACTTGAGTGAGTGCGACCTAGATGCCCTGATCACTGGCCCGGTCTACTTCTTTGATGCCGATACCGAGTCTGATGAGCACTCGCCGGAGGGCCAACTTGTTAGAGGAGTAGTGTTCGGCCACGTGTCAGGAGCAGCGGCTGTGGTCATGGGCCTAATGATCGGCGGACTGGCAGGGGTAGTAACGGCACTGGTTCTTTTTGTGGGTTCGATCATTGCTGGTGCGCTCATGCTTAAGCACATCCTCTCGGTCGTTGATGGTGATGACTATCTGGGGGGGTATCAATTTTCGGTACCGGTCCAGGGCCCCCCCCACGAAGAAATCATATTTGAGTTGACCGGTTCCGAGGATGGGATCGTGACCGAAAAGGGTCGTGAATTCAAACGAACAGCAGGAACCGTTCTCTACGAGGTCGTTGTGCAGGTCAATCGAGGTCGGCACGAAGGAACCACCTAAACCGAAAACGAGATTTCGAGAATAGCTTATATCCATGGAAAATCCACAATCGCAGCCGCAGGACTCTGAAGAATATCCTGAAGTGGAGTCCCGCTTCAGCGACCTTCAGATGCCCGACCTGACACCAAGGGGATTAATCGGTCACTTCGGTCCAGGAATCATCTTGATGATGACCGGGATCGGTACTAGTCACCTAGTCACTGCACCGGCGGCTGGTGGTCGCTTCGCGTATGCGTTGCTCTGGTGTATACCGGTGGCGTATGTGTTCAAGTATTACGGGTTCGAAATGGCTTTCCGGTTCACCAATGCAACGGGAAAGAGCCTAATCGAAGCATACAGTACGGCGTGGAAGAAATGGCCACTGTGGTATGTGCTTGTGACCACGCTTATCCAATGTGCTATAGGGCAAGCGGGCCGGCTCATCGCGGCAGCGGCTGTGCTCTACTACCTGTTCACTGAGGTGGTCGGCTGGGGTTTTACGGACCTTAATTTTTTCAGGCTAAGCATATCTGCCATGACTCAGTACGGTTTGGTACTCGCCTTGATATCAGTGGCGATCATCCTTCGTGGTAGTTACGCGGCCGTGGAGGTTTCGGCGAAGCTGCTTGCTGCGATTCTGGTCGTCTCTGCACTTTTCGTCTACATCCAGGCACCTGCCCCCCTTTCCGAGATGGGTCACTTTTTCCTGGTTGAGATCCCAGATGGTTCCTGGCTGGTGATTGCTGCGTTCCTTGGATTGTTGCCCACAGGAATCGACGTTTCTCTTCAGGCTTCTGAGTGGGGTAAGGCGAAGAAGAAGGGGATGAGTAAGATTCGAGATCGGCTCGAAGATATGGGGCTTGCGAACCGGTTCGATCCGTTTGCTCCAGATGTGAATGACCTCACGGTGTATACTTCGAGACTTCCGTCCGATGCCGTCCAATACTGCCAGAGTTGGTTCAAGATTGGAACGTGGGACTTCCGGGTGGGGCATGTAATCTCATTCGGACTTGCATGCATCTTTGTGCTCTTGGCAGCAGTATGGATGTATCCAAGCCCGGTCGAGGGCCGTGCTGTTATGGGTGAGATCGCGACGATTTTCACCGACAGCCTGGGACCCGCCATGATGGGCGTGTTCATGGTGGGTGCTTTTGCAGCGACATTCTCGACTGCCTTTAACTATTTCGACGGGTGGCCACGAATCGTCGGGGCCTGTTGTCGCAATCTTTTCCATGGCACTGCTGAGCTCAGCGGGCTTGACCCCAATGAACTCACTGATGCTCATCGAAAGACGTTCTATTCGGAATACAACATCTACCGAATGACAATGATTTATTCCTTGATCACCTCGGTGGCCATCATCGCTGGGTTTGAGCGGCCCGTCTTTCTTGTCCTCGTGGCATCTGCATTGGCAGCTTTCGTTGCGCCGGTGATTTTCTTCTTGAACCTCTACTACTGCCTCATCGTAATCCCCAGAGAGGATAAGGCCTTCTATCCATCCAACTTTGCACGCTTGTTTGGGTGGTTCAGTTTGATCGTCTTCACCGTTCTAACATTGATTCTGATCTACTGGACGATCTGGGTGCCTAATTTTGCTGCCTGAGGAGACTAGGGTTGAGGAATTGAGCGTACTGCCCCACCACCTGTAGCGCGGAAAAGATGAAGCCCTAGATTCTGGGCCGTGATTTCGGCTCGTCCCCCAGTGAAATCTGATTCGATTTGTATGCTTGAACCACATAAGATCTGAGTAATCGAAGTAGGGAGAACTACTATGGGTAAAGCCCTAGACGGCGTTCGAATCCTTGATATGACCCACGTGCAGTCAGGACCAACCTGCACCCAGATTTTAGCTTGGTTCGGAGCTGATGTAATCAAGGTAGAGCGGCCGGGATCAGGTGATATTACACGCAATCAATTACGTGATGTTGCTGATGCAGACAGCCTCTATTTCACGATGCTAAACGCCAATAAGCGGAGCATCACACTGAACCCAAAGACGGACGCAGGGAAGGAGATTTTCACCAGGTTGATCGAAGAATGCGATGTCATGGTGGAGAACTTTGGTCCAGGGGCTATCGACAGAATGGGATTTCCATGGGAGAAAATCCAAGAAATCAATCCGCGTCTGATCTATGCCTCAATCAAAGGATTCGGACCTGGACCCTACGACGATTGCAAGGTCTATGAGAACGTAGCGCAGTGCACAGGAGGAGCGGCATCCACGACCGGACAGATTGGGGGCGTTCCCACGGTTACGGGTGCTCAAATCGGGGATTCCGGTACGGGTCTGCACCTTGTAGCAGGTGTCTTAGCTGCGCTGTTTCAGCGTGAGGCGAGTGGGAAGGGTCAGCGTGTGACCTGTGCGATGCAGGACTCTGTGCTCAATCTTTGCCGTGTAAAGTTACGCGACCAACAGCGGCTGACACATGGCCCGCTCACGGAGTATCCACAATACCCTAACGGTGAGTTTGGTGATGCAGTTCCCCGCGCAGGGAACGCGTCTGGTGGTGGACAACCTGGTTGGATTGTGAAGTGCAAGGGCTGGGAGACTGATCCTGATGCTTACATCTATGTCATTGCTCAGGCTCAGGCCTTTTCTGGGCTAGCTGAAGCCATCGGTCGTGCCGATTGGCTTGATGATCCAGAATGGAACACGCCAGGAGCCCGCCTCCCCAAGCTCGATGAGATGTTCGAGGAGATTGAGAAGTGGACGATGACTAAGGACAAGATGGAAGCCATGGGGATACTGAACCCATTGAATGTCCCATGTGGTCCAATCTTGTCCATGGGGGAGCTGGCCCAGGAGGAATCCCTGCGACAAACTGGGACTGTGGTGGAAGTTGACCACCCGGAGAGGGGAAAATACCTGACGGTTGGAAATCCGATTAAGCTGTCTGACTCACCAGCTGAAGTTGAGCGGTCGCCCCTCTTAGGTGAGCATACGGAAGAGATCCTTACAGACGTCGTTGGCCTTGACCCAGAAGGCATAGCAAGGGCGCGTGAACAGGGCGCTATCTAACGGATTCCGCTTCAAAGAAAGTTGAGGAGGACTGTGTGAAACCCACATATAACGTGCTCATTCTGGGTGCTTCTTACGGCTCTTTGTTTAGTACTAAGCTCTTGTTGGCAGGGCATTCGGTCACGCTGGTTTGTACTCCGCCTACGGCTGAGCTAATCAACCGTGAGGGAACCATAGTACGATTTCCGATCCGGGGGCGTGATACCCTAGTTGAAATTTACTCGGACACGCTTGCGGGTCAGCTGTCCGCTAGCATCCCTGAGGGAGTTGAGCCAACCGAATTCGACTTAGTTGTGCTAGGAATGCAGGAATCGCAATACAGCTCAGCGGGTGTTCGGGAAATGATGGCAAGGATTGCAGCTGCTCGTTTACCGAGCCTAGCAATTATGAATATGCCTCCATTGCCGTACCTCGCTCGAATCCCAGGACTGGCGACTGATCAACTTGAGGGTTGCTTTGTAGAGCCAAGTGTTTGGGATGGGTTCGAGCCGGGCCTTGTCTCATTAGCAAGTCCAGACCCTCAGGCTTTTCGTCCGCCGGAAGAGCCTAAGAATGTGCTTCAGGTTGGATTGCCCACGAATTTCAAGGCTGCGCATTTTGAAGATGAGGAACACACCCGGATACTGCGGGATCTTCAAGCTGACATAGAAGCAATCCTATATGATCCCGGAGACGGTGCCACAGAGATTCCGGTAAAGCTTAAGGTGCACGACTCTATCTTTGTGCCGTTAGCCAAATGGCCCATGTTGCTTGCAGGAAACTACCGGTGTATCCAACGCGATGGCCTGATCTCTATCAGGGAAGCGGTGCATGGGGACATCGAAATGGCTAAAGACGCATACGGTTGGGCAGCAGAGCTCTGCACAAATCTCGGAGCTGCGGAGACTGATCTGGTCCCGTTCGAAAAATACGCGAGAGCTGCGGAAGGACTTGCTAAACCGTCGTCCGCTGCGAGGGCCCTATTCAGTGGAGCAAAACATATCGAACGTGTCGACTGCTTGATTCAAAGAATAGCGAACCAACAAGGGCTTCAGTCCGATACTGTAGACAAGATTGTAGATCTTGTAGATGAACGTTTGGGTAAGAATCGGGCGGCAACGGCTTGATTGGCATGCCCAGAAGATCACTTCAACCATATTTTGAACGGAGATAGCATGACATCGAATGGACAGTCAATCGGACAGCTTCGCCACGAGCCGAGGGTGTTGCTTGGACCGGGACCGAGCAACGTCCATCCGCGCGTTTTTCAGGCGATGACTAGTCCAATACTTGGATATCTCGATCCTGACTTTCTCGCTATCATGGACGATAGCATGGAGTTACTGAGGCACCTTTTTCAGACAAAGAATGAGGTTGCGATCACGCTCCCAGGTACTGGGATGTCAGGAATGGAGGCGTCGATCTGTAATGTCGTTGAGCCCGGTGATGAGGTGATCGTCGGGATTCATGGCTTCTTTGGGCAAAGAATGGCCGAGATCGTTGAACGGCATGGGGGTACTGCGATCCGGGTGGAGGTGGATTTTGGTGATGTAGTTCAGGTTTCACAGATCGCGGATGCCTTGGACCAACATCCCGACGCCAAGATGGTTGGGGTGGTACACGGAGAAACATCTTCCGGTGTAGGACAGCCGCTGTCAGAGCTAGGAGACCTTGTCCGTAGTCGTGATAAACTCTTCCTAGTTGATACTGTCTGCTCCCTTGGGGGCAGTGACATTCGGGTAGACGAGTTCAACATCGACATCTGCTATAGCGGTGGCCAGAAATGTATCGGGGGCCCTGCGGGCATCTCATGCATCACCCTGAACGATCGAGCAATGTCGCTTATAGAGAGCCGGACCAAGTCTGTCGACACCTGGTACCTCGATCTGGCCCTCATCTGTAAGTACTGGTTTGGTGACAGAGCCTATCACCACACTGCACCGGGCCCGATGGTTTTCGCACTTCGTGAAGCACTCCGAATGATTCAGGAAGAAGGGTTGCAGGAACGTTTTGCTCGCCATCAAAGGTGTGGTGACCTGCTCAAGAAAGAATTGACAGGGATGGGTCTTGAATTGTTCGGGGATCCAGCACATCGACTACCGATGTTGACCTGCGTTCTTATCCCTGATGGAGTAGACGACGCTGTGGTAAGAAAACGGCTCCTAGACGAGTACCGGATCGAGATCGTAGGTGGGTTTGGTCCGCTCAAAGGGAAGGCATGGCGCATTGGTCTGATGGGGTACAGCTGCCAGGAGCGTCATGTCCATTATCTGATTGCGGCGCTTCGGGAGATTCTCGGTCGCTAGTCTTTATTAACCTCTATGGCAGGTATCGAACTATCAACTAAGCGTTGATAGTCGCAGAGATGTGATATGGCTTCGAAAGAAGGATCTAGGACTTAGTATCCTGCTTATCCATCTTCATGTAAGATGCACGTGCAATATTCGTAAGTGAGTTGATATGGACCGGCGCACACTCCTAAAAACTGGCGGTATGGGCATCTTGGGTCTTGGCCTGGGAGGCTGTTTCCGGGGTTCAGCATCATCTTTGTCGCCTTACAAGCTACTTCCCCCACTCAACGTTGCCTGGAACCGGGTGATACACACCACTGTGGGTCTGCGACCCCACAGGCCATCGGGCTTTGTACTTAGAGCGGAGCGGTTCGGTGATAAGACCCTGATCCACAATTATGGACACGGTGGATCAGGTATGTCGCTATCCTGGGGCACAGGATCTATGGCTGCAGACCTTGCACTAGAGAGTGAACTCCGCGAAGTGGCCGTTATAGGATGTGGGGTCGCTGGTTTGACGACCGCGAGACAGCTACAACGCCGGGGCTTCTCGGTGACAATTTATGCACTCTCAGTTCCTCCAGATACCACGTCAAACATGTCCTTAGCTGCATGGACTCCGACTTCGGGCCTAGTCGATCGAGAACGTCGAACGGCCGCATGGGATCTTCAGCTAAGGCAGGCAGCGAGGATTGCTTACAGGCAACTTCAGCTTCTTAGTGGACCGGAATACGGGATTTCATGGATTGATAGTTACGCTCTGAGTGACTCAGCTCCGAGGGAGCGTTCAACACAGGAGGATCAGGATCCATTGCTTCCCTCCGATTTGAGGCTCCCAACGGTGGCTCTGGGACCTGGAGAGCATCCCTTCCCGACGCGCTACGCAAGTCAACGTGTCACGTTGCGGATCGAGCCATCCATTTATTTGGACGCCTTGGTGCGTGACGTCATGCGATTCGGTGGGCGCATTGTGATTAGGAAATTCGATACTCCTAGAGACCTTATGACGCTTGATGAGTCGATCATTATCAACTGCACAGGACTTGGGTCACATGACTTGTTCGGGGATACAGAGCTTGTACCCCTGAAAGGGCAATTAACGCTTCTGGTACCCCAGCCCGAGGTGAACTATGCGACGTTCGGTGGCCTTCAGGGGACTGGTGGGTTCATCCACATGCAGCCACGTAGTGATGGGATTGCCTTGGGAGGCACCTCGGAAGAAGGCAATTGGTCGCTTGAGCCAGACGAGAATGCTCGGCAACGCATTGTTGAAGCACATCGCGCCTTGTTCGCAGCGATGAGGGGTAGCCCGAGCTTAGGACCAGCGATATCGCTCTCGTAGCGTTGTGAAGTACTGAGGTCGACGACTTGACTCTTCAAATAAAGCAAGTGGATGGGTGGAGCGGGACTGCGCGCTTTATCGATGTATCCTGGAAGGTCCATGATCGGGACCACTCTGCCTGGGTCCCCCCTCTCCGTGCAGTAGTTCGCGGCGTCTTAGATCGGAAAAAGAACCCCTTTTATCAATCTGCGGAGAGAGGATTATTCATCGCAGAACGAGAAGGTCGTCCTGTGGGTCGGGTCGCGGCCATACGGAATGGTTGGCACAACGAATATCACGGAGATCGGGTTGGCTTCTTTGGTTTTTTTGAGTGTAGGGACGACCAGGAAGCAGCCGGTGCGCTCATGGAGAGAGCCGGACAGTGGTTGCGAGAAAGAGGTCTCGAGGCAGCGAGAGGCCCGGTAAATCCTTCCATGAACCATGAATGTGGACTTCTGGTAGATGGGTTTGATCACGAAGCCGTGATCATGACACCGTGGACACCGCCGTACTATGAGCGCTTGCTTGAGAGTAGCGGCTATATGGGCGCTAAAGACCTACTGGGCTACCGTCTCATCCAGGGATCGGAGTTCGGTTTTCCGGATCGCATGAAGAAGGTGGTTGAGCGGAAGCTTGCCCGGACGAAGTTGGTATTTCGCGAATGGGATTTTAGCCGGTTCGAACAGGAAGTCAGGACCTTCCATAAGTTGTACTGTGATGCTTGGGTAGATAATTGGGGCTTCGTGCCACCTTCTTGGCAGGAATTTTGGCACCTCGCCAAGGATCTTCGTTCGGTCCTGCACCCTCGGTTCGCGTGCATCGCTGAAGTCGATGGAGAAGCGGTTGGATTCGTTGTAGTTGCTCGAGATATCAATCGCGTGCTCCGCCGCATACCCTCAGGGCGCCTGTGGCCATGGAACATGGCTCGCCTTTTCTTAACCCTACCGAGGGTACTCAGTGGACGCATCATTCTGTTAGGGCTCAGGCGTGACTACCGGAACCGTGGCTTTTTCTCATTACTAATGCACGAGGTAGCTCGCCGAGCCGTCGAAATAGGAGCTGAAGAAGCAGAAGCCTCATGGATCCTTGAGGAGAATGAGACACTAGTTTCTCCGTTGAGGTCACTTGGGTTTGCTCCACACAAACGATGGCGCATTTACGAGAAGCCACTGAGCGAGCGTTGAACGTGAACGGGCCACGGAGGTTTAGCTGAAGATTGCGCTGTTGGCTGAATACTACCTTCCAAGACTCGGGGGGGTTGAGCACCTGATCGATGATCTAGCTCGTACGCTTGCTGATCGCCGGCATGACGTTCGGATTTTGACCATGACGCCCGAGAGTACCTCAGAACAAGGGGCTCGCGTACCATCAGTGCCGACCTCGCAAGCTGAAAATTTCCGGGCTGTCAGGATTCCTTCTTTCAAGGTCCCGATGATGGGGGTACCGATATCTCCTCTGCTTCCGAAGCGCCTTCGAGAGGATCTCGTTGCGTGGTCACCTGATGTGGTACACGTGCATGCATCGATTGCTTCGGCGGGTGCTCTCGCCGGTGGCTGGGCCGCACACTCACTGGGCTTGCCCCTCGTTGTGACATTCCATTCGACGTTGGGAGGACATGAATGGGTTTATAAGCTGTCCCACGCTCTAACAAAATGGGGATCCTGGCCACAGGTGGTAGCTGGCGTTAGCCCAACGGTCGCAGACGGAGTGTCTAGGGTTCTCGGTCGCCCGACAACAGTGTTGGCAAACGGTGTAGATATTGGATGGTGGAGTGAGGGAGGCTCTGTCTCGGTGCCCGCAAGAAACTGTATAGATCTGGTTACCGTTCAGCGTCTCAAGAACCGAAAAAGAGGCTCAGCTTTGCTTAAAGTTGTGGCCGCGGCTCAGAAGAATATTCCAGATGGGCATACGTTTAGGGTCACATTCGTGGGAGATGGCCCACGTCGATCTGCCCTTGAGAGGCAGGCATCTCGCTTGGGTGTGGAGGCAAAATTTCTGGGAGCGATACCCCGTAAAGCTGTTCGGGAAGTGTTACGTAATTCTGATGTATTTATCCTCCCCAGTACCCGGGAGGCTTTTGGACTCTCTGCTTTAGAGGCTCGTGCGGTTGGTCTGCCTGTTGTTGCGTTTAGGACTGGTAGCTTACCGGAGATCGTGCCAGATGGGTTAGCAGGGCTTCTGGTCGATACGGATCAGGGAATGGTAGATGCTCTGACGCAACTTGCTTGCGATCGTGGTCTACTTGTGAGGCTATGTGAGTGGAGTATTAGGAATCCCCCTCCATTTGATTGGCCGCTCGTTGTGGAGGAACATGAGCGTATCTACAGAGAAGCCTCAGGATCCCGAGGCTGACCACTAACGACCGAGCTGCTTTATCCTGTCGATCATTTGCTCTTTCCACATAGGATCCGAAGGGTACCGGTCTGGTGCTGCCAGACCTTCCTGATATGTAGTCCGCGCCAGGTCTAGTTTGTCCTGAAGACGGTAGGTGTCTCCCAGGTCTTTGTAGAAGAGTACAGTGCCTGGTTCACTCTCAAGCGCTCTGAGGATGTGTTCTTCAGCAGCTTCCCAAGAACTGGACTTCATTGAGTCCCCACCACCCATGAAAGTTCGTGCGATGAAGCGTTCGAAGCCTGATAGGCTTCGAACTTCTTGATTGAGTTTACCGAAGACACTGTTAGCTAATGCATGGTTACCGTCGATTGCCAGAGCCTCTTGGGTCAAGGCCCACACCTCCTTTGCCAGTCGGACCTGTTCTCGGACCCCTGCGATGTCTTGGGCTAGCCGTCCCTTCGCTGCTGCCAACCATGCTATTGCATCTACATTATCAGGTCGCAAGGCCCGTGCTTCCGAAGCATGCTGGACAGCAATTCTAAGCCAACGACCTGTTCGTTCCCTGTCTTCTTCTATAACTCCAAGAATAAGAGCAGCGCGTGCGGCTCTCCAACGAGCTTCGTAGTCACTTGGAGCTATGTCCACCCGTGCTTCGAGACGTCTAAACGAAGCAAGCGGCTCCATCGAGAAGAAGAGCGAATCTCCTGTGGCTAAGGCGGTCGGGACTAGAGGTTTGACGTCTTTTACAGTAAGTGGAGCCTGAGCCAGCACCGGCATAGAGTTGTTGGCTGGGCATAGAGCGAGAAACATCGATAAACTGAGGATTCTTATATGTATCATACTAGCTAGTGTTAGTGCTCCTGTTCACGATACTCACATCCTCAACTCTACTGGGAACTCATCCTACTTGATCTCAGGATTTATGGAACCCTGAATATCGTCGATATTGAAAATACTAGTACCCACGATCGACATTGATCAGATTAAGTAGCTTTTCTCCGGCGATATAGCGCCTCAAGTTCTCGCGGTAAAAAACGTACTGATTGTCCCTGTAACGAGGAGAATAATCCGATACATGTGGGGTCATGATTACTCGCGGAAGATCCCATAGTTCGAAGTCATCTTGAGGCAGGTCATCAGTCCCGAAGCCAGCGATCTTTTCTGATTTGAGTGCCATCTTAAGATCTTCCCAGTTGACAACTCCAAGACGGGCTATACTGACAAAATACGCCGACTCTTTCATGGCCTCGAAAAATTTCATATCAAATAATCCAAGCGTAGCCGGTGTCGGCGGCACCGCGGCAAACACTATATCTGCTTGGTTTGCTAGATCAAACATCTCATCTGACAAGCCGACATAATCTACAAAATCCGGCCCAGAACGACTGGTATTTCGTGTTGCGATTACTCTCATACCCAAAGCATGTGCGAGTCTTCCCACTTCTGTACCGAGACTCCCCAATCCCACAACAAGCAAAGTCAGGTCCTGAAACTCCACATCAAGATTCTTATCTCGTACTACATCTGTAGTGGTTCTTCCCCATATATGTTGTCGCTGTCTTTCCGCATGAATATCCATGCCTCCGATCAGAGAAAGCATTATGGTGAAGGAATGCTGTGCGATAGCATGTTTTGTCATGTCACGGATGGAGCTGACAAGAATATTTCTCTCTCGAAGAATATTCTGCATTCTTTCAGCTTCTTCGCCGATCGTATTGAAACAGCGGTCAAGTCCTACACTGCCTGACTGAATCCATCTCACATCAGGACCGATGGCGTCCACAGTGCTAGGACCACAACCGAGACCTATGGTGGCTTGTGCATCAGCTAGCACGCCCCTTTCTATCGCATCTGAAAGATTCTTGACCGGAATGAACTCTACGTCAGGAGCCCTCTCTCTAAGAAATTCCAGTCGCTCAAAACGATTTTCCCAAGGTTCATTCCCTGGCATCTCTACCACGACCTTCTTAAGCGGCGCCCAGCCCGGAAGATCACGAACAGCTACATCAGATTCCCGCAGATTGAACTTCTGAACGAAGTCTTCTGGCGATAAGTCGGCATAGTTTTCTAGGCGATAGTTGTCCAAGCCAGGTGTTGTCTGCTCCTCATTCGAGCAGGCAACCAAACATGTAACACCGGCAAGCGACAATACGCCTATCGCGGACCGAATACGGATCATGAATATCTTTGCGGTTGTCATGTTTTCTCCAAGCTGGTCACGCACTAAGAGTTTCCGTAATCGTGGGCCCAGCTTCAATCTTGTGTCAACACAACGGCTGATATCCTCGTTCACTCTAAGCTCCGGGCCTTTAGTGGTGTGAAACTGTGTTGAGCGCTCCAGGCATGATACCTTTCGCATCGATTTTTTTGAATTGCTCGCTAGCGCGGGCTCACTTTGTTTTCTCCTGCATGGCGAAGCGCCGGTATGAGCGCCTACTCCTATCTAGCAGAAGTACTCGTCGATAAGTACGACGTCGACAAGGATAAGATTCGGCCCGAGGCGACTCTAACTGACCTCGGCCTTGATTCGCTTATGGTGGTAGAATTCCTCTTTGACGTCGAAGATGAGTTCAACATTGAGGTTCCAGACGACCGAGCTGAATTCGAAACGCTCAACGAGGCTGCAACGCTGATCGATGAGCTTATCGAGGCTAAGGGCGACTGACACGGCCCGTGGCGCGGCGCGTTTTTATCACGGGACTCGGCTTAATTGCTCCCCACGGAGAAGATCCTGTATCGATATTTGATCGGATCTACCAAGGAGATTCGGCAGTACGGTTGGTCAGGTCTGGCACGGCGGACTTCGGTTCAGACCTTCCACTTGCAACCGTGGACTTCACACCAAAAGATCGAATCCCCAAGACCCAGCAACTCTTTATGGCGCGTGCCTCACAGATGGCGGTCGTAGCAGCAGAAGGGGCTTTACAGTCGTCTGGGTTATTTAGGGAGGGGCAGAGTGTGGAAAATGGGGAGATGGGGGTCTACATGGGGTGTGGACTTGGTGGTGCGGAGATTCTACAGGAGGGCTATCGAACGTATTTTGTGCGCCAGAGCCGAAAGGGAAGGCCCAGCACTGTACCGATGATCATGGCAAGTGGGCCGGCTTCACACATCTCCATGCGATTCGGACTCCATGGGCCAACGCATACCTACTCGATTGCCTGCGCGTCGTCGACAGTAGCTATTGGTGAGGCGTTTCGAGCGATTCGCGATGGCTATCTGGACACCGCTCTAAGTGGCGGAGCTGAAGCCATGCTCAATGATGGCTCGATTGCTGCATGGGAACGACTTGGTGTTCTTGCAAGCTCGCACATGGATGGCCCTGAGGCATCCAGTCGACCTTTTGACCTTGAACGGACTGGATTTGTGCTAGGTGAAGGAGCTGTCCTACTCGTCCTCGAAGCCGAATCAGCACTCCGGGAACGAGCTGTAGATCCAATCGCAGAAATCATCGGTTATGGTGTTTCAAGTGACGCGTTCAGTTTGACGGAACCACACGCTGCAGGTCAGGAAGCAGCAATGAGATCAGCGATCACTGACGCGGATATCGAACGAGAGGAAGTCCAGTACGTGAATGCTCATGCGACAGGAACTCCGTCTGGAGATCCGATTGAGATCGAAGCTATTAAGAATGTTTTTGAGGATCATGCTTCAAATCTTGCAGTTAGTTCTACTAAGTCCGTTCACGGCCACTTGGTTGGTGCTTCCGGGGCGCTTGAGACAGCGATTACTGCGATTGCACTTCAGAAGGGACGGATACCTCCGACGGCGAACCTCACACATCCAGATCCATGCTGTGACCTCGACTGTGTACCGGGCTATGGGAGAGAGGCACCTGAGCTCACCGTTGCTGTCTCTAATTCATTCGCGTTTGGTGGCTCGAACGCTACGCTAGTTCTTAGGAAAGTCTGAGATTGACTCGCAGGCAAATCCATCTTGTAGTTGATGCGCCATGCTTTAGGCCGGTGGATTAATGCCGATTTTCTGCTACGAATCTATGCGGAGGACCTTCGTATGAATCGGCCATGGGTACAACTGGCTGGGCGAGTTCAGTTGGCTTGGCTGATCACGATCTGTCTATTTTGGTCAATTTCACTGGCGCTTCACCCATTGGACCCCGGCTACACAGCGGGGGAACTCTTAGATCATTTGCAGGGGTGGATGGAGACGGGGAAGCTCTATCCTTCAATCGAAGGTGATGGAACACTTCGTGTTCTGAACTATCCCCCAATGGTGCTGGTCCTAGTTCGATTCTTAGCGTTGCTTGGGATACAGCCTCTCCTAGCTGGGCGTTTGGTGAATGGGCTGGGAGTGATCCTGGTCGTAGGAGTGATTGGGTGGTGGGTTCAGGCTAGAGGCAGAGATTGGACAGCATCGATCGGCAGCTTAGGACTCCTGGGTGCGAGTGTGCCTTTTGTATACGGAACTGGACAATTCCGCATTGAGATGTGGGCTGTACTCGGTACGGTGATGGGATGGGCATTGGTGGATCGAGGGAGAACCGGGCGCGCAGTGTTTTGGGCAGGTGTTCTGCTTGCTATGAGTTGCTTCGCGAAACAAACCCAAGTTGTTCCTTCACTAGTTGCCCTTGTCTGGGTTTGGAAGTATCGACCCACCGAACTCCGTTCAATCCTATTCGGGTATCTGGGTGCAGGTATCGCAGGGGTTACTGCCATCACTCTCGTGTGGGGCTTTGAACCGTGGCGACATATGCTGATATACACCACTGGCACCTATTCGATTATGAATCTGGGTTGGCAGTTTCTCAGCCATGTGGCTCCCTGGACACCCCTCCTTTCAGTAGCAGCTTATAGCGTTCTTCGAGGTCGTCCGGAAGCTCGTAGTGATCCAGTCTGGTGGTACTGGTGTAGCGCCCTAGTATGGTCATTTTCTGCGGTTCGGTCAGGGTCGTCTTCCGCATATTTTCTTGATTTACATATGGCGACAGTGATGCTCGTGGGTCCCGTGCTGTTTAGCGCAGGAGGTGTGCTTGCTGGCACAGACCAAGCGTCCCTTCAAATCCCTAAGACCAGACGTCATCGATTACTTCCTTGGATTCTAGCGTTTCAAGTGATCGGAGCTGATATCGCTGTCGGCACTGTCGCATGGATCAATCTTTCCCGGATTTCAGATATTACAGAAGATCTAGCTTCGATATGCTCCGAATTTCCGAGGTCAGGGCCTGTACTTACAGAGGAGGCCAGTATCGCTCAGGCCTGTGGACACTCTGCGCTGATTCACCCTTTCATTATGACCTCTCTATCGCAGAGGGGACTTTGGGATGCAAGCGATTTTGAAACCGCAGTCGCTTCAGGGGAAATTAGCACAGCAGTAATTGGCTTCGATCCGAGGCAACCCGTCACTGGTGCGCACTTGGATAGATGGACACTGCCAGTGCTACGTGCATTCAGGCTAGCACCTAAACAGACTGCATATCCAGGCGGGGTCTGGGCAGTATCATGGTAAAGACTTATTAGGTCGTCCCACTAACCTGCATTAAGGTTCGGATTTACTACGACTAATATTCAGTGGCCTTACGGAAGAGATGACCCAACCAATACCCGCGAGGGGGATTAGGTAAGCGGCATGCTGAACAATTGCTAATGCCACGGCGGTGTCACTGCTGATGCCGAGACTTGTATAAACAAGGAACGCCGCACCCTCAAAGACTCCGAGGTTAGCCGGTGTCACCGATACTACTGTTGAGAGATTCACAGCGACCAGGACGGCGAGGATTCCCCACCAGGGGGTAACTACTCCGAACGCTAGGAGTATGCAAGTGATCGCAAGGGCCGCCACCAGTTTTTGTAGCAGGCCTAGCACGACTGTTAGAGAGAGTTTCTTCGGTCGTCGGAGTGCTTCAAGGTTGGCAGCAACAAGGTTTAGTTTTGTGAGAATCCACCCCAAGAACCCTGTAGTTCGTTCCGATATTGATTCGAGGGCAGATCTTCGGTGAGCGATAACGGTTAAGACGAAAAAAAGAGTGGGGACTCCTATGAGAATCGCGGCACTGACAGCTTTGTATTCAAGTCCAATAGGGACTACCACGATCGCGAGAAGGACAATCGCCATTTTCACCAATCCCTCAACCAATTGATCAAGAAGCAGGACCGATAATCCGACCGAGTGACCCACTCCTTCTTGTCTGGCCAGGAGATGAACTCCGACGGCTGCACCCCCCCCGGCCGGACCACTGTTCGCGACCGTGCTCATTATCGCCATAATCTTGAACATCTTCGATCTGGCTACTGACACTCCCTCTGGTAGAAAAAGTAGCCACTGAGCTGTAGCGAATACTAGAATCATTGCGTTAAGCAGGACTGCTAGAATCAGGGGGAGGGGCTTCGCTTTGGCGACTGCTGCGATCGCAAGGGTCCAGTCGACACGTCCGATTGTCGCCACGATGAGTGCGGTGAGTAGAAGCCAACTTACGATGTAGGAAACTCGCGTCTTCAGCAGAGAGCCTCCCAAGGCCCTATAGCCAGATCGAGTGAATGACGTGTGTTATCACTATACCGCCCCTGGTAGGCTATCAGAACGTCTTATGTAGGTGAGTGTGATCCCGCCGACCACCAACCCGACTACTGCTCCGGCGAGCATATCAATCGCGTAGTGGAATCCACCGTACACAGCTCCGACCCCAACGCCAACTGAGATGAGCGTTACAAGTATTCCAATTGGAGGTTGATAACGAAGCTGTACCATAGCCTGGCATACTGTCATTGCCATGTGTGAGCTAGGAAACGCAGCCCCACGGGAGGAGCCATTCTCCAAAATAGAGAGTGTCAATGCTCGAATCGGACCCTCTGGTATTGATTCAGGAGGGCCAAAATACCGAGGGCCTTGGACTGGGAAATAGACAAAGAACACAAAACAGACGCTGGCGGTTGCGAGCAGTGTCACTACGGTTGTTTGAAATGCCTCATGTCTCCTGGAGAAAAAGAGTATTAGTGGGGGAATGTAGACAGTTGGGTAATAGGAGAAGTAAGCCAGGTGGAGGGACTCGCTGAGTAAAGGATA
>Ga0209445_1000259_pt1 | contig 30243 bp, 26 predicted proteins | sample MarorgKNORR_S2LV_4_FD_188223 | JGI IMG/M metagenome (GOLD analysis project Ga0209445, IMG submission 188223) | Marine microbial communities from the Southern Atlantic Ocean, analyzing organic carbon cycling - NADW_A/KNORR_S2/LV (SPAdes) (version 2) | ecosystem: Environmental > Aquatic > Marine >... | reverse complement strand
CAAGGGAGGTCAATGGACGGCGCGAAGGCACGCGCTTGGTTGCAGCACTGAGTTCTTCCAGAGAAGTCTCAGCGTATAGTGGCGGCTAGCTGCCTAGCACGTTGACCGCGTGGTCGCCGTTGATGTCGACTCCCTATGATTCGTTACTCTGGACCCCAGGGCGTGACTTGGCGTGTTAGTCCTAGCCTATGGGTGAAGAGGAATCGTAGGTTGAGCAAACCATCCCCCCAAGTGTTGATTTCCGCCTCGCCGACACGTGGACGATATGGAACACTCACCTCATCTGTATTCTTCTTGCCCAGATACCGGCGCGCCCTGATTTTGAACTCCTGAGAAAGTGGCATACCATCGTGCTTGGGACGCACGCGCTCGTCCTCAAATATCGACTTGTGGAACACCCACATACCACTTTGTGAATCGTGTACGCCATACCAGTAGAGCAGGCTTGCAGTTGTACTCAGAACCCAATTACCGAAACCGTGGATTCCGGGCATCGCTCCTTCCTCAGCCCGGCGCAACCTGTCGCAGGTAATCCACTGCAGTTCCTCATTGAGCAGCTTCCGCACCAGTCCGGGAACCTCTTCACCGGGATATGTGCAATCCGCATCCATGGTCACAATGACATCTCCCGGAGCCATTGAGAAACCTGTCTTGTACGCTCTACCGTATCCTTTCCTAGGTTCGACATACACAGTCGCTCCCTCTCCCTCAGCGAGTTCTCTAGTGCGGTCGGTCGAGTTGCCGTCGATAATGAGGAAGTCTAGTTTCTCGCACCAGCCATCATTCGGGATGGAGCGAATTGTGTCCACGATGGCGGCTTCCTCATTGCGCGTCGGTATCACCACAGTGACATGAACTGGTAGAGAGTCTGCCATGCTATCGAAGGCGGCGACCAAAGGCCTAGTTTTGAACAATGCGAAGCGCTGCCCAGAGGTCGTGCTCTTGAAATGCGGGTGCTGAGCCCCGAATAAGGGGGAACCATGCACATAGCCATGCTGTCAGCCGAATATCCGCCTCGCTGGGGCGGGATGGGTTCAACGGTGTACCACCTGTCCGCCGCTCTGGCCGCTAGAGGCCACCGAATCACCGTCATCACCCGATCAGGAGGGGGCATTGCACCAAAAATCGAGGGCGTCGAGGTGCTGAGCGTGGGTTGGGTCCCTCTCCCAATGGCATTCACACGCTCTTACGGTCGCAGTGCGATGCGGGCTCTGAAACACCTGCACACTCGCGACCGGGTAGACGTCGTCCATCTACACTGCCCGATGATATCGTGGAATACCAAGCAATTTGAGAGTTGTCGGGAGAACATTGCTCCGGTGGTCTCCTCGCTGCACGGCTCGTGGCTAGGCGAACGAGATGGGCTGGTTGCCGCCTCGAAGCAGAAGGAGGCAGCGGTCTGGGCCAACCCCAATGACCTCGCGATACTCTTGACAGCCAAGCACTACGCCGGCTACGAGAGGGCTGCGGTCCGTGGCTCCAGCGTGTGCGTGGCGAACTCCGAGGCTACCAAGAACGACTTCGAGTCACGCTACTCACCCCCGTCCGACTGGGATTGCGAAGTGGTACACTGGGGCGTTGACACCAGCATGTTCGTGCCGCTGCACCGTGATGATGAGGATTCTGTCGCAACCCACGAAAGGATTCGATCCAGATATGGTGGCTCGCGTCTGCTACTGGCAGTGGGGCGTCTCGCGGCGAGGAAAGGCTACGGCCTGCTGCTCCGGGCCTTCGCCAATATCCATTCATCGGACTCCCAAATTCGTCTGGTAATCGTCGGACGAGGCCATCTGCGCTCGCGCTTACAGAGACAGGCCCGAGCTCTCGGTGTGGCTGACGCGGTAACAATTGAGTCGGGGATGCCCTTCGAAGAGTTGGCGGCGCTGTTCCGCTCCGCCGACCTCGTGGTCTACCCCTCTTACTACGAGGGTCAGGGCCTTATTCCGCTAGAGGCCATGGCTTCGGGCACTCCCGTTGTGACAGTCGACCACGGGCCGCTGCCAGAGATGGTGGACGAGAGCGTCGGCAGGCTATTCGTGATGGGGGATCCAGATTCCATGGCGGGTGCCATCATGGCCGAACTGGCTGACCCTGAGAGGTTGCAAGAGAAGGGAGAGGCTGGTCGACGCAGGGTGCTTGAGAAATTCACCTTTGAGCACGATGCAGGGCGTTTTGAAGCCATATACGAAAGGGCGGAATGAAAATCCCAGTTGGGGAATTATTCATGCGTTGGTCGCACTGGCGTAGGTAGGGGAGAGCATGGGAGAGACTCAGAGCCTGCGTGATTTACCTTCAGCTACAGTAGCCAACATCGCTATCATCCTGATGGTCTCGGTGCTAGCAATAATCCAGCTCAAGGCAGTAATACAGCCCCTAGTGATTGCAACTCTTCTCTTCCTGCTCATCCGGCCCGCTGCACAGTGGTTGGAGGAGCGCCCGATAATGCAGAAGTACGGCCATCCACTGATGCCATACGGCGTCCTCGTAGCGATTCTATTCCTAGTGATGTGGATAGCATCGCAGTTACTCTACTCCAACCTGACCTTGTTCACTGAGGAGATACCCGGACTGACAGAGAAGCTCAACATCAAGCTGACCTGGCTGGAGGGACTGGAGCTCTGGGGATACTCCTTCGACGTCAGCGGCCTGACGGCGCTCTTGAGTTTGGACACCATCAACAACTACCTGACTGGATTCGTTGGCTCGTTGGCGAGTTTTACCGCCAGTGCAGCGACTGTTCTCATCTTCCTGCTCTTCATCATCCTCGAGGCCGAGACCCTGCCTCGCCGTTTGAAAGCGGCTTACCCGGAGGATGCCGAGAGGGTGCAGGCTGTAGCAAGCTCCTCGGGAGAGGGCATCAACACCTATGTCGTTACTAGAGCCACCGTAGCCTTCGGTCAGGCCGTAATCGCGGGGATTATCCTCTGGTACCTCGATATCCCTGGCTGGTTCATGTGGGCATCGATCACCTTCATGATGGACTTCATTCCCTACGTGGGAGCGCTGATTTCACTGATTCCTCCAATCTTCCTCGGCTTCATCGTACTGAGCCCGACTTGGTTTGCCATACTCATTCTGGTGTTGGTCCTCAACCAGCAGGCATGGGGGGCTGTGGTCGAGCCGCAACTGGCCGGACAACGGCTTGACATGTCTCCCATCGTGCTGCTTCTCCTAGTGGCCTTCTGGGGCTGGGCGTGGGGAGTAATGGGGATGGTTCTCGGAGTTCCTCTGGCTGTAATCATGAAGATTGCTCTGGAGTCCGACTCGAGAACGCGTCCAATTGCCATGCTGCTCTCCCGCGATCCCAAGCAACAGGCTGTAGAAGAGGAGTGATTAGTCCCGCGGGACTATCACCACTAGGACTCCGTCGGCTCGGATGTGCACTGACTCTCCCAAGCCGACATTGTGGAGTCCTTCCGTAGACAGGCTCATCGGCGCACCGTCCAACTCCCACCGGGCGCCGTGCAGGTGTACGCTACGGCAGGGAGTTAGTGCAAACACTGAGAATTCGCCTCCGGCGCGCACCGCGAACTCGCGCTCGCCTTCCTGAGGATGTACCCGATGGGTTACCGAGTCCTCGTGGTGGAGTCGTATGGCTGCACCTGAAGGTACCTCGCACAACGCCGCCCAACTCCCGAGGAAGTGGCTTGTAGCGCCTCCATCCGAGCCGACGACGTCGATCTCATTGTAACCACGCTCAATGAGCAGTGAGAGAGACTTGGCTAGGTCGCTACTCGACTGGTCAGCTAATTCGTAGGTCCGACCTCGCCACCTGTCGGAATCGACAGAATCGAGGTCTCCGAGGACCTGATCGACCTCATAACCCGCCTCAGCAGCCCTATCGGCCCCTCCGTCGACTCCGAAGCAAACAGCACCCTTGAGAAGGCCCTCGACGACAATTTCCGAGGGTTGTTGTCCATTGCACCAGAGTAGCGCTCGCAATTCATCACCTCTTGCGGGCGGTTATCTTGCCATCGACCACGAGGTCAACGTCGTTCAGTTCAATTGTCGGCTTCAACATGACCCCTCGCATGTGGATACCTACGCTTGCCGAGCCACCGAGAGCGGAGTTGTCACCGATTCCGAAGTAAGCCGAACCGCGGACCACCTGATCCTCAAGCCTGTTTCCAGTCATCCTCGCCCTCGAGTTCATCCCGAAACCGAACTCAGCCACTGTTTTGACCAACCCGGCCCTAGACGGACGCAGGCCGACCTTGGCCTCATCGAGCACTGACCCGACACTCTCTGCCAGCTCACCACCGGAGATGCTGACCACCATGCCTTCCTCGGCTAGGAAGGTGAGGGGCTCGTCTAGAAGGATGCCTTCCCACGAACCGTCGATGACGATTTTGCCGCTCAGGGTCTGCTCCTTTGGTAGAACGAAGACCTTTCCGGCCGGCAGGTTAGTCACCTGCCCAGGTCGGTTGCATATGCCGTTGTCCTCGAGCACCCAGCGGGCCCCGGTCCTGAAAGTCACATCGGTGCCTGCTGGAGTCGTCACCCTGACATCGCGCCTACGCCGCAGCATCGGATTCAGCCCTGATATCTCCTTCTGTAGGGCGTTGTAGTCAGCGGTCATCCCACCCATCGCCATCATCTCCTCGTTGATTCCAGGCATCGAAGCTATTCTAGCCCCCTCCCGCGATGCGGTCAGTCGTGCACGGGTATGAGTCAGAGAGTGGCGAGTGGCGAGCAGTACGACATTCTGACGGCGCATCAGATCACCGACCGAGGCCGGGGGCTCGTTGCCCTGCCTGTGTCTGCGAGGCATCATCATCATGAGTATTCGATCAGTAACCTCCGAGGCGGCCTCGTATAGTGAGCGACCGACTTCGGAAGTCGACGGGTCGGTGACTACCAGCACGTGCTCGTGCGGCCGCACCTGCATGCAAGTTCTCACTACTGAACGAGCCGCGGTCAGCATCGCCTCCTCGCGTTCGGTGTCATCACCGATGAAAACATCAGACTCCTCGGCCATCGCTCCTCGGCTCGTGATGAGAGTTCTGTTATTCAACACCACTACATAATGTCAAACCAATTCACCACGGCAGTCATAGGTGAAGATGGGTTGTGCAGAGTAATGGAAGGCGTCCGGACGGTGCGACTCGTAGCCGCTCTTGCGGTAGCTGCTATGCTCGCCGGTGGCTGGATGATGAACACACCGCTGGACGAAATCACCGATGACGGGAGTACAGTGAACGACGAGGGGTCTGCAGCCGTCGACGGAGATTCCGAGGAGGCACAGCCTGTCCTCAAGCGGGAAGAGAAAGAGGATGATTCCGGCTCCACACTGCCGCAGAGGCTCCTAGCTGGAGGAGTGGGTGCCCTGGGGTCGCTCATTCTCGGATCGTTCGTACTTGAATTTGTGAAGGTCACAGTGCTAGTGGCACTGATATCCCCTATGCTCGCGAGGATGAAGAGCAATCGAGAGGACATGCTCACCCGCGGCCGTCTGCTCGGATACCTCGAGGCAAACGCGGGAATCCACTTCTCCGCACTGCGCGACGCCCTTGGGCTTGCCAACGGAGTGACAGCTTACCACCTCCACACTCTGGAATCAACCGGTCAGATTATTTCGTGGAGGGATGGTAAACTGCGCCGCTATGCAATTTCCAGTCTGTCTAGGGAGGAAATTGGGCGAATTAGGAACCCTATCGCTGGGACTCGCCTAGCCATACTCGAGGTACTGTCCGAATCTGGCAACATAGGCCTCTCAGGCACCGATATCCGATTGAAGTTAGAAATTTCGAGGCAGCTGCTGAGCCACCACCTAAACGAACTGCGCAATGGTGAGATGGTCGAAGCTGCCTCAGAGGCACGGCGTCCCAAGTGGCGGCTGTCAGACAGTGGGATGGACGTACTAATCACCTCTAGAGAGGTAGCTCGAATCGAGGCTGTAGCCTGAATAATTCAAGGAATCAAACGTCCTTCCATTCCGCCTGCGACCTCGATTACCTGGCCCGTGATGTGTCCCGATATCTCGTCCGAAGCTAGCATGACCACCACGTTAGCCACATCCTCAGGGGTAGCGAGCTTCTTCAGTGCCATCGTCGCAGTTGCACGCCCTACTAGATCCTCGTCAACCCCATGTTCGGCCTTCTTTGGCGTAACAGTCCATCCTGGAGCGACCGCATTAACACGGACACCGCCAATATGCGAGACGTCGTTCTTCAGTGACATCAGCAGACCTGATGTGATGGCGCCCTTAGCAGCAGCGTAGTCAGCATGTCCTGATTCACCGTAGATACCTGCTGTCGAACCAATCAGAACGATTGACCCCTGTCCGACTTCTGCGGCGTGGCCAAGGAAGGCGCGAACAGTGCTCACTGTAACCCCAAGATTGGAGTCAATGGTGGAGGTCCAACGCTCACCATCAATTTCCCAAAGCGGCTTGGACGGTGTGGGATAATGGCCGGCATTAGCGATGCAAATATCGAGGCCTCCGGATTCGGAGACAATGCTTCGAACCATCGATAGCGCTTCCTTGTCATCGCGCAGATCCGCACGGATAGCTATTCCATCGATTTCCTCGGCCAGCGATACGGCTGCGGCGGTCGAAGAAAAATGATGCACGACCACGCGAGCACCCTCAGCGGCGAACGCTCTGCAAATGGCCTGACCTATGCCACCAGCACCGCCGGTGACGAGCACAACCTTGCCATGCAGCCCGGTTTCCACGCAGGACGGGAGATGTTCCGCTACTTTATGTCCTCAGACTATCTGCCTATGAAGCGAATGCGTGTAGCAATCACCAGAGGAGTTAGCCCGAACATCGGAGTCTGCGAGCTGACCTTTCTCGAGCGCGAAGCTATCGATGTCGAAAACGCGCGGGCTCAGCACGGCCTCTACGAAGAGATTCTCAAGGAACTCGGCTGTCGAGTCGAACACCTTGATGAGGAGCTAGACTTTCCCGATTCGGTGTTCGTCGAGGACATTGCCATCGTGCTTGACGAAATCGCGATTATCACGAGGCCGGGGGCGCTTTCCCGACGTGGCGAACGTCGTTCGATCGAACGGGCGCTCGCACCCCACCGCTCGCTCAAGCACATCCAGGCGCCCGCGATACTCGATGGAGGGGACGTCATGGTCGTGGCCAAGAGTATCTACGTCGGCATCTCCACCCGCAGCAACGCCGGGGCCGTGCGCCAGCTGAGGGCGCTGGTCACCGACCATGGCTACCGCGTTATGGAGGTCGAGTTCAACGGATGTCTCCACCTGAAGTCAGCGGTGACCGCGGTCTCAGACAACACCCTTCTCATCAATCCTGAGTGGGTCGATGCCGGTGCCTTTCCCGAGCATGCCTGCATCTCCGTCGACCCGTCGGAGCCGAGCGCGGCCAATGTCGTCCGCATTGGTAGCACGGTCCTTTTCGCAGCCGACTTCCCTTGGACCGGCCAGCGCCTCTCTGCCCTAGGCTATGATGCACGGCCCGTAGTCGCCTCGGAACTGGCAAAAGCCGAAGGTGCGCTGACATGCTGTAGCCTCATCTTTGAGGCGCCGTAGAAATAGTTACTATCCTGAATTCTGTGTCTCAATGTCAAATCCAGACATCATTGGAGGCTGTTAATTCGCCTTCTGTGCTGCCAGTATTGACGACGTCGCGAGGTTCAACAAGCATGACCTCGCATTCAGTTTCAGCACAGGGTTTGTGATTAACTCCTTTTGGGACCACATACATGTCACCCTTACTCAATTCCACAGTCTCGTTCTCAAACTCTATTTTCATCTCACCCTTGATTACGATGAACACCTCATCGGTATCTGTATGATTATGCCAAATGAAATCGCCCTGAATTTTGACTAATTTGAATTGGTAATCGTTCATCTCTGCGATTACCTTTGGAGACCAGTGTTCTGAAAACAGAGATAGTTTGTCTTTGAGATTTATTTTTCCCATTTTCTCCCTGCCTTGTTATACGATTAATCCTCAAACTCTTCATCCAACTCTCGTGGGTCGAATCCGGACCACGACTCGATCATCTCGAGGTCCTTTGAGACCTGCCTCCTGCGGGTGCTCGCGTAGGCTATCCCCACCATTACAGCTAGAGTCATGGCCATAATCAGGAATGGGAGACCTGTTCCGAACAGCCAGTCGAACATACTCGTATCCTTGGGCGACTCGATAGGAATGACTTCAACGAGGCCTGGGCTGACCATGTCGCCATCGAGCGCCCACACCTCCACCCTCGCGCTACTCCCTGTCAAGGTCCAGACCGATATGTAGGTCCAGATGCCATCACCGGCGAACTGATCGCCCTCCGTACCATCATCCCAGAACTCGAGGGATTGCGACACCCCGCCAGCGCGCAGCTCTCCGCGCACGGAGGAGGTGGTGCCGTCGGGGTCTACGAGCCGCACCGTGATGAGGACCGATGTCGGCTCCTCAAGGTCGATGCTGTTCGGTGAGACCTCGAGCTCATACAACTGCGGCGAGCTTGAGCCGATTGTGAGGTTGATCGAGGCCGAAGATGAGGCGCCCCTCGAGTCCTTGACCAGCAAGTCGATGCGCACAGGCCCTGGCGGGAAATTCGCAGTATGGACTATCTTGTCGCTCAGCAGCGTTCCGTCATTCAGAACCCATTGGTAGAGTACGATGTCGTCATCGTAGTCATGGGAGGCCGAGGCGTTGAGTACCACGGACTCGCCCGGTGGGATGTACTGGCCTTCCGAGAGGCCGGAGATTCCCGCCACGGGTCCGGTCTCCAGCACCTTGAGTGCCTGTGAGTGGGTGCGCTGCATCCCGTTGGAGTCTATCAGCTCAAAGCGCAGTATGTGCTCTCCGGCCGGCAGGTAGTCGTTGTACCAGTAGTCCGCCGTCTTGTCCTCAAGTATCGGCTCGGCCATCAGGTCTGAGTACACGCTGACGGTGAAGTCGTCGCCGTCGGGATCGAACGAGCGACGAAAGTCAAACAGCACAGGCAGATTGGAGTAGACCTCGATATCAGGCATCGGCGAGTCAAGGACGAGGACCGGGGCCGACTCATCGACCCTGACCATAATCTCAGCCACGTCCGAGGTCCCTGAGCCATCCTCGACAGTCAAGGTGACTTGATGCACGCCCTCCGGCAACCTAGTCTCTAACACCCATCCGCTACCCATCGGCTCGCTCAACAGATCGCTCTCCCAGAGCACGCTGACTAGATCGGTGCTGAATGCCGCAAAGGGATTGCAAACCAGCCCACTACCGTTGTCAGGCAGGTCGATGCAAGCAGCGTCCCAGTCCCCCGAGCCAGTGGCATCGAAGACCAGTAGTTCTCCAGAGTCAGTCAGTATCCCGTCGGACGGGCTGGCAATCAGTGCCACGGGCGGTGAGTTGGATATGCTGAGCTCGGCGGTGGCAGAGTTCCACATGCCTGCATGATTAGGGCGATTGTCGCTCGCGTACATCGTGATGATGTGGTCTCCTTTCGACAGGGTCCCAATCCACTCGACTGTCGAGTCAGGTGTCACCCCAAAGGCGAGAAGTCCGTCGCGGTCGCTCCAGAACTCGAACTTGACTCCGTCACCCTCGGGGTCGAAGGTCGCAGTTCCGTCGAGTCGTACGGTTGCCGACGATGTCATGCCCGTGCGAGTGATCTCTAGGTTTGCCACTGGTATCTCATTGTAGAGCTCGACGTTGAAGGTCCACGAGACGGGGACATTGACGCCGTCCGAGGCGTACACCGTCACCGAGAACTGGTTGGGTGCGCCCGGGAAGGTGTGGATGATTGTGGCAGGGCACTCTGCATCTCCTGCAGGTGGCTGACCGGTGCCTTGCTCGTAAGAGGCCTCCACCCAGCAGTGCAGTTCGTCTCCCTCTGGGTCGTATGTGCTGCCTAGATGGATAGTGACGTTGGCAGTGATTCCGAGGTAGAGAGTGCCCCAGGCCGAGATCTGCGGCGTTGTTCCGACCGAAAGCACTGGGGGCAGGTTGACCAGTTCAATCTCACGGGTCCCCTGCACACATTGGTTCTGGCTGTCGCAGACCTCGAGGGTAATCTGATGGACTCCATCTGAGAGACAGACGGCGGCGTTGAGGTTGGCAGTGAACGACGAACCGTTTCCGCCTGGGGGCGAGCCGCACGCGCTCAACAGGTCGCCGTCGATGCTGCTGGTCCAGCTGTAACTCAATTCGTCGAAGTCAAGGTCCCATGACCGATTGGCGTCGAAGACCACCTGGCCACCGCTGGCATAGACCGCCTCATGCTCGGGCGAGTCCCACAGGATGAAAGGCGGCTGATTGGACAGCTCAAGACGGCAGAACACCGAGATATCCGCGTCGAGGTCGACTGCTGTAGTGTTGTTGTGGACGCCATCGTAGTCACAACCGGTGTGGACCGTGTTGACGTCGGACCAGCCCTGCATCGGAGTCCAGCGCTCACCGATGAAGGGGCCGTACGAGTATTGTCCTGAGTATGGCAGGGTGCCTGTGTGCTCGGACTCGTACAGGTCGAAGGTGAGGTTGAACTCGGCATGAGGGATGTGTAGCAGGTGCTGGTTGACGGAATGGACCTCGACCATCCACATCACATCGAGGATGTTGTCCTGTCCAGTGTAGGTCGGTGTGTCGAGATCGTCTGAGGATATCCAACGCAGATGGCTGTCGCCCAACATCTCGAAACTATCGGCGAATCCACTGGTGAACCACGAGTCGGTGAAATTGACGAAACTGGAGGTGACGCTTGCCGGAGCGCCGGAATAACAAGCCATTGCGACATTGTGGACGAACAACTCGCTGTGATCGACCATGTCGAAACAGGAATCGGTATTGCCGCGGATTACGCTGTTCTCAAGGTACGAGATCTCCTGACTACTGGCGTCCCACATCAGGCCGCCATTGTCGCCGTTCATGTCGAGTCCTCGGACCAGACCGTCGACTTCGTCCAGCGTGACTGAGTGACCGGTCGAATTGAGGTTGATCTTGATATCATCCATGATGATCGTGCCCTCGTGGTCCATCCCACTGTTGTCGATGTCCAGTGCTGGGGCGTTGACAGAATCCCTAATGTCAACTGAGAGCAATTGCAGGTCGATGCTGTCGCGTACCACGAATCCATACTGGTCCTCGATTGATGTGCACTCGAAGCAGGTCGAGTTCTTGCCGCCGCTCATGACGTCGTTAGACTCGTGGAAGTAGAAACCGGCCCCGAGTTGCGGCAGTGCCGCGCCGAGTCCATTCTGATAGGTCGTCACGTATGCCAATTCGACATTGCTGGAGTCTCTGACCGAGACACCGTGTCCGCCGTTGCCGGTGCTGATTACCCCGGATAGGTCGGGGTGGAATTCGCGGATATCCACCCCGGTAGCCCCATTGTCGGCTATCACCCAATCAGCGCCCTGAGCACCTCCCTTCCACAGTAGTACGCCCGGTCCCGTTGAGTTGCGGACCACTAAGTCATTGATGGTAGGGGCCCAGTTGGCGCTGCGCATGAACATGCCAGCCCTGTCGTTGAGAGGAGCTGTGGCGCTCGGCCTGCCGTTCCTCAGCAGATCAATCTCGTTGAGTATAGTCGAGGAACCAATCATGTAGGCCTTGAAACCGACAACGGCGTTGTCCTCGATTAGCGCGTTAGTGACCTGCACCCCGCTAGTATTGACCTCGAATGCGGCGTAAGCAAGCCCAGGTGTCTTGGCCCCCGGTCCTCCCGTCCCCCTCACCTCGAGGTCGTTGAAGACAGCGTTGTGAGGTACGTTGGAGTACTGGCTGTGGTTGTATTGCTCGACCATGATGCCATAGTACTGGCTGTCTTCCACTGTCATTCCCACAAAGGTCGGTCGAGTGGTCCATCCAGAGGTGATGTGGCGCACGAAGATACCGCTGTCACAGCGGCTCACGCTGGAGTCCGATATCAGTGGTATCGAGTCCTCCACCCATATCCCGGCAGCGATAGCAAGGGTGGAGCCGCTGACATTGGATATCTCTAGATTTGAGATTAGACCGCCCGAGTTGCCCCAGTAGTTCAGTCCACGGGTAATCAGGCCGTCGGCAGTCATGCCATCAATGATGGGAGCCGAGTACGCCCCAACGGAAAGTCCGATGCCGTAGCGCCATGAAGTGGAAAATCCGTGGACATCCTGACCGCCGCCGTCTATGATGAGGTCATTGATTCGTGGCGAGGCCCCGTCGAACAGGTCGACGGCAACCATGTCAGCGTTGATGATCGTGAGGTCGTTCATGGTCGGATCGCTGTCATAGATGGTGACGCCGTACTCCGCATCGGTGATTGTGAGATTCTCTATCTTGGAGCCCAGCCCGCTGCTGCTCGAATTGAATACGACGCCGTCGTGATTGCCCAAGATGGATTCGAGTAGCACTGGCGCTGTGCTCGTGCCCTGTACGGTGATTCTTCCAGCCACGAGTATGTTCTCATCATCGCCGAGCTGGATGGTTGTTCCAGATTGTACTACGAGTATTTCCCCACTCTCAACTGTGTAGCCATCCTGAAGCACCATAGTTCCCGACCACACGGTGGTCGAACGAGACACAGCACCAAACGTAGCTGGGACCAGTGGAGAGGCTGAAAGCAGCAGCAGGAGAATAAGTGCTACAGCACGCCTGCGAACTGCCGAAACAGATGCTTGCATGGCTTAGTCCGCTCGCTGTCCTCCTGTTATCCCTTACGCACACATGAGCGATGCTGAACTAACATATAGCAGAGGTCATAAACAGCGACCGAGGGCGATGCCCGTCGAGGACTGAGAATGAGTACTGCCTTCGTTCTGATTAAGGTAGAGCCGGGACTCGAGAAAGATGTGTATCTGGCACTTCTAGAAATTGACAGCATCACAGAGACTCATGTTTCCTACGGGGAGTATGATCTGGTGACACGTATTGACTTCGCCGATGAAGGAGAGATGGCCAAGACCCTGATTGGTAAAATGCGCTCAGTGGCTGGAATCATCAAGACTGAGACGCTGATTGCGGTGGAGGTGTGAGAATGGCTGTCGGATTCGTTCTCATCACGACCGGGGTAGGCTGTGAGATTGCTGTCAGGGAGGCCGTAGGTGCCATCGAGGGAGTGGTCGGGCAGTGGATTGTCTTCGGACCTCATGACCTATTCGTCAAGATTGAGGCTGATGACGAGGCTGAACTGACTCGTTGCATCGTTCAGGGAGTCAGGTCAATTCCCGGAATCACCGAGACACGCACCCTCATCGGTGCAGAGATCTAGATTGCTCTCGCCATTCTGCCGATGAGTTCTGTTGCTGCTGCACTGCACTCAGCCATCCTGAACCTGCCTACAGCCTCATTCCAGTGTGACAATCTGCGTTCGGGTTCGAGGACGCCGCGCCAGTACCAGCGCTGGGCGCACAGACGGCGGTGCATTGCGAGGTCCTCACGTAGCGGCATGGCGGCAACTGAGGCGTGGGCCTCAACAAGCCAGTCAGGGTGGCTGTCGGTAGACTCGAGAGTTGCGTGGATGAGGCGAATCCTCTCACTGAGGTCCTCACGCGACTCAATCAGCGACCTAGCTAAGCTGAGTGTCTCTGCTGAGGCGCTCCCACCGGTCCGCGAAGAGAGGCGCGCACGTAGGTCGAGCACTGCCATGCGAGGGTGTTCGGGACCCATAGCAGATTCAAGGGCGCTGTGCGCCTTCGCGGCTGCGGAGACATCGTCAATTTCGAGGGCGAGGCCGTGCCTGATGAGGTCGAGGGCGAGGCTGCCGGCGCTGCGCTCTGATTCCGGCAGTGAGGACACGTCCACCGCATCTGCGGCTCTAGTCAGCTCTTGCGCTAGTCGGCGGTCGATGCGACCGGGCAACCGGTCGTCGTATCGACGCACTAGGGACGAGATGGCTGCCTTGGTGTGCTCGGCGGGAGTCATTTCGGCCATCGCACTAGCCTCAATGTCTTCCGCAGACCTCGGATCACCTCGGAGACGAGCCAGCCGAGCGGAGCGTAGTTTTCTGCCGACACCTACGCTCAGACCATCAATGTGGGACTCGGCTATCTCCGCCTCGCCACGCTCCAGAGCGAGATCGGCGGCGGCCTCCCTGATGGACTCGTCCTCGCTTAAACTAACAGCCTGTTCGAGCAGGACCGCTGCTGCAGCGCTGTCCTGCTCGGCTATGGCTTGGATGTGCTCGGAAACCCATTCGGCGTCGGGCTCTCCAGAGTGAACCATGTGATGGCCCTCCATCCTGCGTGCTCTGGCTCCTTGTCTGGTGGCCCATCTGCCAGCCGCCTGCGCGTGCAGTGTATTGGACTGTTCATCTGACCAGGAGCCCCGACGGACATTGCGAATCAAGTGGTGGGGCTCGGCCATGACGCCGCTCCACCTCAGTATGGCGGAATCGTCGAGCTCGTTCGCACCCTCTCCCTCGAAGAGTTCACTGACCAGTAGCGACGAAGGGGAGATGCAGAACTCGTCCAGAGTCTCCGTGCCCTCGTCGCTGAGTCTGTGCATCACCGTGGACTCGACGTACTCCTGGACAGCCTTGCCGAGCTCTGGTACCTCTTCGCCAGGCAACCACAGGTGGAGAGCGAGTGGGTGGCCACCTAGGGCCTCTGCGACGCTTCTAGCAGTAGCGCTGTCGGTGTCGCTCGGGAGCAGTGACCTAGCGTGCTTGAGAGCTAGTCCCTCGAGCTTGAACTCGGAGAAGCCCTCTGGAAGTCCGAAGGGGCTCGGGGATCTTGACACCGCAAGCACAGAAGAGCTCCCGGGTGATGCCTCGTCAAGCAATTCCGCCATACCTGTAGCGTGACGTGGATGCAGTTCCTGGGCCTCGTCGAGGACCAGTAGGGTCCTCGGACCGTCCGAAGCGCCAATGATGGCTGAAGAGGAGGAGGGTGCACCCTCGCCCAGCCACATCTTACCTACACCCGCTGCATCAGTATCGGAGCCACATGAGGCCCATCGCACGGTCCAGCCCATGCTCAGGACCTGCTCTGCGACGGCGCGGGCGAGACTGGATTTGCCGACACCGGGCAGACCACTCAGGAGCACGTTGGATCCGGCGAGTAGTGAGTCCGAGAGGCTGGTTGCATCTTCGTCCCTACCGTGCAGGGAAATCTGCTCAGGCAGGGGGCCAAAGCTGCGTCCTCTGCGAGCCGGCGATGGCTCTTCGAGTTCTGTGATGACCTCGCGGCCAGTATCTGTAATGTGAACGACTGTGCGACGACGCGAGCCGCCGCCGGTGACGTGAGCTGAGCGGGTCGAGACGTAACCCTCAGCTTCGAGTGAGGAGAGTGGCGCGTGCAGGGCCGACCTGACTACTCCTAACGACTCTGCGAGACCGGGCAGAGACAACGCCCTAGGCACGTCCCATGCGGCCTCCAGCTCGCCTCCAAACTGCGCGAGGCGGGATAGGATTCGCGACTGCGCCTCGGAGAGCATGGCGCCTGAGCGAAGGCACGGGTTCATGGGCGTTCACCTGCAGCGCATCAACCTACATGGCGCTCGACCCTACTGGTATTGACTTACCCCGCAAGCCCGGAGTCTACCTATTCCGGAGGGCTGACGAGCGGGTCACCTACGTCGGGAAAGCCACTGACCTACGTTCTCGTGTCAAGTCGTACTTCGTACCCAATCCCGATCGGAAGATGGTCCCCCGACTGGTCGAGGACTCGGACCGCGTTGACTTCATTGTTACCAAGAGTCCGAGTGATGCTCTGATTCTCGAGAGGCAGCTGATTAGGGAACACAAACCTCGCTACAACTCGATGCTGAAGGACGACAAATCGTACCCCTTCATCGCTCTGACTGACCATGAGCATCCTCGCATCATCTACACACGGCATCCTCCCGAGGGCTCACTCCGATGGGGTCCTTTCGCCGATCCCGGCGCAGCCAAGCGAGTGATTCAGTTGCTGCGCCGCCACTTCGGCATCCGCGATTGTCCTGAGTTACTGCCGCAAGGTTGCCTAGCGATGCACATCGGGCTGTGCCACGGACCCTGTATCGATGCGAGGGGGTACGATGAGCGCATTACGGCTGCAATCGGTGTCCTTGACGGTGACGCAGGCGTCCTAATCGAGTCGCTCCAGAATGATATGGATGCCTATTCGCTGGCACTGGACTACGAGGCGGCGGCTAGGGCGCGTGACCTAATCGGCTCGGTCCAGAGGACTGTCTCGCAGAGAGTAGTACACAGCAGGTTCTACCAGGATTGCGACGCCATTGGCTTCGCCTCCAGAGGAGATAACGGAATGGTTGTGGTCCTAAACGCGAAGGACGGCATCGTCCAAGGGCAACTCGAGTATCCGTTGATTCACAGGGGCGATATTGCCGATTCGGTCGCCTGTGTCCTCGCTGAGCACTACTCGAACACCAAACCTCCGCGCACTGTCCTCGTCCCTGCGCCTATCGGTGAGTCGATGAGGGCTTGGTTGGTCGAACGGCGCGATGGCGCCGTCGAGGTCAGAGTGCCGCAGCGCGGCGAACTGGCTCTACTGCGCAGGATGGCTGATCAGAACGCCGAGGTGCAGGTCGAACGCCACCAGAAGAGGCGTTCGGGCAGCCTCGAGCAGGCTGCCGCTGATGATGCAGCGAGACTACTCGGAATCGATTCGCTTGACCATATCGTGTGCTTTGACATGGCCCAGTTGCAGGGTGACGAGCGCGTCGGAGCGTCGGTCGTACTGCGCAAAGGCAGACCGGCGAAAAAGGAGTATCGGACCTACCGAGTCAAGAGCGACGCACCGGACGACCTCAGGATGATGTCTGAGGTGGTTGAGCGATGGTTGAAGCGCCAAGACGGCTGGCCCGATCTGCTGCTGCTAGACGGCGGCGAGACTCACCTGTCTAGCATCCTGAGAATGCTGGACGGCCACGGCCTAGCCGGGCGCTTCCCGGTGGCGGCACTGGCCAAGCGCGAGGAGACGCTACACATGGACGGCCGAGAGGCGCAGATTCTAAGCAAGCACGGTAGGGTTCTCGTCCATGCTCGCGATGAGGCACACCGTTTCGTCAACCGCTACCACAGGAAGCGGCGTGGCAAGGGTGCGATAGGCGACCCTCTAGAGGAGATCGATGGACTTGGAGCGAAGAAGATCCAGGCCCTGCTCCGCCACTTTGGAGGCAGGCGCGGGATAGAACATGCGAGCGTCGGGGAGCTGTGCGAGGCCCCGGGAATAGGCAAGGCGATGGCTGAGCGGGTCCACGGGCACCTGAACGGCTAGTCCTCCCACCAGCCTTCCTCGCCTTCCTTGGGCTTCCCTTCCGCCTCATCCTCCTCGAAGAACGCCTCATCGACGACCACGATCTTGTCGTCCAACTTGCCGAACTCTGACTCCATGGCCAACTCAGTGATTTTCTGCTCCTCCGCTGAAGACTCCTCCTGCTTCTTCTCATTACGCTCCATCTTGAGTCTCCTGCGTCTACTAATCAGAAGCCCTAGGCCGACTAGAAGCACGAATAAGTACGGAGCGAGTTCCCCTAGAACAAACATCCAGCTGACCTCAACAGAGTAAGACACGATGTCCAAATTCTTGCTGCACTGCGCCCAAGTCGTCGCTTCGGGGCACACCGGAGTCCTGTACACTACCACCTGCCTGCCGTCGACCTCGGTCAACTCTCCGAGGCCCATCTGGCTCTCAAAGCTGAGCAGCCTGACCGAATGCGGCAGGTGTATCTCCATCCTCGCAGAGGATCGGATGGTCCCGAACACGGTGTGCTCCATCAGCGGCGTCACTTCGAGAAAGAACTCCGCCCCCTCTACCTGAATCCCTGAATCAGTCAGTATCGGTGACCCAAAGGCAGCGGCCATCTGGTTGGCTATGATGAAGCCAATGGCCGCGGGCTGAGCCTTGATGTCTATGTCTTCGCCCCTCAGTGCGGCTGTTACGACGGTGCGCTCGATTTTGAAGCCGAAGCGGAGAGGGACGCTGTCACCGACCTCGGAGTTGCTCGGCATCGTGGTGTCGCCGAACCCCAATGAGGGGGACACAGGGATATTGAGGAGGTCGGCAGAGATGGTGTACGGGCCCATCCCGAAGTCCTGTACGGTCTCGAATGAGCCTTCGGCATCTATGACCTCGCCCGATCTCATTTCCAGCTCATCGCCCAGCATCTCCATCCCGAGATTGGATATTTCGACGTCTATTGGCTCTCCAACCCCGAGGTCCAATGTAGCCTCGAGGTCTGAGCCAGCGAGCAGTCCGCCCTGCAGGCGGTCTCCCATCACGATGGCGCGTCTCAGAATATCAGCAGGGACTGGGTGCAAGGTGATATCGTCCTCGCCCAAGTCGATGCCCAGTCGGTAAATTTCCAGCACCACCTCGGCATTGAACTGGACCTCAGCGGCGAACGAGGCCTCCCGGATTGCGAACTTCTCGATGTCAACCTCGATGTCGAGCGATATGCAGGTCTTCTGGTTCGAGCCGCAAATCAGGTCTGGGCTGTCGTCCTCACAGGGGTCGGATTCGAGGCAGATGGGGTGCCTCCAGTCAAAGATCCTAGTTCCAGCGAAGCCGAAATCATGCTCCCCTCCTCCTGTTGTGGGGGCTGTGATGACGACTGTCGATGGATCGCCAATGGTCGACTCTATCCACTCCGGTAAGTGCAAGGTCAGGGTCAGTTCGGTGCTCGGCATGTCATCAGGGATTAGGTCCTGAAGCCATCCGGTGTCAGTGGAGAGTTCGAGTTCGACCACGTTCATAATCGAGGCGAGGTCCTCGTCAGTGACCTTTGATAGGTCAATGGTGGTGATGTCTCCACCGCTGTTCTCAAGCATCCTCTCGACTACAGAAGAGACCCTCATCGGGGTCGACTGCGATGTGGTCTCGAGGACGACGGGCCATGATCCATCCATGGCGTCCTTGCCCTCAATGCAGTAACTGACTTCGAGTGCCTCCTCACAGGTCACCCCTGGGATGTGCCGGAAGTCTAGCCCGCCTTCGGAGTCGGCTTGCGCGAACTGCGGGGCGCCAAACCAGATGTCGGCACCCAGAGCGTCGGAAAACGCCGAGGACAGTTGCTCAACGGGTATTCCCTGAAGAATCGCGGACAGATCCTCATCGACCTCTTGGTCAAGCAACCTAATGCCGTCGGAGGTCACCCAAGGGATCTCGATGGTGCCGTCATGCAGGTCGGCGTTCCAGTCATCTAAAGTGCTGGAATCTAGGTAGTGAATCGATATCTCAAGGTCGAATCTCGAGTTCTGAGTGTCGGTGGCATCCACTATCAGGTCAATCTTCAGCGAGGGTTCTCTCAGGTCGATGCTTGCGGTCGGAGTGGTAATCGACCTGTGAACGAGCTCGGAAACAAGCCTGACCGAGTCGAGGGTCGCCTCGGTCACAGCTTGAGTGTTATCGACGGCTATGATGGAATATGTCTGAGGATGGCCGTCGCGGAATGTCGTCTTGATCGAACCGGGAGTTTCGACACTGCTCACATCGGCGTAACTGGGCGGTATCACCGAGAGTTCGACCGAATGGCCCATCGGTGAGGTGGTGTTGAACTCGGAGGTCAATACTGCTCCCATGGTCAACATGCCCTGCATCATTCGGTTGATGTCTGAGGTCTCCGGTTTCAGGCCGAAGGCGCTGGTGTCGACCTCTATCTGTAACACGGCCTCAAAACACAACGGTGGCTGGAACGGGTCGTTGTCAAAGCCGTTGACCTCATCTATCGAATCGTAATCAGAGTCGTAAATGCAGTTAGCGTCCGGCTGTGCCTTGAAATCGACCTCGGAGACAGTGGTTATGGTGGTGGTGTTGACATTGGGGAAGTTGATGTCGATGAACTCCTCCATTATCTCCTCAATCCTCTCCAGCATCAGATCAGCCACGGTGTCACCGCCGCCCCTGTCTAGGCTCTGGTAATTGCGGATGTAATCTGCAGGAATCCCGTCCCACGGGGCGCTGTCGCCCGCAAGGTCGAGGTCGCTGAGTTGCAAATCGTCTCTCGACATCTCGTGAACAGCGAGCCCGACCTTCATCTCGACCATCTCTGCGTCCTCGATACCTATCTCTACGGAACTCCGCATCCACTCCTGTCCGGGAGTCTGGTCCAGCGCCGAGTCGTAGTCGTCACAGACCCCGCTGGCGCTGTTCCATGTCGCGCAAATGTCGTTCACGACATCGGGTTGCCCAGGAGGAGGGTCGGCTGCCGCAATAGGTGCCATCAGGAGCATGATGAGGAGTACGGCAGTACGCTGCACAGACGCAGGCATGAACATCAGAGCCATAAGTCTGAATCCAAAATGCTTCGACCAGAGGTCAGATGCACAGGGAAGATCCACACCGCCGTCTCGTTGAATCTGTCGGAGAGGTGTTGCGCGGGACTGGATTGAGGCATGAGGAGTGCATAGCACTCCTAGACCGGTTGCCGAACAAGTGGGAGAGGTTTTCCGATGTCGTTCTGCTGCAGGACTCGGCGTTCCAAGGAGAATGGGATTTGCATGCCTCGGAGGGGCTTTGGAGGGCGGTTGCCGAAGCGTTGAAGGTCAACAGATTGGCAAAACTCGGGGAGATCTCGGGCGAGATGCGCGAGAGCTCCGTCGAGATGTTACTCGGTGAGGACGACTGGGTCGTGCGCCGAGAGAGTGGGGTGGATTACGGTTACAACCTCACCCAGTGCATGTTCTCAGCAGGCAACGTCAACGAGCGGCGTAGGATGGGCAAGGTGGCCGGCGCCGGAGAGGTCGTGGTCGACCTGTACGCAGGCATAGGCTACTACTCGCTGCCTATGCTGGTCCACTCACAGGTAGATCACATCCACTGCTGCGAGTGGAATCCGAACGCTGTGCGGGCGCTCGAGTCGAATCTCAAGAGCAACGGAGTGGAGGGACGCTGCACCGTTCACTTCGGTGACAATCGGGTCACTGCGGCAAATCTGGAAGGGGTTGCTGACCGTATCATCCTCGGTTTGCTACCATCAGCTGAGGACGGGTACGCCCTCGCTATGGCCGCTCTCAAACCCGCCGGCGGCGTGCTACACGTGCACGGCGTGGCAGCATCTGGAAATCACGTCGCTTGGGCCGCTGGTGTTACCGAGGCGCTGCGTGAGAGGGGAAAGGGATTCTCAGTAGATGCAGTCAAGGCGCTGAGGGTGAAGAGTTACGCGCCGCACTGGGACCACGTTGTGCTCGACGTCACGGTCTCGGCTGCTAGCCGTCGAACTCAAGTCGAGCGACCCTAGCCCGCAGGCATGGCTGCCGATTGGCTACTAGAGGCCGCTGTCCAGTACAACGAGCAATCGTTGGAGGGCAGGGACGGTTATCCGGCTCATCTCCTGATGCCAGTAGATACTCTGTCGCAGATACTCGATTGGACCTTTCAGTCGTTGCCTGATGAGATTCTCGTGGGGATAGACGTGAATCCAGACCTGCCCCACTCGGAGGAAATTGAGAAGGCCTATTGCGGGGTTGATTTCGAAAGTGGTCTGTTCTCAGGACAAGGTTTCGCCCTAGGTGAGCCTCATTTAGTCAACCGTGGCGACTCGTATTCGGTCCACCACGTCCCCGAGGAGTGGATGGACGGCCTGTTCGACAAGGAGAGGGGGGTTAGAGGAGGACGTTTCTCGCACTGGCTGCATACCCACCCCAACGCCCCAGCGATACCGAGCGGGGCCGACGCCGAGTCCGCCCAGTGGACCGAGGGGTGCGACATGATCCTCGGCGTTCGCTACTCGCCCGAGGGCATGCTGCCGTGGCTCGAGGGCATAGAGGGCGAGCGACGCGAGCTGACTCCCACCGACGACGGTCGTCCTGTCATCGGCAGGGCTGTGACGGGGCATTTTATCCACGGATTAGAGCTGATTGCATTCCACCGGAGGGGTTTTGCTGTGAATGTGGTCCTGACCGACGCTACAGGCCTTCCAATATAGCGACAATAAAATAGAATTAATCAATATAATATCACGCAGTACGCTGTTTATATTTTCTTAATAATTAATAAAAAATAATGTTGTAATTACCCTAATAACAACAATGAATACCCCTAGGAAGGGTCGTTTTAGTCGCGGAATATGTGCTCGCGATAGTGTTCAAGCTCCACAATGCTACCGCGGATGTCGTCAAGCGCCCGATGCCCTGCAGGTTTGGTCGCTCTCGGCAGATCCGGGTACCATCTGTCGACGAGTTGCTTGATAGAAGTGACATCAACGCTGCGGTAATGGAAGAAGTCGTGCAGTTCGGGCATGTAGCGCCTGAGGAAACGCCTGTCCTGGCCAATCGTATTGCCGCACAGCGGCGATATGCCCTCGATGCAGTGCTCGCGAAGGAATTCGATTGTCAACGCCTCGGCCTCGGCCATCGGAATTCCATGGTTCCTGACTCTATCCAGAAGTCCATTCTCGGTATGGTGTGTGAGATTCCAATCGTCCATCTTAGCCAGTTCCGACTCGGGCTGCGAAATCGCAAAAGCCGGTCCCTCGGCGACCACAGTCAGGTCGCCCTCAGTCACTATGGTGGCAATCTCGATGATGGTGTTCTCTTCCGGTTCGAGACCAGTCATCTCGAGGTCCATCCAGACTAGTCTCTCCTCGACCATGAGACTGGCGCTGGCGGGACAGACTTAGGGCTTCTCATGCAAGGGCGAGTAATCATAGTGTCCAGACCACGCGCAGGGACATGAGTGGTGTAGGTTACATCGAGTTGCTGAGAAGGAACTCCTCGTTCCGCCGCCTGTTCATTGCGAATGAAATCTCGTTCATTGGTGACTGGTTCACCGTAATTGCCCTCTTCATTCTCGCCGCCGAAGCCACTGACAACTCGCCACTGGCGATTGCCGGTGTGATGGCCTCGAGGAGTTTTGCGCTGGCTCTGGCAACTCCATTCACGGGGCTGCTGGCGGACCGATATTCACGCAAGGGACTCATGCTGGGTGCTAACATCGCTTCTCTGGTTGTTCTTGTTTTCGTACTTGCTTTAGATTTGCTTGGGAGTCTGACATCGGTGTATGTACTGGCGGTGGTGATGGTGACTGCTAGAGCGGTCTTCGACCCTGCTGAGTACGCCTATCTTCCCAACATCTGTGACGATCAGGAACTGTTGACCGCCAATGCCTTAGCCTCTGGAGGATGGTCGGTGGCACTAGGGCTGGGTTCCGCAATAGGTGGGCTGACTATCTCCATCTACGGCATCCAGACGGCGCTATGGATAGACACCGTGACCTTCGTTGCGGCGGCTCTGGTAATCATGACACTGCCACCCGGTGGCCCAGATACCACAGATAGGAAGAGTGTCACCCCTCGAGTGGTCGTCGAAGAGATTGGTGCTGGATGGAGATACATCCTATCCAGCCCACCGCTGCGCAGAGTGGTGTTCGCCAAGGGTCTGTGGGCCTCTGGAGGTGGGGCTCAGGTATTCCTGCTGATTTTGATAGGAATGGAAGCCGGCTTCGGCGAGGTTGCGGCGGGCATCGGCATCCTGTTCATGGCTAGAGGATTCGGTAGTGGCTTCGGCCCCATCGCAGGGAGGTCGCTGATGGAGAACCCACGTCTCAGACCGTATCTTCTGGGACTCTCTGTGGGGGTCTGCGGGCTATTCTACATCGCCGTCTCGGCTGTCGAGTGGACTGAGATGGTTCTGATTCTGGTGTTCTTCTCGCATGCTGCGAGCGGCCTTAACTGGGTACTTTCAACCACTTTCCTACAGGAGAGGTCGGCTGACGAATGGCGCGGCAGGGTGGCTGGAACTGATCACTTCGGCATCACCTTGATGATGGGAATTTCGGCAGTAGTCGGGGGACTCATAATGGAGAACGGGCTTCTTGGACTCAGGGAGTTGATTGCCCTGACCGGGATGGTTCAAATCGTCCTCGGGCTGGCTTGGATAATGCTAGCTTCATCGCATGAGAAGAGACTGTTAGACCAGACTCTGTAGGCCGGCTAGCACGGCCAGTGGCGCTATCGAGAAAATGGTGTCACGGAGCAGTGAGCGAGTAGATGCCTTGGCGCGAGCGGTGATTCTTGACTGAATGTCCTCATCCAGCTTGTCCATCATACCTCCAGCGGGCCCTCTGACTTGTTCCAGAGCACTCTCGACAGCGTCAGCACCCATGTCCAACAGACTCGATACGAGATCTGAAAGCGGTCCACGCTTGGGCGCTGGGGTGTGTTCTCCGTCTACTGTGTGCTCCACGTCTATCACCGTTCTCCAAGGCCGTGGTACCTCGATTTCTCCGACCCCCTTGAGAATCTCGCGACCCACTACGGCCGCTTGCACCGCCATCTTTGCTGTGGTGAGGTTGTACTTGGTCAGCAACTGAATATCACGACGCGAGCGGGTGACCTTTCCAAAGTCAGCAATCAGCCAAGCCGCACCCGCTATGAGGAGCAGTGCCACTCCTATCTGAGGGGTTTGTTCCCAGCTGGGCCAACCGATTGGACCGAACCAAATGCGGGCAGTGATTGCTATAATTGCAGGGAGTAGGAAAGCTAGGACCTCATTGACGACTATCAGCCAGAAGCCTTCGATTGGGAGCTTCTTCAGTCTCACGAAAAACCACCTGATATGCTTCGTCCTCTCACCAGGTGGGGCGTAGGTATTCACCAGATCCATCAAAGGCGGCATCACGAAAACCATCCTCATGATGAAGGGGATCACCAGCATCAGTAGGTAAGCGTCCCATGGAGATGCGGGAGGCAGACTAGGGAAGGCGATGGCCTCTGACATTGGCGCTGAGTGGAGTCTGACCCCCATCAACCTCACTACGGCCTCACATAGCCGACTCGCGCAAGACGGAGGCCTGGTTCGAAGCCGACCTGACCAGCACGATGGCGATTATTGCTCCCGAGGCGAAGGCGGTGCCGATGTACTGGTGCGTATTGAAGAACAGCCACGCTAATCCCAGAAGGGACAGGTAAGACACCATCTGGCAGATGATTGACAGTCTCAGCAGTATGATATACTCGACGTCATTGGGATTATCGAATTCTTGGATGTAAGAGTTGATGAGGAAGAAGACTGCTTGGAAAGGTAGCGCAGCTGCAAGTATGGCAAGGCCAATCACAGTCCCCATGTCTGGATTATCTGGACTCAACTCCAGACCTCGGAACAGCATGTTACCCATGTTGACACCGATAATTGCAGCGTGGATTGTCCACGCCTTGTCCGAAGGAGCGTTGTCTCCACGGGCATTCTCCGGAACCATGCCCGCGCTCGGTCTCGCAGCACTGTTGAATATTACTCTCGCAGAGCAATGCTCAGGCGGGGTTCCGAGGTATGCGCGTACCTACCCAGCGCTTCCAGACAGATGGAATCCTTCAGGGGAGATCTTCCGCAGGGCTATTCGCTTCCAGCAGTGCCGCCGTCCAGTCATTCTGAAAGACGCCTTGCGGGTCAAACGTATTGCAGACAGTGCGGAAAGTATCGAACCGGGGATAGAGGGATGTTATCTCGTCGGCCTCGAGAGGGCACACCTTCCCCCAGTGCGGGCGCGCATGGAACAGTTTTGACATGCTTCGAGCCATGAAGCTCGCGAACAGGAGAAAACCAGCACGCCGAGCCGGCTTCGCGTAGCTGATGAAACTTAGCGCGTACCAGTCCTCGCCCGCGCCGCTGGCCATCGAGATCAAGGTGTCATCTGGAAGCACCCGCCTCACGCAGATAGGGAAGTGGTGGCAGTACTGGTCGTGAAGTCCGGCCAGTTCCTCCTGCATGCCGAAACCCTCGATCTGTCTCTGGTTGCCTGCAGACAACGCTGACTCCCTCCCTCCAGCGACCTCGATGGTTTCTTGGGCGAACCCGAGCGCGTCCGCCAACTGGTCTCGGCGCACGAACAATTCGATCTCGATGTGGCGGAAGGCATCGTGCTTCATCACCAGCATGGACGAGGAGCGGTCTGTGACTTTCCAGTTACGAATCAAGAAGGCTGGGATGATACGCTGAAAGGCGAGCCGAATCAAGCGCCGGCTGCGCACAACGCGTTCCATGAAAAGAATCTGTAGGATCAAGCCGTAGTCCATTATTCCCATCCAGTAGAGACGGTACAGCCTAGCGAGGCGGGAACGCGGTCGGTCATCTTCTCTCCGGTGCTGGATGAAGTAAGACCAACGCCAGGGTAAGAGGTAGAACTGCTGGAGCGGGAATGGCGCTTCGGCGTCCAGAACGTCCGACAGCTGATAGGACTCGGTGAAATGCTCCTGCACGTTGTACTGTTCACGGCAGCGAATCTTCACAGCTAGGATGATTCCGAGCGATCCCAGTGAGCAGCGGGCTGCCTGCAGAGATTCTCCGGCGTTCAGCTCCTCGATGATCGCCTGGCCACTGGAATCGTCATAGCGCGCCAGTCGCACCCCCTCGACATAGTGCGACATGCTGTTGCGTCCCGAACCGTGAGTGCCGGTGGAAATCGCCCCGGCAATCGTCTGGGCCGTGATCAGCCCCAGCGAATGCAGGGTTGCTCCCTCACGGCCGAGCTCTTTGAGGAGGTGCTTGATCTGGCATCCGGCACCAACTGTGGCAACTAGCTGGTCGCCGTCGGACTGGATCTGGACGTCGTTCAACCGCCGCAGGTCCAGCAGCACGTCGTCACTGAGGACCGCTTCGCTCCAGCTATGTAATCTGCCGACGGCGCGGATGCGCTGGCCGTTGTGTCTGTCGAGAATCTGAAGGACTTCCTGCTCATCAGATGGAGTGTAGGCTGCCGACGGCCGAAGCACCTGGTTGCGGCCGAAATTCTTGCGTTGGATGCTCTGAACCACGCGTCTGCGAAGGATGGTCTGGTATAGAAATCCCCAACTTACCCATAAAGGTGCGAGAATCTGGCACGTACCTTCGCCAACTTCGGAGACACCACTATCTGACAGTACGGGTTATTGGGATTGTTAGAATAATAGTTGACGTGATAGTTCTCAGCCGACCAGAACCTCTCCAGCGGCACCACCTCGGTCACGATGGGATCGGCGTAGTCGTCCGATATCTCCTCGATAACTGCTAATGCCTCCTCGCGTTGTTCTTGATTGGAGTGGAGTATGATGCTCCTGTATTGGGGACCCACATCATTGCCCTGCCTGTTTAGTTGAGTGCTATCATGGATGCAGAAGAACACATCGAATAATTGCCTGCGGGAGATTACCTCGGGGTCGAATGAGACCTGGACAACCTCGGCATGGCCGGTGCGCTTACCGCAGACCTGTTCATAGGTCGGATTGTCGATGTGTCCTCCTGAATATCCCGGAATCACCTCGCTCACGCCACGTAGCCCCTTCAGCGCGCCTTCGACACACCAGAAGCAACCGCCGCCGAGGACTATGCTCTCCATCGCATCACCTGCGGTAGTTGGGCGCCTCGCGGGTAATCTCGACATCGTGGACGTGGCTCTCAGAGAGTCCTGCGTTGGTGATACGTACGAAGTTGCAGTTGGTCTTCATCTCGGCTATGCTACCATTGCCAGTGTAGCCCATCGAGGAGCGCAGACCGCCTATCATCTGGTAGAGCACATTGTCCACAGGACCTCTTGCGGGTACTCGGCCCTCGATTCCCTCTGGAACGTACTTCTGGGTATCACCTTGCTCTGACTGAAAGTACCTCTCGTGAGCTCCTTGACTCATCGCCGAGACAGAGCCCATGCCACGGTACACCTTGTATGACCTGCCTTGGTACAAAATGATCTCACCTGGAGACTCATCAGTCCCTGCTAGCATTGAACCAGCCATCACCGAATCGGCTCCTGCAGCTATCGCCTTGGCGATGTCTCCACTATACTTGATGCCGCCATCAGCGATCACTGGAATATCGTTACCGATGCATGTCTCGACCACTCCCAATACAGCAGTGAGCTGTGGAACCCCTACTCCGGAGACTATCCTAGTAGTGCAGATGGATCCCGGACCGATTCCGACCTTCACTGCGTCCGCTCCGGCATCGATCAGCATCTCTGCTGCTGCCCCAGTGACGATGTTTCCGGCGATGATTTGTGCGCTGTCTACAGCTTGACTGCGAATCTCCCTGACAGTGTCGATGACTCCATGAGAGTGGCCGTGGGCGGTATCCACCACCACGGCGTCAGCCCCTGCCTCGTACAGTGCTAGAGCGCGCTCGACCCCTTTGTCTCCGGTTCCAGTAGCTGCTGCTACCCTCAGACGGCCCTGCGAGTCCTTGCACGACTTTGGATTGTCCCGGCTTTGCTGGATGTCACGCACCGTCATCATGCCAGCACAGCCGCCGTCGTCATCGACCACGATGAGTCTCTCGATGCGGCGCTGATGGAGGAGCTTCTTAGCGACCTCCGGGTCGACATGCTCGGGCACTGTGACGACATCGGTGGTCATCATGGTCGAGACCTTTACCGAGTCGTCGGAAACGAACCTGATGTCGCGGTTTGTGATGATGCCAACCAGCGACCCTGAGTCGTCTACGACAGGGAATCCTGAGAAACCGTGCTGCGACTTAATCGCCCTCAGTTCCCCGATGGTGCTGTTGGGTGAAATGGTCACGGGGTCGAGGACTAGTCCAGCCTCGAAGCGCTTGACCCGATAGACCTCCGCGGCCTGAGACTCCACGCTCATGTTGCGGTGGATAACACCGATTCCGCCGGCTTGAGCCATGGCGATGGCCATGCCGTTCTCGGTCACGGTGTCCATCGCCGCTGAGATGAGCGGGATGTTCAGGGGAATTGAATTTGTCAGACGGGTAGTGGTGTCTACCTCGGCCGGGAGGACCGCCGATTCAGCGGGCATCAGAAGGACGTCGTCGAAGGTCAGAGCCTCGGGCATACCGTCTTGTGCCATTAGGTACGGCCTAAGGAGGCGATACTTGAACGATTCTATCCTAGCGGTAGAATGTGGTCTCCAAGACGCTAAAAGAGTTCGAAATGTTGTGGAATATTAGCTAGACTTTGATGACTTCACGTGAGCAAAAATGCGCAGCGAAACCGGCGACTTCAAGAACCATTGTTGGCCGGCCGCGGCACGAGGAGAGAGTAATGTACGAGCTTGCTATGATTGGCTGGCGCGAGTGGGTTGGGATACCCGAACTCGAAGACGGGGCTTTGCTGGCCAAGATGGACACTGGAGCGTGGTCGAATACGCTACATGCCAGCGACATTGAGATCATAGAGTCAGACCTTGAGAGCCGCGTCCGATTCCGCCTTGAAGAGGATGGCGAGTGGATTGAGAGGCCGGTCTACGACTGGAGGCGCGTTCGCGACACCGGAGGCCACGAGACCATGCGTCCCGTGATTCGGACATCGCTACAGATAGCCGGAATGGACTTCGACATCGAAGTCTGCCTGAAGGACCGTTCACTGATGCGGCACAGGTTCATCCTCGGACGTCGCTTCCTGCGCCAGCACTTCTGCGTACACCCGGGCAGGCAGTGCATCCACCCAAACGAGCGTACGCTACCTAGGATAGCACTGGAATACTGATTCCACCAGTCCTCAAATGCATCCTCTTCCACGCCCCCTCCATGGCCATGGCAGGGACAGAGGCACCGTATGACCCCGGCGAGCCGTCGCCTTGGTGGCTGAAGGGGCTGGCCATCTTCATGGCACTGATGGTGGTGTTCATGCTATTCAGTACCGCATCGGGAATTCTTTCTCCCATGCTGGTCGATAGGTTCATGCCTGAAGATTTCGAGGATATCGAGCCCTATCCGGAGGATGGTACGGATGAGGAGAAGGCGGAATGGGACAGGTCGAATGGAGAATGGGATGCGTTGGTGGAATACATGGACGACATGATGGGGGTGATGGAGTTCTCGGCCGTACATAGCGGCTTGCTGGCCCTCATGGGGCTGTTCTGCATTCCAGTGCTATGGAGGGGTGACAGAGAACTTGGGATCAAACTAGTAGGGGCTTGGGTAGGGGTCAACTTCCTAGGAGGCATGGGCATGATGTGGATGATGTCGAGGATTGGTTTCATGCCCGGATTTGATTATGGCCCTGAGGCGGAGGCGGTGGATCTTGAGTTCTTTGAAACGTTGAGTTTGATTGCCGGATGGGGACAAATACTACTCTGCAACGCTTTATTGCTCGGAATCCTGGTTCTCGTGGCGAACAAATCCAAGCCTAGTACATCCTTCGACATACCCTCTGGATTCCGTCCTAACTAGCCGCCCCAATCTTGAATATCTACCATTCTGTGGTAGGAACATGGAACAGACGGTCCAAGGCATACTAGTAGTGAATACGGAAACGATTCCGGGCATGATGATTACCGAAACTCTCGGGGTTGTCAGCGGCTCGACAGTGAGGGCCAAGCATCTAGGAAAGGATATTTTTGCAGGCCTCAAGAACATAGTTGGCGGAGAACTGTCACAGTATACGGAGCTTCTCCAGGAGTCCCGTGAGGAGGCTGTCGGAAGAATGGTCGCAGATGCGATGTCGCGAGGAGCCAATGCGGTTGTGAATGTCAGATTCGCTACTTCGGCAATC
>Ga0209445_1000255_pt1 | contig 30547 bp, 26 predicted proteins | sample MarorgKNORR_S2LV_4_FD_188223 | JGI IMG/M metagenome (GOLD analysis project Ga0209445, IMG submission 188223) | Marine microbial communities from the Southern Atlantic Ocean, analyzing organic carbon cycling - NADW_A/KNORR_S2/LV (SPAdes) (version 2) | ecosystem: Environmental > Aquatic > Marine >... | reverse complement strand
GTCGGCTACGGCCTCCTCGGAATGACAGAGGTGTAATGCTCTTCCACAGTATGACCGAAGTGCGTGGGCCGACGTACACCTAGAGAAGTTGCATTGCCCGCATCTGTCATCCTGAGTGTAGCGAAGGATCTTCCATGGTTCGGCTGACCAGCCAATCGTCTGGACCGGCGTTCGGCTGGAGCTACGGAACTTGGCAGATTCTTCGTCGGCTGCGGCCTCCTCAGAATGACAGTGGCGTGGGGAGGGGCTCGCGATGGCAAACTTTGGATCGAGAACGCCAACAGACAAAGCGGTTGTACCGCCCGTCCGCTTAGATGTTCTCCGACTGGAAGCGGCCTTGGTAGCCTTGGCTGGCGGCGGTTTCCATGCGGAAGAGGACTAACTGCATCAGCCGGGCGTCGCGTTGCACACGGTAGCCGTCGGGGTGGTAGACCACCAGCAAGGCCTGGGAGCGTCCGCTATATCCGGCGTCCCAAACGGCGGTGTGGACTCCCGCGCCGCTTCTGAGCAGGCTGGAGCGGGGCCTTCCCAGCGCCATGACGTCCAAGGGTAGGTTTACTACCTCGTTGAAGGTCACTAGAAAGGGATCGGGACTCAACTGCAGCCAGCCGTCATCCCCAAACTCCATCGGCTCGGTATCCGACAGAACCCGGTCTGCGTCTGCGGCGCCGATGGCTCCTGGGGTCGTGAGGCGGGCAACGTCGCGAACGGTCATGTCGAACCCGTTGGGCTGGAGCTGCGCCTCAAGCGACAGATAGTGCTCCAACAAAGGTGGAGTACCTTCGATCAGATGTTCGATGGAATCGCGGTCTAGAGGGGTACCGGGCATGGTCACTTCCAAAGATCGGGCTGGAGACCGGGCTAAAATTCAGTCCCGGCCGGCCACATTTTCGATGGGTGGCTGTTCCGGGCCGTGCTCGTCTGGTCTGGGGCGTTCTCCGGGACTAGTCGTGCATGAAGTCCTGGATATCTTGGGGCAGGGGAATGAACTCGGGAATCTCGGTGATGATCGCCTGGGTGGTCATCATCATCCCGGCGATGCTTCCTGCGTTCTCCAGTGCCGACCTGGTGACCTTCACTGGGTCGATTATTCCCGCTTCAATCAGGTTGGTGTACTCGCCGCGGTCGGCGTCGAAGCCGTAGTCGCCTTCACCGTTGCGCACGGCTTCCAAGACCACTTGGCCTTCGTGACCAGCGTTATCACAGATGAGCATCAACGGAGCGCTTAAAGCATCACGGACCATCCTTACACCCAAAGCTTGGTCGCCTTCCAGGGTCTTTTCTAGGTCGTTCAGCACGTGTCCGGCCCGGACCAATGCCACGCCGCCGCCGGGCACGATCCCCTCTTCGATGGCGGCCCTGGTGGCCGAGAGGGCGTCTTCCGCCCTAGACTTGCGCTCGTTGATCTCCGGCTCGGTGGCGCCGCCAATCTTGAGCACCGCAACACCGCCAACCAGCGCGGCCATGCGTTCTTGCAGCTTTTCGCGGTCGTAGTCGGAGCTGGTCTCTTCGATCTGGACCCGCAGTTGTTCTAGCCGTTCCTTGATAGCCTGGTCGTCGCCCTTGCCTTCAATGATCGTTGACTCGTCTTTACTAACCACGATACGGCGGGCCGTTCCCAGCATCTCAATCTCGGCGTCTTCGACCTTCAGCCCGCGGTCGGCGCTGATTACGGTGCCGCCGGTGACGATGGCGATATCTTCCAACAATGCCTTACGGCGCTCTCCGAAGCCAGGAGCCTTGATAGCCACGCAATCGATGGTGCCGCGCAGCTTGTTGACCACCAGGGTGGAGAGGGCTTCGCCGTCGACGTCTTCGGCGATGATCACCAAAGAGCGGCTATTGGCTTGGAGCAACTTCTCCATGATCCCTACGACGTCGTTGGGGGCGCTAACCTTCTGGTCAGTGATCAAGAACAACGGGTTGTCGATAGCAACTTCCATGCGCTGGGTGTCGCTGACGAAATGGGGAGAGAGGTAACCGCGGTCGACACGGACGCCCTCTACGAACTCCAGTTCGTCGGCTAGGGATTTGGACTCTTCAATGGTCACCACGCCGTCCCGGCCTACCTTGTCCAAGGCGTCAGCCAACAGTTCGGCGATGGGCTCTTCGTGGGCAGAGAGAGCGGCCACCCGGGCCACCCGTTCCCGGTCTTCCACGGGGGCGGCCATAGTCTTAAGTTCGGCCACCACGGCGGCTACGGCCATGTCGACGCCGTCTCGGACGCCGATTCCGTTGGCGCCGGAAGCCACGTTCATGAAACCGTTTCGGACGATGGACTGGGCCAGTACTACAGAGGTGGTGGTGCCATCGCCGACCGCGTCGTTGGTCTTGGAGGCAGCCTCTTTGACCAACTGCGCCCCCAGGTTCTCGTAGGGATCGGGGAGTTCAACCTCTTTAGCTACGGTGACGCCGTCACTGCAGACTACGGGCAAGCCGAACATACGGCTGAGCAGCACGTTGCGCCCGCTGGGACCCAGGGTTAGCCCGACGACCCGCTTAAGTTCGTCCACGCCCCGCATCAGACTGGCGCGGGCTTCCTCATCAAATGTCAGTTGCTTGTCCGCCATGACTGTCTCCTCGTTCTACTAACAGGCGTCACCGCAGTATGCCGGCGGCGCAGGTATTATTCGACGTCTACGAATGTGGAAGTAAGAGTCTCCCGATTGAAAATCATGCGTCAGACGGGCGCGATTGTCAACCGGACGTGGAGACTGCTAATTCAGTTCAGGTTTGGCCAGGCACGAATCCACCCAATCAGGGTCAGACCAACGGTTTTACGCCGTCCAGGCCGTCCACCTGCCTGGCTAGGTCGGCGATGGATCTACCGAGGACCGGATGTACGGCGTCTGGGGCCAACTCGGCCAGCGGCACGAGCACGAAAGCCCTCTCGTGCAGGCTGGCATGGGGGATTATCAGGTATGGTTCCTCGACCACTAGATCGCCCATAAGGAGGATGTCGATGTCGATCAGCCGGGGTCCGAAGCGGAGGCCTTCTTCCCGGCCCATGCTCTGTTCCAGCTTTTTTACCCGCTCTAGCAATTCGTCGGGAGGTATGGAAGTTTCGAACTCCGCCACCATGTTAAGGAAGTCGGGTTGGTCGGTGAGGCCCCAGGGCGCGGTCTCGTAGATGCCGGAGGTACGAAGGATCGCGAGGTCCGGACGGTCATTTAGAACGTTCACTGCCTGGGCCAAGTTCTTCTTGCGGTCGCCCAGGTTCGTGCCGAACCCTAGGTAGCCGCTGACCACTGTCAAGATGCTTTCCAGCCTTCCGGCCGCCAACCGCGCACCACGGCGTCGGTGACCCGGCAAACGCGCACCATCTCCTTAACGTCATGCACGCGCACCAGGTCCGCCCCGCCGGCGATGGCCAGGGCCACCGTAGCCGCCGTGGCCTCTACTCGTTGATCGGTGGGCAGGTCCAGCAGCAGCCCCAAAGTCGACTTCCGGGATGTGCCCACCAGGACGGGGCAACCGGCTGCTTTGAGTGCGTTCAACCCGGCCAGTACCTCCAGGTTCTGGTCCGGAGTTTTTCCAAAGCCGATTCCCGGGTCAACGATGATATTTTCTTTCGGGACGCCAGCATCGAGGGCGGTCCTGACGCTTGTTTGCAGGCTGGATCCCACGTCTGGAAGCAGGTCTTGGTAAATGGTGCCTTTCTGGTTGTGCATCAAGACCAAGCCAGCCCCGGTCTCGGCCGCTACCCGTGCCAGTTCCGGCTCGACTTTCAGGCCCCAGATGTCGTTGATTATTACCGCCCCGGCGTCCACGGCGTGCCTGGCCACCTCTGCTTTGTAGGTGTCCACGCTGATGGGCAATTCCACCCGCTTGGCCACGGCCTCCAGAGCGGGCATCAGCCTTGCGAGCTCTTCTTTCAAGGAGACTTTTTCGTGGCCGGGGCGGGTGGACTCAGCGCCGATGTCCAAGATGTCGGCGCCTTCATCCTGAAAGCGCACGGCCTGGTTCACCACCGCGGAAATATCCCCGCTCAAAGCGTCACCTGAGAACGAGTCGGGCGTCACGTTGATGATGCCCATCACATAGGTGCGGGCGCCCCAGGCCAGGGTATCGCCGTTGGCCACGGTTAGGCAGGTGAATGGGGTCCGGACTTGGGGCATGGTCTGGAATCTCCATTATGAATGAAAGGGAATGAACATCTTAGTACGGCCTCATTTTATCACCGTTGGCCGTGTCCAGACTCCTTGCTCCTCGTTCGACGGGTCTGCTACGATTAACCAGGCTTAAGTGTGCCTGAAATCGGACTGTAGAGGCCCGGTTTTCCACCCGGTGGGAGGGGCTGTGGCTGCAGAAAAACGGCAGATAGACGAGAAGATTGATGCCCTCGACGCCATGCGTCAAGAGTCCCAGAAGGGCGGCGGCCAGGACCGTATAGACCAGCAACACAGCAGGGGAAAGCTCACCGCCCGCGAGCGCCTGAACCTGCTCATGGACGAAGGGACATTCGAGGAACTTGACCCCTTCGTCACCCACCGGGCCACCGACTTCGGCCTGGCCGACCGCAAGGTTTTGGGCGACGCCGTGGTCACCGGCTACGGGCAGATGGAGGGCCGCCGGGTCTTCGCCTTCGCCCAAGATTTCACCGTGATGGGCGGCTCCCTTTCCGAGGCCGTGAGCCAGAAGATCTGCAAGATATTGGACCTGGCGGTGAAATCCGGCTGCCCCGTGGTTGGGCTGAACGACTCCGGCGGCGCCCGGATACAAGAGGGCGTGACCAGCCTGGCCGCCTACGGCGACATCTTCCTGCGCAACACCATGTATTCGGGAGTCATCCCCCAGATATCGGTGATCGTCGGCCCTGCGGCCGGCGGCGCGGTGTATTCCCCGGCCATCACTGATTTCGTCTTCATGGTCAGGGGCACCGGCCAGATGTACATCACCGGCCCCGACGTGATCAAAGCCGTCACCGGCGAAGAGGTGACCCACGAAGACCTGGGCGGCGCGGCAACCCACGCCACCCGCAGCGGAGTGGCCCAGTTCGTCTACGAGACCGAAGAGGAATGCCTCAACGAAGTTCGGCACCTGTTGAGCTTCCTGCCAAGCAATAACCTGGAGGACTGCCCCCAGGAACCCACCGACGACCCGGCGACCCGCAGGGAACCAGACCTACGCTACCTTGTGCCCGACGACGCCAACCGTCCCTACGATATGCGGGAGGTTATCTACAAGATCGTCGACGATGAAGAGTTCTTGGAGGTCCACCAGAACTTTGCCCCCAACGTGGTGGTGGGGTTTGCCCGGATGAATGGACGATCGATTGGCATGGTTGGCAACCAGCCGGAGTATCTGGCCGGAGTCTTGGACATCGACGCATCGGCCAAGGCGGCCCGGTTCATCCGGTTCTGCGACTGCTTCAACATACCCATCGTGACCTTGGTGGATGTGCCAGGATTCATGCCGGGCGTGGACCAGGAGTACGGTGGCATCATCCGCCACGGCGCCAAGCTGATCTTTGCTTACGCCGAGGCCACGGTGCCCAAGATCGCGGTCATCACGCGCAAAGCCTACGGTGGGGCTTACATCGTGATGAGCAGCAAGCACCTGCGGTCCGACATCAACCTAGCCTGGCCTTCGGCGGAGATAGCTGTCATGGGCGCCGAGGCCGCAGTTAACATAATCTACCGGGAAGAGATATCCAAGGCCAAGAACCAGGACAAGAAACGCCAAGAGCTGATCAAGGACTACCAAGAGAAGTTCACCACCCCCTACATCGCCGCTGGCCGTGGTTTTCTAGACGATGTGATTGACCCGGCCGACACTCGGGTGCAGATCATCAAAGCCCTGGAGATGCTGCAGAACAAACGCGATAGCCTGCCGGCAAAGAAGCACGGGAATATTCCGCTGTAAGGTTGGTGGCGGACGGGATAGCCCTCACCCTAACCCTCTCCCGTGCGCGGGAGAGGGGACTATTTCTAGGCAAGGCAGGTGTCCCTTCTTCCTTGAGGGAGAAGGTTAGGGTGAGGGTGGAATCTTCGCTGAAGAACTTCCCCTGACCGCCGCCCCACCCCAATCCCAGACGTTTGTAATAGAATAGGCGGGCCCATCCGGCCACCTAGGAGTCGTTCATGAAGTTCGGCGTTTTCTACCAGCTCCCGTGCGCGGTAGACCAAACTCCCGCCGCCCGTTACCAGGACACCATCGCCCAATGCCAACTGGCCGACGAACTGGGGTTCGACGCAGCCTGGCTGGCGGAACTGCATTTCAATCCCAGTTTCTCGGTGATGCCAGCCCCCTTGATGATCGCGTCGGCCATCGCCCAGACGACCAAAAACATCCGCATCGGCAATGCCGTTAACTTACTCCCGCTGCACCAACCGGTCCGGTTGGCCGAGGAAGTTGCGACTCTGGATGTGTTGTCCAATGGGCGCGCCATCTTCGGCGCGGGACGGGGTTCCATGCCCAGCCACTCAGAGGGCTACGGCGTCAGGCAAGAAGAAGGACGCGACCGGTTTCTGGAGGCCCTGGAGGTCATTCTTGGATTGTGGCGTGAGGACCGATTCGCCTATCGAGGCAAATACCACCAAGCTTATGGGTACAATCCGACGCCCAGGCCGATACAACAGCCCCACCCTCCGGTGTACATAGCCGCCAACAGCGCCGATACCTTTGGAATCGTTGGTTCCCTGGGCCACAACATTCTGGTCGCGCCGACCATCGTGACCGCCGAGGGCGCGCTCGCAGGGTTGGCGTCCTACCGGGCCGAGCTGGCCGAAAACGGGCATGACGCCGCGGAGATGAAAGTAAACGTCAACGTGCCCACGCACCTGGCGGCCACGGAGAAGGAAGCGAAAAAGGGGTTCACGAGGACCATTAATAACTATCTCCAGACATTACGGGACATCGGCGCGGCCCGGGGCGCCAGCAGGGGCTCCAGCAGGGCTGATACCCTGACCGCCGAGAGCGTCATGGAAGAGTTCGCCGCCGTCGGGACCCCAGACCAGGTGTCTGCCAAGCTGGAGCATTTCAAAGAGGTCTACGGGCCCCAGGAATTCATGTGTTGGTTCAACATCGGCGGCATGATTCCCCACGCCGAGGTGGAGAGTTCCATGAGGCTATTCGCCCAAGAGGTCATGCCCCGTTTCCACTAGCCAGGCCGTGAGGTGAACGCCATGAGCTCATCTGAGTCATTATTCGAGCACGGCAGGAAGGTCCAGGCGGAGCGCGACGCCCCCCTGGCGGATCGCATGCGCCCCAGTACGTTCGGCGAGTTCGTGGGCCAAAACCAGATAGTCGACCCGGACCGCGTGCTGTTGAGGTCCATCGCCGCCGGGCGATTGCCGTCTATCATCCTCTGGGGGCCTCCGGGCACTGGTAAGACGACTCTGGCCCGGCTGGTGGCATCGTCTACTCAGTCTGATTTCCAGTCCGTTAGCGCCGTCACGTCGGGCGTGGCCGACCTGCGGCGCATCGTAGCCGAGGCCAGAGACCGCAAGGGGATGCACCAGCAGTCGACAATCTTGTTTGTGGACGAGATACACCGGTTCAACAAGGCCCAGCAGGATGTGATTCTTCCCCACGTGGAAGACGGCACCATCACCTTCATCGGGGCGACCACAGAGAACCCGTCATTCGAGGTCATCGCCCCTTTGCTGTCCCGGTGCCGGGTGTTCGCGTTGCAGAGTTTGGACCCGGACCAGGTGGCGTCCATCGTCAACCGGGCTTTGGCTGACCAGATGAGGGGCCTAGGCCCGTTGAACGCAACTTTGGCCGAAGATGCCTTGGCCCATCTGGTGAACATCGCCAACGGCGACGCGCGCATCGCCCTGAACGCCTTGGAGACGGCGGCCTACGCATTCACACCCGATGCCGAGGGCAAGCGGGCAATCGACTTGGACACCATCTCCGATGCATTGCAACGCCGCACTCCGATGTACGACAAGGCGGGGGAAAGCCACTACGACACCATCTCGGCCTTCATAAAATCGGTTCGAGGGTCGTCGCCCGACGGCGCGCTCTACTGGCTGGCCCGCATGATCGAATCCGGGGAAGACCCGCTATTCATCGCCCGGCGCTTGGTGATTCTAGCATCAGAGGACATCGGACTGGCCGAACCCCAGGCGTTATCGGTGGCCATGGCGGCCCAGCAAGCGGTGCATTTCTTGGGCATGCCCGAGGGACGCATACCCCTGGCGGAGGCGACGGTCTATCTGGCCACCGCGCCCAAGAGCAACTCGGCCTACGCGGCGCTGAACGAGGCCATGCGGGACGTGAGAGAGCAGGCCAACGAGCCGGTGCCGCTGCATCTGCGCAACGCTGTCACGGGAATGATGAGGGACATGGGGTACGGCAAGGACTACAAGTATTCCCACGACTTTGAGGGCCATTTCGAGGAACAAGAGTATCTGCCGCCGTCACTCAAGGGAAGGCGCTACTATCAGCCCAGCGAAGAAGGGGCGGAGCAAGAAATCGGCCAACGCCTCAGGCGTTGGTGGAACCGCGAACCGGATGGTGACAAGGGCCAAGCCCCGGACGATTCTACCGGCTAAGTCGAGGTGAAGATCTGGACTTCCCGCTCCAGGTGGTAGGCCGCCAGGGTTTGTTCAGTGTCCACCACGGCTCGCAGCATCCATGAGACCTTGGTGTGACCGTTCTGCACCGAGGGCAGGGTCCGCTCCGGTACCGGAATGCTGAAGGCCCAGACATAGGGCTGGTCCACGGTGAGTTGAACATCGTTATCCAGAGAGACCCGCACCCTGACCGACTCGTCTTCGCGGTCACCAGCCGTCTCGGAGCTGTGTAGCTCCATCCGGATGCTTTTTGCCTGGTCTGTGATATTCATCCGCGCCCGAATCTCTCCTTCTAGGTACCCGCCGGCGCCGACCACGTCATTGACCAAGACCATGGCCAGGATACAGCCGGTGAACACCGCCTCATTAGACAGGTCAGCCGCGCTGCGTCCTGGGTTGACCACCGGGGGTGTGAGCACCGTTATCTCCTCAGATTTGGTGACCGGGTTGCCGGACTCCATCTCCAAACGGCCCGTTACTTCCCACGAAACCTGTGCGACTGAACCGTGAACGGTGGGCGGGGCATCTTTTGGTATCTGGAACCTTGCATACCGGACGACGGGCTCGGAATCGGTCAACTCTGTGTCGGCTAAGAACGATTGGACTATCGGTTGTGACAGGGCAGAGCGAGTTTCCATTCTTCCGGGGCTCTGGCTGCTCGGCGATATTTTCTGCCACCACTGTTCGGTACAGTCCAATTCCACCTGGCCGGTCTTGATCTTGAGTCCCTTTTTCGGCCTTATCGTTATTTGGACATCTATTGTGCCGCCGGGCCGCAACGACCCGCCGGTTGTTTCGATTTCGATCTCCGCCGTGGGGCGGCGAAACCAAGAAAGAATACGTTCTAGAACCTGTGCACCTCCACGCGTGATGTCGATGCTCAGGCCTTTGATGGCCGTGCATCTGAGAGCATGTTAATGGCGAATGGCGACGTAGGCAACCCACCCGGTCTGCCGGTTCGGCTGGTTTCCCGTGAAACGAACAAGAATGCCACCGGGGCCGCTAATCAAATACGTGGTCTCTGAGAAATGCGTAGACCACATGGCCCACGGAGATCGCCAGGGCGGCACAGGCGACGTAGAAGGTCGGCATCTGCAGCTTTCGCGAGCCCTTATCCTCGCCCCGCTCGTCTGGCGGCTGGCCGGTCAACTACAGAGCCCCCAGTGCTCGTATCACGTCGGCAGAACCAACCACTTCCGCCTGGCGGGGGAAGATGCGCTGGGTTAGGAACTCATGGACCTCGACGTCCGAGTCGGCACAACAGTCCTCGACGACGATCAGATTGTAGTCCAAGTCGGCGCCATAGCGGATGGTCGATAGGACTACGCCGCTGGTGGCGTAGCCGAAGATCACCAGGTCGTGGATGTCGTTTGCCCTTAAGGCCACGTCCAACCCAGTGCCGTAGAAGGCGTTTACCCGGTGTTTGCCAACCACCACCTCGCCTTCGATGGGACGGACCGATGGGTGGATGATGTCCATGGGGTCAGGAACGGCGGTCTGGCCCGAAGATTTCCGCTGGCTGAAGGTCTTGTTCCGGTGTCCGATCTCGGGATACCCCGGTCGAAAAACCGTGGCGCAATAGCAGACCATCACCCCAGCCTTCCGCGCTGCGGCTTGCACCGCTGCGGCTTTCTCAACTACACCGCGCTCGGTGGCATGAGGCAGGGTGTTCATCATCTCGGCGTAGAAGTCGGCGATCAGCACCGCCGTGTGGCCGGGCTTTAGAGTGATGTCAGGCATGGCCAGCTCTTATCCCTGGAGTTCCCGCACAACTTTCGAAGTGCGGGACAGCGCTTCTTCCACGTCGTCGCCGGATATATGCCGGTGGGTCACCATGCGGACGGAGTGCTCGCCGGGATAGGAGACCAGCACTTCGGCGCCGACCAGGGCCTTCATGAAATCAGGGACCTTGGCCACTTTCTCATCGACATCGAAGATCACGATGTTGGTCTGGATGCTGTCGGCATCCACGGATAGCCCGTCGATGTTGGCCAGGCCGGCGGCCAGTCGGCGGGCATTCTGATGGTCTTCGGCCAGTCGGTCGACCATGGTGTCCAAGGCGACCAGCCCCGCTGCGGCCAGGATGCCGGCTTGCCGCATGCCGCCACCAACCATCTTGCGCCACCGGCGGGCCTCTGAGATGAAGTCCTTGGAGCCCACTAGGACCGAGCCCACGGGGCAGCTCAATGACTTGGACAGGCAGAAACTGGCGTCGTCCACGTCCCGGGTCAGTTCCACTACCGGGACTTCCAGGGCCACGGCGGCGTTGAAGATGCGGGCGCCGTCCAGATGCACCGCCACGCCCGCTTCGTGCGCCACTTCGCAGACTGCCTTGGTTTCTGCGGTGGTCATGACCATGCCGCTGCACCGGTTCTGGGTGTTTTCCAGGCAGACGATCTTGGTCGCGGCCACGTGTGGGTTGCCCGCTGGACGGATGTTTCGGGCCACGTCTTCAGCGTTTATCCCACCGCTGGCGTTCTGGGGAATCAGTCTGGTTTGGACTCCGGCAAGGGCGGCCTGGCCGCCGCCTTCGTTCCAAAACATGTGGGCCTGGTCGCCCATGACGATCTCATCACCGTGGTTGCAGTAGGTCAGCGTGGCCAAGAGGTTGCTCATCGTGCCGCTGGTCGTCAGCAGGCCTGCTTCATGGCCCAGCATGGCAGCGGCCCGTTCTTGAAGTTCGTTGATGGATGGGTCCTCGCCAAACACGTCGTCTCCCACCTCGGCGTCGGCCATAGCCCGGCGCATCTCGTCGGTGGGTTTGGTGACTGTGTCGCTGCGCAGGTCGATGATTGCCATCTGAAGGTCCCTCCCCAGGTATCCACGAGTAAAAACTATCCGGTATTCTAGCAGCATTGCGCCTGCAAAACGAACGAATACGGGCGTAGGGGCACGGCATGCCGTGCCCCTACGTAATGCAGACTGTCATTCCGATCCTTCCGCGGAAGGATCGGAATCTCGTTGCCGCCAAGAGACCCTGCTATCGAACAACAAGCAGGTTGCGCACCAAGGTAAAAAATCTTGCTAAAGCTCAGCCGTTTACCTAAGATGGATGGACATAAACTAGGAGCAACTATCGTGCGTCAAAGCGCCATTTCGTTCGAAGCAGATGGACTGGAATTCGAGGGTGTTGTAACCCAACCTGACGACGGTTCCGGGCCCTGGCCGGGCGTGGTTATCTGTCATCCCCACCCGCTCCACGGCGGCAACATGGACAACAACGTGGTCTTGGCCTTGGCTTTGGGCCTGGTTGAAAATGGTTTCGCCACCCTGAGATTTAACTTCCGGGGCGTGGGTGGCAGTCAGGGGGTGCACACCAAGGGCGAAAAAGAATACCTGGAGATCCTGGCCGCGCTTGAATTGATCAAATCCTGGCCCGACACCAACGACAAGACCGGTCTGGCCGGATACTCCTTTGGCACGTCGGTGATCCTGGGCCACAGCGAACTGTACGCCGAGGCCGACGCCATCGCCCTGGTGTCGCCGTCATTCCGGTCGGTTGAGGGGACGCCGCTGAAAGAATCCAAAGTACCGGCTTTGATCGTTACGGGTGATAGAGACCGGTTGGTGGACTCAACTCAGTTGGACGCCGAATTGGCCGGTTTCAGCAACGCCCCAGAGTTCAAGCTGTTCGACGGGGTAGACCATTTCTGGTACGGCCAGGAGTCCCGTTTGGTGCCGGAAGTCGACCGGTTCTTTTCCGATAAATTGAAATAGCCTGGCCTTTTCATAGTCCCGAGGCGGACCCGGAGACCCATACGTGAGCGCCGTTACCCCCCGCATTCCCATCTACAAGGACTTTGTCCTGCTGCAACTGGCTTTCCTGATCTTTCTCATCGACCAGTTCTCCAAGTTCGTGATCCGGGACCAATTGCAGTTTCGCGAGTCATTCCCCCGGGAAGGCTTCTTTCGCTTCACCCACACCCATAACACCGGCAGCGCCTTCGGCATTTTTCAGGACCAGAACACGGCCCTGATTTTCGTCTCGATAATCGGCATCGCGATACTGGCCCTGATCTACCGCAGCCAGGTCGTGCCTACCGGTCTCTTGCGTCTCAGCCTTGGGCTCCAGATCGGCGGCGCCGCGGGCAACTTGCTGGACCGGTTGTTGATTCAGCACGTCACCGACTTTGTGGACATTGGCACCTGGCCAGTGTTCAACGTAGCCGACGCATCGATCATCACGGGACTGGTCATCTTGGGGTATATCTTCTTGGTTGCCGAGCCGGTTGATAACAAAGATTCTGGCCTCAACGGCGGCTACGCCTGGTGTCCGGTGTGCGACGGCCAGATGCTGACTGTGACCGGTGGTTGGCGCTGTACCATCTGCGGTGTGCGGGAGCGCGTCGTTGGCGAACTCCTGACGGGAGACCGATTGGTCGAAGAACTGACCGGAGACCAGAAACTTTGACGCTGGAGACGGCGAACCACGAGTACCGGGTTGCGGCCGATGAGTCCCGCTTGGACCAGTTTTTGGCCGGACGGGACACCGGGCTGACCCGTAGCCGGCTACAGCGGCTGATCGTTGAAGGGCAGGTGTTAGTCAACGGGGCAACCGCCAAACCGTCAAACAAAGTGAAAGCCGGCGACCTGGTCTCATTGTCTCTGCCGCCACCTAGACCCTCCAGTCTGGTTCCCCAAGATATCCCGGTCACCGTGGTCTACCAGGATGAAAACCTGGTGGTCATCGACAAACCGGCCGGTCTAGCCGTTCATCCCGGCCCCGGCCACCCCGACCAGACCTTGGTCAACGCCCTGCTCGCCATGTGCCCCGACATCCAGGGCATCGGTGGGGAGATTCGGCCGGGCATCGTCCACCGCCTGGACAAAGACACATCAGGGCTGATGATGGTAGCCAAGACCCACCAAGCTCACATCGATCTTTCCGCTCAGATCAAGGCGCGGCAAACCACCAAGGGGTATCTGGCTTTGGTGGAAGGAACGCCCACGCCTCTCCAGGGGAAGATCGACGCGCCGATCGGCCGCCATCCCCGCCGGCGCACCCGCATGGCCGTGGTTGTTGGCGGGAAAGAAGCCCGCACCAGCTACAAAGTTAGAGACCGGTTTCAAGCTCACAGCCTGCTGGAGCTTTACCTGGAGACGGGCCGCACCCACCAGATCAGAGTCCACATGGTCCACATCGGCCATCCGCTGGTCGGCGATACCACATACGGTCACTCCAGTCCTCTGGTAGACCGTCACTTCCTCCACGCCTTCCACCTGGCATTCAAGCACCCGATCACCGGCGAACCGCTGGAGTTCCGGACCGGTTTGCCTTTGGACTTGGCCCCGGCTTTAGACGTGCTGCGAGACTCGTAGGCGCGGGTTTTTAACCCGCCTGGTTTCGGGCAGCCGAATCTCGAATCTCAAGACCCGGTCATCATGCAACACCGCCCCGGTTTCCTCTGACCGATTTGACATTCCCCGAACTCTTGCCCATTAAAAACCGGCGCCTACGACATTCCCAACTGACGATAAGGCCTTCACTAGAATGATGGTGGGCCTCCGATTTCCTAATTATTCCCATTATCCCCCGTGCCTGGCAGGCTAAGATTGGGCGTGGTCATGCTACAATAATCCCTGCCCATAATCATTTGATTGGAGTGCAACATTGCCCGGAGAAGTCCGCGTTCGGTTCGCGCCTAGCCCCACGGGAATGCCCCATATCGGCAATATCCGCACCGCCCTCTTCAACTGGCTTTTCGCCCGCCACAACGGCGGCAAGTTCATCGTCCGGGTTGAAGACACTGACCAGGCGCGTCTGGTTCCGGGGTCTATCGAGGCGGTGTTGGACGGCCTGCGCTGGCTAAATATCGATTGGGATGAAGGCCCCGAAGTTGGCGGGGACTACGGTCCTTATTTCCAGTCGGAGCGGCTGGATATCTACCAAGAAATGGCCGACCGGCTGGTTTCCCAAGGCAATGCCTACCATTGTTATTGCAGTCAGAAACCACCGGCCGACGATGACCAACGTCAGCGGGACCGCCGGGTTTCAGCCAGCGCCGACTGCCAATGCCGGGACCTGAGCCAAGAAGAGGTCAGCAAACTGAGCGCCGCACAGGAGTCCAAGGTCATTAGGTTCGCCATGCCCAAAGACGGCATCACTAGGGTCAATGACCTGATCCGCGGCGAGGTCGAGTGGCGCAATGAGACGCTGAACGATTTCATCATCATGAAGTTTGACGGCTTCCCGACCTATCACCTGGCCGTGGTCGCCGACGACCACCTGATGGAGATCAGCCACGTGATGCGGGCCGAGGAATGGCTGCCGAGCACGCCCCGCCATCTACAGCTATTTGAGGCCTTGGGCTTTGAGCCACCGAGGTTCGCGCACCTTCCCATGATCATGGGGCCGGACCGGGCAAAACTCTCGAAACGCCACGGCGCGACGGCCATCGGCGAATACATCGTGGACGGCTACCTGCCTGAGGCGCTGCTCAATTTCATGGTGCTGCTGGGATGGTCGTTGGACGACAAGACGGATGTGGTGTCGTCCCAGACGGTGATCGACAACTTCACTTTGGATCGGGTTACCAAATCATCGGCCATCTTCGACCAAGAGAAGCTGCTTTGGATGAACGGCATGTACATACGGGAACTCACTCCGGACCAGCTAGCCGGCGCGATGACGCCCTATCTAGAGCGGGACCTGCCCAAAGACATGTTGCCGGTGGACGAAGAGTACCTGCGCCGGATAGCTCCATTGCTTCGGGAGCGCATCAAGCGTTTGGATGAGTCGGCGGACATCACCGAATATTTCTTCAGGGCCAACGAAACGTTCAACACAGACGATCTAGTGCAGAAGGGCATGGATCGGGACTCGACCCTATCCGCCCTGAAGGCGGCCCTTGATGACCTGAGCGGCGCCGACAATTTCCAGCACGAAAAGCTGGAAGAGATGCTGACGGCCACTGGCGAGAAACTGGAATTGTCCCGCCGCCAATTCTTTGGAGTACTACGCGTGGCCGCCACCGGCCGGGCCGTGTCGCCGCCTCTGTTCGAGATGATGGAGGTCATGGGCAAGGACCGCACCGTGAGCCGGGTCAACAACGCCGTTGAACGGTTTAGCGCCGCGGGCTGACGGTCCAGTAACACAGGATGAATCAATAATGACACAGGCAGAAACCTCGGTTGACTTCGTGCGGGGCATAATCGCCGACGACAACAGGTCGGGCAAATTCGACGGCCGGGTGATGACCCGCTTCCCCCCGGAACCCAATGGCTACCTGCACATCGGCCATGCCAAGTCGATCTGCTTGAACTTCGGGGTCGCCGCGGAGTTTGGCGGCGCCTGCAATCTGAGATTCGACGACACCAACCCTTCCAAAGAAGAGGCAGAGTTCGTCCGGTCGATCCAGGAAGATGTCCGCTGGTTGGGCTTCGACTGGGGCGAGAACCTTTTCTACGCCTCAGACTACTTCGGCCAGCTTTTCGACTACGCAATCCGGCTGATCGAGAAGGGCAAGGCGTATGTCTGTGACCTCACGTCTGACGAGGTTCGGGAATACCGGGGGAACCTGACAGAGCCCGGCAAAGAGAGCCTGTATCGCGACCGGTCTATCGAGGAGAACTTGGACTTTTTCCGGCGCATGCGCGCAGGTGAGTTCGAAGAGGGCGCGCACACCCTCCGGGCCAAGATCGACATGGCTTCGCCCAACTTGAACCTCCGCGACCCGGTGCTCTACCGCACCCTAAAAGAAACGCACCACCGCACCGGCGATGAATGGCCCATCTATCCGATGTACGACTTCGCCCATGGGCAGTCGGATTCGATAGAGCACATCACCCATTCTGTTTGCACGCTAGAGTTCGAGGACCATCGTCCCCTCTACGACTGGTTCCTGGATGAGCTGGATATCTACCACTCCCAACAGATTGAGTTCGCCCGGCTGAATCTCACCCACACCGTGCTCAGCAAACGGCGTTTGATCCAACTGGTCGATGATGGCAACGTGAACGGCTGGGACGACCCGCGCCTGCCCACCATCTCTGGACTGCGCCGCCGGGGCTACACTCCTGAAGCCATCAGGGAATTCTGCGACCGCATCGGCGTGGCCAAGCGGGACAATACAGTTAGCATCGCTCTTTTGGAGCACGCCCTCAGGGATGACCTCAATAAGAGGTCGCCCCGGGTCATGGGCGTATTGGACCCCCTCAAGGTCGTGATTGAAAACTACCCCGAGGGAAAGTCCGAGGACATAGTTTCGGTTAACAACCCGGAAGACATGAGCATGGGCGAGAGAAACATCCCCTTCTCCCGGATCGTGTATATCGAGAAAGACGACTTCCGTGAAGAGCCGCCGCCCAAGTTCTACCGGCTGTCTCCGGGCCGGGAAGTACGCCTCAAGGACGCCTACTACATCACCTGCACCGGCGTGGTCAAGGACGAGACCACCGGCGAGGTGATCGAGTTGCGCGCAACCTACGACCCAGATACCCACGGTGGGACGTCATCCGACGGCCGCAAGGTCCGGGGCACTTCCCATTGGGTATCTGCCGATCATGCGGTGGACGCAGAGGTGCGTATCTACGACCACCTCTTCTCCACCGAAGACCCAGATGACGTTCCGGACGGCGGGACCTTCATAGAGAACTTGAACCCAGAGTCGTTGGTTGTCCTGAAGTCGTGCAAGCTGGAGCAGGGTCTGGATAAGGCCAAGCCTGGGGAACGGTTCCAGTTCTTGCGGCAGGGCTATTTCTGCGTCGATCCCGACTCCACGCCGGAAGCCCCGGTCTTCAACCGGACGGTGCCGCTCCGGGACACCTGGTCTCGCATGGACCAGGCGCGAAAGAAGGGCTAACCGCCGCGATCTAGTATGGGGTGGGCATCTGTCCCTTCTCCCCCGCGCGGGAGAAGGTTAGGCCCGACGGATTCGAGGCTCTCGACGGAGTCGGAGATGAGGGCGTACCTCCAGCCGCCGTTACAATCTTTAATTAATTTGGTAAACCTGCAGGCGGTGCCTGAGGCTATCGGCCACGTAGAGTCGGCCTTGCCCGTCGAGCTTCACCGCCGATGGCCCCCAGAAATAGCCTTCCACGCCGGCGGATATCTCCCGGTCGCGGCGGACCGGCGGGTCTAACTCTGGAAACAGGTCCGCCTCTGACCGTAACTGTCCTTCCTCGGGGTTCACCGCGAAATAATCGGCCGCCCATTTGGAGTCCACCGACTCGCCATGCAGCGTCGCCAGCAAGCTCCCGTTCGGCCCCAATACCTTCACCTTTTCGTTGCCCCAGTCGGCGACATACATGTTGCCGTCGCCGTCCACGGCCAGACCGGCCGGCCGGTGGATGGCGTCGCCTTCGGGAAGACCGTCAAACTCTTCTATCAAAACGCCGTCTGCACTGTAGCGTTGAATACGGTCGTTGCCCCAGTCGGAGATATAAACATCTCCAGCTTCAGTCAGAGCCAAGCCCCATGGCCCCTGGAACTGGCCGGGGCCGGAGCCCCGCTGGCCCCAGGCCGAGATTAACTGGCCGTCCTTAGTAAATTTCTGCACGCGGTGGTTTCCGCTGTCGGTCAGCCACAGGTTGTCGTCGGCGTCAAATGCGATGCTGGAGGGATACTCGAACTGCCCGTCGGCCGAGCCCTTCACACCCCATTGGCTCAGGAACTTGCCGTTTTTATCGAAGATGGACACCCGCTGCAGGCCCTCGTCGGCCACGTAGACCTGGTCTAGGCTATCGATGGCGATGGAACTGGGCCACCAGAACTCTCCGTCCCCCTGTCCGCCGGTGCCCCATTCCCCCAAGAACTCCTCGTCGATCGTGCACATCGACACCCGTTTGGAGGGCAGCCGGACCGTCGTCTCGGGGCCGGCCCGGTTCAGAACATAGATCACGCCCTGGGAGTTGAACGCCAGGTCCACCGGGTTGGTGAACCCCCGCCCAACCGCGGTCAGGAAGCCGATTGTGTGGCTGTATGTGAATGTCTTGGTGGTGGTCATGTCATGTGTCCAATCGAATCGAGTCGAGAGACTGGCCCGCCCTATTGTCATTCCGAGGCGGCCGCAGCCGACGAGGAATCTCTTTCCGCGGTGAAGCCTCGTTCCATCCAAGCAATGAGACCCCTCTCCTTCCCCGGAAGGATCGGAGTGACAACGGCGAGGCGTTTTGGCCAGAACAAGAACCGCCGCCCCCGGGAGGTATCTGCTGCCGAAGGGGCCTAAGCCATCTGATATTCACGGGTGGCTAGGATAACTTGTAGTAATTCGACCACCTGCTGTTCCGAGCAGGACACAGCGTCTTCGGGGGTGAAACTTACCTCGCCGTAATTAGCGGCGAACTCAACCAGCCGCTGGTGGGTGCCTTCGGAGACTTGGAGGCCGCCGACCAATAGCAGACATTCATCCACCAACTCGTTCGGCTGATAGGTATCTCGGCGAGCCTTGAGGCTCTTGATCATAGCCTGGACCCCCGGTTGGAGGGTGTCGCCGATGACTAGCGCTGAGGAGTTGACCCGTTCCACGAGGGTGCCGGTGTCCACCCACTCTGTGCCGGTATGCCAACCCTCGACGGTCGGTGGGTTCAGGATCTCCTGGCCCATGAAGTTGGCGTCGCTGGCCAGGTTGGTGATGTCCCATTGGGGAGTTGTGAAGCTGCCGGCGAGCCTGGCGGTGCCGACGACCAACTCGGTCGGACTCTTGACCTTGGCGTACCAAACATCTTCCGACTTGAAGTAGTCCGACAGGAACAGCGCGCGCAGCATCGAGCGGATATCGCCGCTCGATTTGCGGTACTCCTCGGCCAGGAAGCTGATGGCCTCTTCGTTTGGAGTGTCGGAAACGAAGTAGTTGTAGAGTTTGCCGGCGATGAACCAACTGGTTGCCGGGCGCATGGCGATGATGTCGATGATGTCCTCGCCGTTGAAGTTGCCCGTGCGACCCAGGAAGCGCTTCTCCGTGTCGTCGTGGTCCTCGGGCCGGTACTCGAACTGCCAATCGATGCGTCCCGACGGCCAGATGGAGTCCCGGGACGCCCGGACGCTCATATATTCGTCGTTGGCGATGGTCCAGCCGGTGAAGGCCCTGGCGCAGTTCTTAACGTCGTCTTCGGTGTAGTTGCCGATGCCCATAGAGAAGAGTTCCAGCAACTCGCGGCCGTAGTTCTCGTTGGGGGCGTCTTTATGATTGTCCTTGTTGTCCAGCCAGAAGATCATGGCAGGGTCGCGGGAGAGTTCCATCAATATGTTGTGGAATGCCCCCAGGCCGTGGCGACGGAAGGTGTCGGTCTGGTTGACCACACCCTTGGCGTGGTTCAGCTTGCCGTAGGCGGTGGCGAATAGTCCGTGCCAGAACAAGGCGATCTTTTCCTCCAAGGGCCGCTTGGAGTTGATCATCTTGTACATCCAATAGTTCTGAGCGCTCTCGAAATACATCACGCTGTTCAGGTCGGGCTGGTACCGGCGGAACAAGTCGTCGTCCCAATCGGGGGCGTCTTCGGGATGGACCAGCGCATCGACGGTGGCCTCGTAGCCCTGAGCCCGGTACTCTTCCAACTCCTGAAGGGTGCCGCCGAACCCGGCCCGCCGCATCAGATGGGCCAGTAGTCCAAGTTCTTTATCCGCCATTTGATGGCCTCCCAAAAACGGCCGCTAACCGGGTGATAAAACGTTGCGCGACCGGACATTTCACGATGTGCAGTATCGGATTTGAGGTAGTATAGCATTTCTAAAATCGGCCGAAATACGGGCCACCTTCTTAAGGGATGCAAGACATAATGATGGCAATTTAGGCTTAAACTTGACCGATTCTTAAAAAAAGATTAATATTCCACAAAATACTCATATCGGATTCATTAAATTTCCCTTGACAGGGCGCGGTTTCTTTACATTAATGTGCTAGTGGGTCAACGGGATGAGAGCGGGGCGAGGGTTGTGATGTTGCCCAATGCGTTGTCTACGCCGGTGGCCGAGGTTTTCGGACCATCGGCTTTTCTTTTATATACGGGAGCATCAATGAGGGACTGGGGGAGGTAGGAAAACTGAAGAATAGACGGCCAGTCAACGGCCGGAACCAGAGACACATATCCAGAACGTGCCCGCCGGAAGCGGTTGCGCCAGACCGGATCTAGCCTGAACCAAGAGCAATATTCTCTCTTCATCAATGAGTCTCTGGCGAGACCCCCGGAATATCCACATACCGACGGCGTCAGGTGGTGACGATTCAAAGTGGGGCGGAACGTTCAATAATAATTGAATGAGGGGTTGGGTGTAACGATGATGTCGACAGCCGTGAAGATCATCAGTGATGGGGTTATCAAGATGGACGGCGGGTCCATGTTCGGCCAGGTGCCCAAGGTTGCCTGGGAGAGCAGTGTGGTCACTGACCGCAAGAACCGAATGACGCTGGGCTTGAATTGCCTGTTGTTGCAAGTCAGCGGACAGAACGTCCTGGTTGACACCGGGATAGGCTCCAAAGAGATCGATCAAGACAAAGAGAACCTTGGGTTGGTACCCAGCCGCCTATTGAAGGGCTTGAAGGGCGTGGGTCTCACCCCCAAGGACATCAGCGCAGTGGTCCTTTCCCACCTGCATTTTGACCATTCGGGCGGTTGCACCCGGCTGGATCGGGCCGGCAACTTGGTTCCCACTTTCCCCAAGGCCAAGTATTACGTGCAAGAAAAGTGCTGGGACGAAGCTTGTAATCCCAACGAGCGTTGCCACGGCTCGCACAGGGCGGAGAATTTCCTGCCCATCGAGGAACGGGGTCAACTGGAATTGCTGGACGGCGATACCGAGATCATGCCCGGTCTGAATGTGATCGTCACTGACGGCCATGCTCAGGGCCACCAGATGGTCATGTTCAACCATGGCGGCGATCGGGTGGCGTTCCTGGGCGACATCATTCCCACGCCTCACCATCTGAACCTAGTAGCCATCTCAGCTTTTGACAGCTCTCCCGAGAAAACGCTCGAGCAGAAGCGGGATCTGTTGAGCCAGGCCGAGCGGCAAGGTTGGCTCTTGGTCTTCTCCCACGGCCACGATGTCAAAGCCGGATATCTGGAGCGCCGCGGTGAGATGGGCTACCTCCGGCCTGTAGAACTCTAGACGGCGTCTCTAGTTCGGTTCCGAAAACCGAACTCCACCACCTGTCATTCCGGGGGATACCGAAGGCCAACTAGGAATCTCGTTGCGCGGTTAAGCTTAGTGCCACCCAAATAAATAGACCCCTCTCCTTCCGTGGAAGGAGAGGGGTGACAATGGTACATGGCTGGGGACGGGAGAATCGCCTGGAGCGCCGCTACCGTCGGTCGATTCGAGAAACCAGTTAAGCGACTTCGCCCGTCACCCAGTCCCGGTCCAAACCGGTCAGGCGCGCATCCGTTATAACGTTGCCCAGGTCCCGGTCGCTCTGCGCCTTAACCCTCAAGTAGTTGTCGGTCAGACCGCTCCAAATCCCGCCAGCATCGCGCCCTTTGCCCGGCTCCCAAAGCACCGGCCTGGTCTGGCCCAGAGACCCAAGCCGAAACTCCCGCACCGCCGTGGCCGCCAGCTCCAGCATCTCCCCCGTCCGCTCCCGCTTTTTAATTACCTCGACCTGCCCATCAAGGTGCGCCGCCGAAGTACCCGGCCGAATTGAATAGGGAAAGACGTGCATGTCGCTGAAGCCCACTGACATGGCGAAGCTGTAGCTCTCGGCGAACTCCCTGGCTCCCTCGCCGGGAAAGCCCACGATGGTATCAGTGGTTATCCCTGCGTCCGGAATCTTCTTTCGCACCAACTCCACCGTCTCCGCGAACCGGGCGGTGTCATAGCGCCGCCGCATGGACCGCAAGATGGTGTCGCTGCCGCTCTGTAGCGGGATGTGGAAGTGGGGGCAGAGACGAGGGTCTTCCCACAGCTCCAACAACTCATGAGTGATCTCCTGGGCTTGGAGCGACGACACTCGCAGCCGGTCGATGGACGTTTCGGCCAAGACTCGCCTGATGAGATCCCGCAGGTCTATCCCTGGAAGATCGAACCCGTAGGTCCCCAGTTGAGTGCCGGTTAGTACGGCCTCTCTACAACCGTTCTCGGACCGTCCGTTGATCTCGGCGATGATCTCTTCAGGCGGGATGCTCCGTTCCCTGCCCCGCACTTTGGGCACGATGCAGTAGGCGCAGACCTGGTCGCAACCCTCCTGAATCTTAACCATAGCCCGGCTTCTACCAACCCGCGAGGCCACAGGCGCGTTTTGTATGGACGAGCCGGCTACCACATTGAGCTTGGCCGCAACAGTGGAGACCAGCGTCTCCTTTTGGCGGTTGTCCAGCACCAGGGAGACCTCTTCCATGGCGGAGAGTTCGTCTTTTGCGCGTTGGGCGTAGCAGCCGGTGGCCACCACCAGAGCGTCCGGATTGGCGCGGCGGGCGCGGCGCAGGTATTGGCGGGCTTTGGAGTCTGAGTTGGCGGTCACGGTGCAGGAGTTCAGGATCACCACATCGGCCTGTGTGGCGGATCTGACCACCGTGAAACCGGCCTCTTGAAATTGCCGGGCCAGCACCTGGCTATCAGCCTGGTTCAGCTTGCAGCCGTGGGTGTGGATGGCGACTTTCGGGCTTTCGATTGAAGTGTCCGGGCTCATCTTAGGGGGCCGCGATCCATCTCTTCCGGTTCCTCCATCCCGTCCATTTCGCCCCGCAGCAACGCGCTGAGCAGGTCGCCGCCGGGGGCCATGTCCCAGAGCTTTTCGACGGCCCCTGTGACATCTTCCAATGTCGCTACCAGATGATCGGCCCGGATTCGAGACTCGCGCACTTTCTCAGCGGTCTCGCCGAAGGACGCAAGCTTGGTGAAGGACTCCCTGATCCGTCGGTCCCGGTTCTCTTGGCCCAATTCCAGGGCAAAGTCCTCGACGGCTTTCAGACCGTCCAACTCCCTTCCCCGGCCTAACGCCACTCCCTTCACCGCCAGGGTCAGGCTGCCCCACAGCAGTTCTTCGCAGCGGTCCCAGCGGCCTTGGCGTATCTCGTCCATGGCGTCTTGCAGCAACCGCAGGCTCTGGCCCCGGTAGCGCAACAGGCGGTCTTCGTCTTTCTTGCTCAGTTCTGGCATAGGTTGCCTACGATTTTACCACTGGAGTCTGGTCAAGGAACCCAATCGTGGCGAACCCGGTTGCCAAATCACGACTCCGATGGCAACATAGTGCCTGCCGCAGCCTAGCCAGGAGAAACTACAGAGTGACCACCGGTTCCTTTCGCTTCGTTGGCTATCCCGTCCGGGTCCACGCCGGGCTGGACGCGATCAGCAGCTTGGCCGGCGAGGTTGACCGGCTCCGATCTCAGCGTGTCTTGGTGGTCTGCGGGCAATCGGTGGCCGCCAAAACCGACCTGGTGGACCGAGTGAAACAGGCATTAGGAGAGCGGGCGGCCGGGGTGTTCTCGGGAGGAAAGACCGGTTCGCCGGTGACCTCCGTACTGGAGGGCGTCGCGGCGGCGCGTGAGGTTGACGCGGACGGCATCGTGGCCGTCGGCGGCGGCAGCGCCGTGGTCACCGCCCGGGGCATCACCATCCTGTTGGCCGAGAAGGGAACGGCCCAGGAACTGTGCACCCAATACCCCGAGGGCAAACCCCCGGTCAGCCCCCGGTTGATGGCGCCCAAGATTCCCAACTTTATCGTTCTCACCACAGCCACCACCGCAGTGACTCGCGCCGGCACCGCGCTCATAGACCCGGAATCGGGCCACAGGCTTGAGTTGTTTGACCCCAAAACCCGCCCAGCCACCGTGATCTGGGACGAGCAGGCGCTTCTTACGGCCTCGCCCTGGCTCTGTTTGAACGCGACCGCATCGTGTTTCACCGGCGTGGCTTCAGCCTTGCAACGTACCGGCCCTAACCCACTTGCGGAAAGTGACCTCTTGGAGGCCCTGCGGCTGCTGTTGGAAAACCTGCCGCTGGTAAACTCACAGCCGGATAACCCGGCGGTGCGGATCAACCTGTGCGCTGCGGCTTTTCTTTATAACCGGGCCACGGATGCCGGGGCCGGGGTCAGCGCGTTGGGGGTTGTGACAGCCTTGGCCCACTCGCTGGACACCCGCTACCCGGAATGCGGGCACGGCGACGCCTACTCCATCCTCACCGCCCCCGGAATGCGGTTCAACGCAGAAGCCAACGCCGCCGGCCAGGCCCGTTTCGCGCAGGCCATGGGGGTTAAGAAAGATGGGATGGACGACCTTCAAGCATCCGCGGCCGCAGCCGACGCTATTGAGGAGCTCTTCAAAGGGTTGGGGCTGCCGGTGAGGTTGAGCGAAGTGGGGGTCCCCGAGGACGAAATCGACCTTATCGCAGAAGACGCCATGACCGATTTCGGGCTCCACCGCAACGTCCGCAAGATTCAGAATGTTGATGAGCTTAAAGCCATCTTGGCAACCGTTAAATAACGGAATTTTCCGGCCGATAGATGCGCCGGTGTAAATCTAGGATTTTGGATCTTGCCAAAACCCTTATTCCAGACATAAATCGCTAGAGGGGAGCTATGAAGTACGACTACATCATCGTTGGGGCCGGTTCGGCAGGCAGCGTTCTGGCCACCAGGCTGTCCGAAGACCCGGACAAGACTATCCTGCTGTTGGAGGCGGGTCCGGACTACCCCGACTTCGAGCACCTGCCTGAGGACCTGAAGAAGGGCTACAACGTCTGGCGTTCGGCTTACGGGCCCCATAGCTGGGACTACCGCGCCACGGCCACACCGCTGCAACCGGAACCCATAATCATCCCCAGAGGCAAGGCTACCGGCGGCTCCAGCGCCATCAACGGCCAGGTAGTGTTCCGCGGGCTGCCCGAGGACTACGACCAGTGGGCCGAGTGGGGCAACGACGAATGGGCCTACACCAAGATCCTGCCCTACTTCCGGAAGATGGAGAACGACTGGGACTTTCCAGGTGACGACTTCCACGGCAACGAAGGTCCATTGCCCGTCCGGCGCTTCAAGCGCGAGGAATGGATTCCCATCGCCGAAGGATTCTATCAGGCCTGTATCGGCGTCGGCTTCCCAGAAGACCCGGACCAGAACAATCCCGACTCCACCGGCGTGGCGGCCCGTCCCCTGAACAACATCGACGGCGTCCGCATGAGCACGGCCCTGACCTACCTGAACCTGGCGCGGCACCGGCTTAACATAACGATACGCGGTGGCGTCGCCATCCGGCGTGTCTTGTTCCAGGGCAACCGTGCCACGGGCTTGGAGGCCGAGAGCGGCGGAGAGACATTTAATGTCGAAGGGAGCGAGATCATCCTCTCTGGCGGGGCCATCGGCTCGCCCCAAGCACTATTGCTGTCGGGTGTGGGCTCGGCCCGGGAACTTGAGCATCTAGGAATCAACGTGGTCCGTGACCTGCCCGGCGTTGGCAAGAACCTGCGCGACCACCCAGCGGCATACATGCTGTTTAAAGGGGAGGGCGAGCCCCCCGACATCGACACGCCCAGCCTCCAGGTTGGACTGCGTTTCAGTCTACCCGGATCACCCACCCGAGGCGATTTCCAGATGACGCCGACATTGATGAGCAGCGAGCACCGTCCGGCCAGCGTGAACTTCGAAGACGACACGTTCCACTTTGGCTTGAGTGTGGGCTTGCAGAACGCCACATCGGCCGGAGAGTTGACCCTTAACACGACCGACCCCCACGATCAGCCCTTCCTGAATTACGATTTTTTCTCGGCCGAATACGACCGGGAACGGATGCGTGGCGCGCTGCGCATGGCGGGGGAGGTTGCGGAGCATCCGAGCTTCGCGGTCCATGTTGTCGAACAGGTGAACCCAACAAAAGAGGAACTGGCCGACGACGCGGCACTGGACCGTTGGATCTTGACCAACTGCTACACTCAGCACCACATCTCGGGTACCTGCAAGATGGGGCCAAGCTCCGACCCGATGGCGGTCGTAGACCAGTACGGCCACGTCCACGGCCTGGAAGGGCTGCGGGTTGTCGACGCCTCGGTTATGCCCGACGTCATCCGCGCCAACACCAACGCCACCACGATAATGATCGCCGAGCGGGTGGCGGACTGGATAAAAGAGGGCAGATAGCCATGCTATGGCGGCGTAGGGGCGGGTTTCCAACCCGCCCTGCTTCACGTAGGCCAACTCCCAGATGCACAGACCACGGCACGACCCAAGGCCATTCAGGTTTCCTTGGACGAATTTGGCCTCTCTGGAGTAGGGCAGGTTAGAAACCTGCCCCTACGTACCAGCCCCTCTTGGCCCCTGGCTGCGCCGAAGGGCGATGAGATCCACTACGCTACCCATCCTGCCTGGCAACAGATAGAATAATTAGTGGCTTCGCAAAATTCCCACTATCTAGGACGGTACCAATATGTCCACGCGGCCCAACGTTAGAATCGAACGGGACTCCATGGGTGAGATGGAAGTCCCAGCCGACGCCCTCTACGGTGCGTCAACCATGCGGGCGGTTTTGAACTTCCCCATCAGCGGCCTTGGCTTCCCCAGGCCGTTCATTCGGGCCCTAGGCCTGATCAAGCAGTCCGCGGCCAAGACCAACATGTCGTTGGGCCTGTTGGATGAAAAGATATGCAACGCCGTGGTGGCCGCCGCGCAAGAGGTCATCGACGGCGCGTTGGACCAGCACTTCGTTCTGGACATCTTCCAGACCGGTTCGGGCACCTCCACCAACACCAATGCCAACGAAGTCATCGCCAACCGCGCCAGCCAATTACTGGGGGGCGACTTGGGCTCCAGGCTGGTGCACCCCAACGACCATGTGAACATGGGCCAGTCCTCCAACGACGTGATCCCCACGTCCATCCATCTGGCGGCGCTGCTCACCATCAAAGAAGACCTGATTCCAGGACTGGAATTTCTGGCCGACGAACTGAACAAGAAATCAGTCGAGTTCTGGCCCGTGGTCAAGACCGGCCGCACTCATCTCCAGGATGCTACGCCAGTGCGTTTGGGGCAGGAATTCAAAGGATTCGCCGGTCAGGCCGCATACAGCGTGCAGCGGCTGCACCGGGCCCAAGAGGCGCTGGCTGAGGTGGCCCTAGGCGGCACCGCGGTGGGCACCGGCGTGAACACCCACGAGGAGTTTTCAGCGCGGACCTGTAAGACCGTTTCCGAGGCCTCGGGCGTGCTCATCAAGGAAACGGCCAACCACTTCCAGGCGCAGGCTTCTTTGGACGCCCTGGTGGAGGCCAGCGGCGAACTGAAGACCATCGCCATCAGCCTGCATAAGATCGCCAATGACATCCGATTCATCGCGTCGGGACCCCGGGCGGGACTGGGGGAGATCAACCTGCCTGAGGTACAGCCGGGAAGTTCGATCATGCCTGGCAAGATCAATCCGGTGATTTCAGAGTCGGTGATCCAGGTGGTTGCCCAGGTGGTGGGGAACGACGCATCGGTGACGCTGGCCGGTCAGGGCGGCTACTTCGAATTGAATACCATGATGCCGGTGGCGGCCCACAACATCTTGCAGTCCATCTCGCTCTTGGCGGCTTCGGCTCACAATTTCGCCGACCAGTGCGTCAAGGGGATCACGGCAACCACGGTGGGGCCGGACATGGTCGAAAAGGGGCTGATGTTGGGCACGGCCCTGGCGCCGGCCATTGGCTACGATGCAGCAGCAGCCATCGCCAAAGAGGCCTCGGCCAAGGGAACGACCATCAGAGAGATGGCCAAAGAGAAGACGGATCTGTCGGACGCCGAATTAGACGAATTGCTGGACCTGGAGAGCATGACCGAGCCGGGCATCGGTGCCGGAGGTGCCGGCGGCGGGGGGTAGGCTTTGCTAGCTTCCTGACACTTCTTCTTCGAACAATGGAAGCCCCTGCTCGGTAGCTTTCATGAGGCATTCCAAGCAGCGCTGTTTGGCCTCATGGCCCGCGGATGACCAGAGGTTCTCTGACCGTTGGCCGCAAAGATAGTCGGGCTCGACGTTCTCGATGCCGGTTTTCTCCAGATAGTGAACGTACCCGGTCTTTCGCTCATTGGTCCACCACCACCGGGTGATGCTGGCGTCCAATTCGTCCAAGTAGGTCTTGAACTTGTCCTGCCAGTCGTCCCCTGGCATCTCCACGAGCCAACGACCGTGCTCCGAGTCAGGGTCACGCTCGGCCTTTAACTCGCCGCTTCTGATGTATTCCCGGACGTCCCTTTGAGTGATGTTCAGGCGGCGGGATGCATCTTGTATCGAAAGTTTTTCCACATGGACTCCGTTAAATCTGCCCAGGTGCCGTGCTGTACTCCCGCTAGGCCACCGGATTGGAAGCCATGGCCGGGTCCTCGATGGTATCGGCCAGAGAGCCGCCCGGGGGAACCATAGGGTAGACATTCGTGGTTGAGTCTACCACGAACTCGATCAGGAACGGGCCGTCGTGGTCCTGGGCCTGGCGCAGGGCAGGCAGGACGTTTTCATATTCCGTGACCCTGACCGCGCCCACACCGTAGGCCTCGGCCAGCTTGATGAAGTCGGGCCCGCTAACCGGCACCGCCTTCAGATGGCCATCGAAATACATCTCCTGCCATTGCTTCACCATCCCCAGGTAGCCATTGTTGATCAGGGCGATCTTCACCGGCAGCTTCTCTTCCGAGAGCGTGACCAGTTCCTGAAGAGTCATCTGGAAGCCGCCGTCTCCGGCGACTGACCATACCGGGGCCCCGGGTTTGCCTATCTGAGCTCCAAGCGCCGCTGGCAGCTCGAAACCCATCGCTCCCAGCCCGCCGGATGACACGAAGGTGTCTGAATGGTTGAAAGACAGGTGTTGGGCGGCCCACATCTGGTGTTGGCCCACACCAGTAACCACGATGGTCTCCGGGTCTTCTTGGACCAAGGTATCCAGAGCGCTGATCACCTGTTGGGGCTGCAAGGTATCGCTGGCCGGGATAGCCAGTGATGGGTGGTCTTGCTTCAAGTTTTCGATGTATTGCATCCAGTCGGGCCGCGGTGTATTTGTTACCAGCGGTGTCAATTTCTGGAGGAGCGCCTTGGCGTCTCCGACCACAGGGACTTCCACCGGCACGTTACGGCCGATCTGAGTGGGGTCGATGTCCATGTGAATGATTCGGGCGTGCGGCGCGAAGGTGTCCACCTTGCCTGTGACCCGGTCGTCGAAGCGCATACCCACGCCGACGATCAAGTCGGCTTCGTTCACCGATAGATTGGACCAGTACATCCCGTGCATCCCCAGCATGCCCATGCTCAGGGGATGGCCGCCGGGGAAACTGCCCAGTCCGAGCAGAGTAGTGATCACTGGGATGCCGGAGCGCTCGGCCAAAGATAGCAGTTCCTTATTGGCCCCGGAGGTCATCACGCCGTGACCGCTGATGATCAACGGCCTCTCGGCCCCATTTATCAAGCGGGCCGCTTCTTTCAGCCTCTCCGCCGCTTCTTCGGATACTTCGGGCGCCCGGGGCTCGGTCACATCGGGGAATACTGCGTCGGTGAGTTCCATCTGGACGTCTCTGGGCACATCGATCAGCACCGGGCCGGGACGACCCTCTTGGGCGACGTAGAACGCCTCACGGATCTTTTCAGCCAGGTCGGCGGGGTTCATCACCATGAAGGTGGCCTTGGTGGTGGAGGCAGCGATGGAGCAGATATCGCATTCCTGGAAAGCTTCGCTCCCCAGGGATGCACGGGCAACTTGGCCGGTGATGGCGACCATGGGGACTGAGTCGGCCTTGGCGCCCATGATGCCGGTGACCAGGTTGGTCGCGCCGGGGCCAGAGGTGGCGACGCAGACTCCCACCTTGCCGGTGACTCTGGAGTAGCCGTCGGCCGCGTGGGCCGCAGACTGTTCGTGGCGCACCAAGATGTGGCGTAGTTGGGGGTAGGACCAAAGCGCGTCGTAAAAGGGGAGAATCGCCCCCCCGGGATAGCCGAAGATGACTTCGACACCCTCCCTAAGCAGGCTTTCGCAAATGATCTCCGCGCCTTTTAGCTTTCTTGTAGGTTCCATATCCGTCCAGCAGCCTCCATAAATGGTAGGACTTTCTCCTGCAGAGAAAGGCGCCTGAAGAGCTGCTGCCGGGCAATAAAAAAGCCCCATCCCAACATAGGGACGGGACGTTACATTCCCGCGGTACCACCCT
>Ga0209445_1000253_pt1 | contig 30587 bp, 34 predicted proteins | sample MarorgKNORR_S2LV_4_FD_188223 | JGI IMG/M metagenome (GOLD analysis project Ga0209445, IMG submission 188223) | Marine microbial communities from the Southern Atlantic Ocean, analyzing organic carbon cycling - NADW_A/KNORR_S2/LV (SPAdes) (version 2) | ecosystem: Environmental > Aquatic > Marine >... | reverse complement strand
TGCGGGCTGGTCGAGATCTCCAGTCGCGATGGCTTCAGCCTTCTCGACGTTCGCCGCGTAACTGCTGCTAGGGCTGAAGGCGATCGCGTCTTCTCCAGATTCTGCAAGGACGTGAAATTCGTGACTTTCTCCATCGCCCATCGTGCCGGGATCGGCGTCGACGGCCCTGAAGTCCAAGCCGATACGGTTCAGAATCCGAGAGTAAGCGTCGAACATGGCCTGGTAAGTTAGTTCGAATGACGCGTCGTCCAGATGGAATGAGTAGCCGTCCTTCATCACGAATTCACGGGCGCGCAAAAGGCCAAAACGCGGCCGTATTTCGTCACGGAACTTGGTGTTGATTTGGTATAGGTTACAAGGCAGTTGTTTGTAACTAACGATCACCTTTCGGATCAGATCGCTAACGACTTCTTCATGGGTAGGTGCGAGGGCGTATTCTCGATCGTTGCGATCACGCATCCGCATCATTTCAGGCCCCATAACGTCCCAACGTCCACTCTCTTGCCAAAGTTCAGCGGGTTGGACCATGGGCATGAGTATTTCTTCGGCGCCTGCGTTGTTTAATTCTTCTCGAACAATGGCTTCGATTTTTCGGAGTACACGGAGGCCCAAGGGCAGCCAACTGTAGAGACCGGAAGCCAGCTGCCGGATACATCCAGCACGTAGGAGTAACACGTGACTGGCGACATCGGCATCGCTCGGTGTTTCTCTAAGTGTTGGGACTATCGTTTGGCTGCTTAGCATGGGGCAGGATTATCCGTGATGGAACGAGATCATGTCTCCCCCAATCTAACGAGATCCGTCTTTTCGCTCCGAGGGTTCGATTGTTGGATCGACAAAGGGTGTCGAGATGGAAATTTGTTTCGTTATAGCCATATAGCCATGTTGCGATATCTTCACGAGTCCTAGCGCCTATAAGATAGATTTTTTGGAGATTGACGCGACGGACGGTCAGGTGAAACCTTACACGCGATGTTTTTAACTGGAAATTTCTATATTCTTCCCGGCTGCCTGAGATTGGTTAGGAGGTTCCGAGGTGCCCATATACGAGTACGCGTGTGTTTCGTGTGAGCATCAGTTTGAAACGATTCAGCGGGTCGGCGAAGACCCACTCAAGGATTGTCCCGAGTGCGGTAAAGCTGAGCTAAAAAAACTCGTTTCGGTCGCTGCCTTTCGACTCAAGGGAGCCGGATGGTACGAAACCGATTTCAAATCAGGCGATAAGAAGAACATCGCGGGGGACGAAAAGAAGAACGAGCCGGACAAGTCGGGCGAAGCGGAATCCTCAAAATCTGAAGCCACGTCTGATGCCTCCAAGACCGACGTCTCGAAAGACACTGGAAAGTCCGAGTCGCCAGCGGATTCAACCAAGAAAGCCGAACCCAAGGCATCGAGGGAACCCAAGGGCGGGTCGTCTAAGAACACGAGCTCGAGCTCTTCTGGCTCCGATTAGCCGTGGGGCTGTGTTAGGCTGCCCGCGCCCAAATTCCATATCACAGACCAGGGTTCCGGGATGCGCACCCATTATTGCGGCGAACTGAATTCGAGCTTCGTTGGCGAGGAGGTTGAGCTCACAGGGTGGGTTCATAAACGTCGCGATCATGGCGGAGTTATTTTTCTCGATATCCGCGACCGTAGCGGGATCGCTCAGGTCGTTTACGACCCCGACACCGAAGAGAGCTTTGCCGTCGCAGATATGGTTCGTAACGAGTTCGTTCTACATGCACGCGGCCGCGTGCGTGCAAGGCCAGAAGGCACGATTAATCCCGATATGAAGACGGGGGAGGTGGAGGTTCTTGGTTCCACGTTAGAAATTCTCAACGCTTCCGCGACGCCGCCTTTTCAGTTGGATGAATATTCGTCGGCTGGCGAAGACGTCCGGCTTCGATACCGATACGTGGATTTGCGTCGACCGGAGATGCAGGCACGATTGCGTCTTCGTTCAGAGGTGACGAGTTGTGTGCGCCGGTTTCTCGAGTCGGAAGGATATTGGGAGATCGAAACCCCGACATTGACTAGAGCAACGCCAGAGGGAGCGAGGGATTACCTTGTTCCAAGTCGTACCCATGCGGGCGAATTTTTTGCTCTGCCGCAATCGCCGCAACTATTTAAGCAACTGCTCATGATGTCCGGAATGGACAAGTACTACCAGATTGCTCGCTGCTACCGCGACGAAGATCTGCGGCACGACCGCCAGCCTGAATTCACACAGATTGATATTGAAGCGTCGTTCGTTGACGAGGGCGAGATGATGCGGTTGACCGAAGGAATGCTGAAGGGCCTTTTTTCCGAGGCTCTAGGGGTAGATCTGGGCTCGTTCCCCGTCATCACCCACGGCGAGGCGATGCGGCGATTTGGATCGGATCGTCCCGACCTACGAAACCCATTGGAGCTGATCGACATCGATGATCTGATGAATGAGGTTGAATTCAAAGTTTTTAATGGTCCCGCCAACGATCCCCAAGGCCGAGTTGTCGCGCTTCGCGTGCCTCATGCCAACGAGGTCCTTTCTCGTAAGCAAATCGACGACTACACCGAGTTTGTGAGTCAGTATCGAGCGAAAGGTCTCGCATACATTAAGGTGAACGACGCCCAAAGCGGCATCAACGGTGTCCAGTCGCCGATACTGAAATTCTTACCCGAAGACGTGATAACGAGCCTGCTGGAGAGAGTCGGGGCCGATACGGGAGACATCGTATTTTTCGGAGCTGATCGGGCGCAAGTCGTGAATGAGTCAATGGGGGCTCTCCGAAATCGTCTGGGCACCGACATGGATCTCTTGTCCGATGGGTTTCGACCGTGCTGGATTGTCGATTGGCCAATGTTCCATGAATCGTCTGACGGCACCTGGGCGCCGGAGCATCATCCATTCACCCAGCCGGCGTGCGAGTTAAGCGAGTTGCAATCGAATCCTGGCGCGGCGCGGGCGAGGGCATACGACGTCGTTATGAATGGGTGCGAATTGGGTGGTGGGTCCATGCGAATCCACGACGCAGCGGTACAAATTGCAGTTTTCGAAGCGCTAGGTCTTGGTCAAGAAGGCGTTATCAAATTTGGGTTTCTGCTGGAGGCTCTTCGATTGGGTTGTCCGCCACATGGTGGAATAGCCCTTGGTCTTGATCGATTAATTATGCTCATGAGCGGCACTGAGTCGATTCGCGATGTGATTGCATTTCCGAAAACTCAAACGGCTTCGTGCCTCTTGATGTCGGCGCCGAGCTCAGTGGACGAGCACCAACTACGCGAGCTCGGGATCCGAATACACGGCGAATAGGGACCGGAAGGCGTGGCTGGACATTCAAAGTGGGCCAACATCAAACACCGAAAGGCGCGCCAAGATGCCAAGCGCGCGAAAGTGTGGACGAAAGTTATTCGTGAAGTCACCGTCGCTGCCAGACTCGGCGGGACTTTCGTCGATGACAATCCCCGACTACGCGCCGCAGTCGATAATGCGTTATCGGTCAATATGCCTAGAGATACGATTGACAGGGCAATCGCGAGGGGCGCGCGCGACCCGGAAGGAAACGACGTTGAAGAGCTAGTTTACGAAGGTTATGGGCCAGGCGGTGTGGCAATTCTGGTCGAAGCCATGACCGATAATAAGAACCGCACGGTGGCTGAGGTTCGACATGCGTTTACAAAATACGGTGGGAACTTGGGAACCGATGGATCCGTTGCCTATCTATTCGAGCGCCGAGGACTTATCAGCTTTGCTCCGGGTGCGGATGAAGATGAGGTTATGGACGTCGCTCTCGATGCCGGTGCAGAAGACGTGGACAGCGATGACGAGGGCGCGCTGACGGTGATCACGACGTTCGAAAGTTTTGGTCGTGTGGTGGATGTGTTTCGCGCTCGCGAAGTCGAACCGGGTCATGTGGAAGTTGCCATGGTGGCGTCAAGTACGAGTATTTGTGATGCAGACACAGCCGAAAAAAATCTGCTTCTGATCGATGCCTTGGAGGATCTTGACGACGTTCAGAACGTGTATTCGAACGCTGACTTTCCAGACTCTGTGTTGGCCTCGTGATTCGTGTTCTGGGGATTGACCCAGGATCCCGCGTGACCGGATATGGCATCGTGGGGATAGAGGACGGGGCATCGATCTACGTCGCTAGCGGTTGTATACATACGACAGGGCCCGATTTTCCGTCCCGGCTCAAAGATATTTTTCAGGGCGTTGATGAACTCATAAAACAATACCGGCCCGATGAGTTTGCGATTGAAGAAGTTTTCGTGGCACGCAACCCCATGTCGGCATTGAAATTGGGTCAAGCCCGAGGAGCCGCCATTACCGCGGCAGTGACGCAGGATCTCGGCGTGAATGAGTATGCCGCACGCCGTATTAAACAATCCGTGGTCGGTAGTGGGCGAGCAACCAAAGGCCAGGTCCAACATATGGTCCAAGCGCTACTCAAATTACAGGGCGTTCCGTCGACGGATGCGTCCGATGCGCTTGCAGTGGCTATCTGTCATGTCAATACTCGGTGGCAGCTAAAGCAAGGAACGCCATGATTAGTCGTTTGCGAGGACGTGTCGTCAATATCAGCGATAACGTTCTAATCATCGATGTGCAGGGTGTCGCGTACGAGGCGGAAGTAACCGGGACGACATTGGCGACGGTGGCAGGCCACGAGGGTGAGGTCGACGTCTATACCCACCTTGTCGTCCGAGACGATACTCACGCCTTGTTTGGATTTGCCTCGTTAGCGGAGCGGGAACTATTTCGAGCCTTGATCAAGGTCAACGGCATCGGACCAAAACTGGGATTGACGCTTCTTTCTTCACTTACACCAGAGCAATTCGCCACGTCCGTAGCGGACCAGGACGTTGCCGCGATGACGCGCGTTCCGGGTGTCGGCAAAAAGACAGCTGAACGGCTGCTGATGGAACTCAAGGATCGGCTCGATACACTGCCCGTTGGAATTACCCGTGGAGCTACCAACAAGGAATCAACCGCAAGAGAAGCTGAGCTCGCTCTGGTTTCACTCGGTTATCGGCCACTAGACGCAGCTCGTGCCATTGACAACGTTTACGCGGCGGGTGAACCCGTCGAAGAGCTTATCCGGATGGCGTTGCAACGGATGACGACAAACGCATGAGCATTAAACCGGACCGCATCACTTCCGGACAAAGCGGCACCGAAGATAGGGCTTTTGATCGAGCCTTACGGCCGCAATTGATAGGGGACTTCGTGGGACAGAATTCCGTTAAGGAACAAATGCAGATATTTGTCGAAGCGGCGCGTAAACGTAACGAACCGCTGGACCACACCTTGATCTTCGGCCCGCCTGGACTTGGCAAGACGACGCTCGCCCATATCGTCGCTAATGAAATGCAGGTGGGATTGAAGACTACGTCTGGTCCTGTCATTGAAAAGGCAGGCGAATTGGTCGCTCTCCTAAGTAATCTTGAAGAGAACGATGTCCTTTTCATTGACGAAATACATCGGTTGTCCGCGTCGGTCGAAGAGATACTCTACCCGGCGATGGAGGACTATCGCATCGACATCGTTATCGGTGAGGGACCGGCGGCGCGTTCGATACCCTATACGCTCAAGCCTTTTACTCTGATTGGAGCGACGACCCGCGCAGGCCTTCTGACTTCGCCGCTAAGAGATCGATTCGGCATTGTCCACCGGCTTGAGTTCTATGCGGTCGAGGAATTGACGGAAATTGTGACGCGTACTGGCCAAAGACTCGACGTCAAAGTCGATGCCGAGGGGGCGTTGGAAATTGCGCGGCGGGCCCGCGGGACGCCCCGAGTGGCCAATCGACTGTTGCGTCGTGTCAGGGATTACGCGGAGGTACGGGCGGATGGAAACGTGTCGGCCGAGACGGCAGACGCGGCACTGGAGTTACTTAATGTCGATGAGGAAGGTATCGATGTCATGGATCGAAAACTACTTCTCACCATTCTTGAAAAGTTCTCGGGTGGACCGGTCGGTCTGGATTCGTTGGCGGCCGCGATTGGAGAAGAGCGGGATACGATCGAGGATGTCGTCGAACCCTACCTCATTCAACAGGGTTATATGATGCGTACCCCGCGGGGTCGGGTTGCGACTGAGCGTGCGTATCACCATTTTTCGATAGCGCCGCCTACGCCAGTGGGTAATCAATCCGATCAAAACGAGCTTGAGCTATAAGATTTAACTGATGTCGGAACCCCTCTCGATATACGCGCTCATCGCAAACGCGAGCTTGCTAGTGCAAATAATCATGGCCCTGCTTGCGGTTGTATCGATAGCTTCTTGGGTAATGATTTTTCAGCGATGGAGAGCGCTCGACCGGGTGCAGTCGGAGCTAAACGAATTCGAGGACTACTTCTGGAGCGGAATTGATTTGCGTGAGTTGCATAAAGATCTGGGGAACGATTCGTCACTCACCGGAATCGAAACGGTGTTCGTTTCTGGCTTCACCGAATTTCAAAGACTCTCAGAGCAACCCAATACCGACCCGGATTCGATCATGCAGGGTGTGCAGCGGGTTATGCGGGTAGAAGTTTCGCGGGAGGAGGAACAACTCGAAAAGCACCTCGGGTTCCTTGCTACCGTGGGTTCCACGAGTCCGTACGTCGGTCTTTTCGGAACGGTCTGGGGCATCATGAATTCGTTTCGGAGCCTTGCCAACATGAGTCAAGCGACGCTCGCTTCGGTCGCACCTGGAATTTCAGAAGCACTTATTGCGACAGCGATGGGTTTGTTTGCAGCGATACCTGCTGTGATCGGTTATAACCGCTTCTCGACTAGAGTCGATGTGCTGATGAAGCGATACGAGGCGTTTGCCGATGAGCTCACCTCTATCTTGTTCCGCCATGCACATTCCGAAAAAACCTAAAGTATGGCGACCCGTCGTAAGCCGATGTCTGAAATCAACGTGGTGCCGTATATCGACGTGATGTTGGTTTTGTTGGTTATTTTCATGGCGACTGCACCGATATTGACGCAAGGAGTGGAGGTAAATCTGCCGCAGAAACCTTCCGATCCACTGTCCAACGACCAAGACGATCCGTTCATTGTCAGCGTTCGTAGTGATGGGGCGATATTCATTAACGTGGGTATGCGTAACATGGAAAAGGAGGCCAATCGGGTCACAATCTTTTCATTGGAAGACCAAGCCTTGCGGATTATTGCTGCGCGGCCAGACATCCCCGTTTTTCTTCGGGCAGATGCGGACCTAACGTATGCCGAGGTGATCGAGATAATGACGGTCCTACAGAAGTCGGGGGCAGAAAGCGTTGGGCTCATCACCGACCCTCCGGACGTCTAACGGTGGGAAAACTAACTGATTACGGTCTGCCGATTGTCGGTGCACTTGTACTCCATGCGGTTGTGGTTGCAATGCTCGAATGGGAGTGGGCACCGAGTTCTCGGGAACCCGTAGTCGTACAGCCGAAAGCGATCAAGGCAATGCTCATCGTTCGTGAAACGCGTCGCTCAGCACCGAAAAAGAAACCTCTGCCCGCAAAAACGAACGGGAAAATCACTTCGACACCGCCGAAGACTCCCTCGGTTCGAAATCGCGCGTTTGGTGACCAAGACAGCGCGTCGTCGAAAGTAAAAGAAACGGGCGAACAACGCATGGAGCGTGAGCGACGCGAACGAATGAAAGCGCGGCGCCAACAACTTCAAGAAATGCGGCGTCGCGACTTTGAGCGCTCGTTGACTCAAGACGCGATCGATATTTCCGTTCGCGCCGATCAAGATGTAGCACAATCCTATGTGGACGGCATATACGCCAGTATCGTAGCTCATTGGTCGAGGCCGCCAAGTGCCCGCAACGAAATGGCCGCCGGTATTCTTGTCGAGCTGTTCCCGACCGGCGATTTGAATACAGTCAGCCTGCTCGATTCGAGTGGAAGTACGGCGTTCGACCGGTCCGCGTTAGCTGCTGTTCGCAAAGCACGGCGCTTTGAGGTACCTCAGGATAGCGAAGTGTTCGAAGCACAATTCCGTAAGTTTCGACTGTTGTTCAAACCGGAGGATCTGTTGCGTTGAAAAAAGTGATCTGGTGGGCCGTATTCGCTTCCCTCCAGGGCTTAGATGCCCTAGAAATCGTCATCGACCGCGGAAACGACAACCCTATCCCGATCGCCGTTGTCCCATTTGCGTCGTCTAATTCGACGGGCGATATCTCCGGAGTTATTTCGTTTGACCTGATACGAAGCGGGCAATTTTCGCCTATTGAGAAAGAAAACATGCTCTCCTACCCATCCCAACCAGAAGATGTTTACTTTCGTGATTGGCGGATATTGGGTATGGAGTACTTGCTTATCGGGCGTCATCTTAGCCGCGTGGACGGTGGGATCACGGTGACGTACCGCTTGTTTGATGTGAGTGCCGAACGTGAGGTGAAATCGGGTGAAATCACGGCGCCCCGAGATCGTATGCGCGACATCGCGCACCGAATCGCGGATGACGTGTATGAAGAAATAACCGGTATTAGGGGTGCTTTTTCGACGCGAATTCTATACGTCCTCGTCGAAAACATTGGAACCTCGTACGCGCGCTACAAACTGGAGATGGCGGATTCGGACGGTGAACGTCCGCGGACTCTTTTTGAGACGTCGGAACCTCTTCTATCGCCTAGTTGGTCCCCCGATGGTCAACGAATTGCATACGTTTCCTTTGAGACCGGCAGGCCGTCGATTGTTATTCAGGAACTTGAGAGTAACGTTCGACAGCGCCTTCCCTCCTATCCCGGTCTTAACGGTGCCCCGGCCTTTTCCCCGGATGGGCGAGAATTGGCGATGGTGTTGTCGAGGGACGGAAATCCCGAAATCTATACCATGGAGATCGCGACGCCGGCGCGCAGACCTCGACGGGTAACGCGCCACGTATCGGCCATAGATACGGAACCTGGCTGGACGCCCGATGGGAAGAGTCTGATTTTCACGTCGGATCGTGGTGGCCGACCACAGATTTACCGGGTCGATTTACGGACGTCGTTGACCGAAAGGCTGACGTATCACGGTGATTATAATGCCCGTGCCCGGCTGCTCCCCGACGGGCGGCATCTAGTGTACGTGCATCGGCGTGAAGGTATTTATCACATCGCTTGGCAAGATCTTGAAACTGACGAAGGTCCCCGGGTATTGACGAAAACGTCGCTGGATGAATCGCCGTCGCTGGCGCCGAACGGAACCATGTTGATATATGCGACTCAGGACCAGGGCCGAGGTATACTGGCCGTAGTATCCATTGATGGTCAGGTTAAATATAAATTACCGTCGTCGGCAGGGGATGTCCGGGAACCCTCCTGGTCGCCGTACCTCGATACACTGTCTGCAACTCGTGGGTTATAGATTGATGAGGAGAGAGGAATGATGAGGCAGGTCAGAAGGTACAACGTGGCATTGTTGGTTGCGGCCGCGCTAATTCTTGTGGGTTGCGCCAGTCAACAGGAACCCGAGCCGGCCGCTCAACCAGCGGCACCGGTTGATGTTGTGCCGGTGCAATCGCAACCTGCGCAATCGCAAGCTGTTCAAGCCGAACCGGAATCGACCGATTTTGATAGCCGTAGCCGACCCCTCATGCCGACTGGTCGAATCTTGGCGACTAAGTTTTACTTTGAACTAGATCAGGCCCGACTTTCCGCTCGCGATTTGCGCCTTCTTGAGATGCACGCGAACATTTTGACTCGGAATCGTGATCGTCGTTTAGTCATTGAAGGGCACTGTGATGAGCGTGGAACACGCGAATACAACCTTGCGTTAGGTGAACGTCGTGGCAATGCGGTGCGTAGTTTTCTAACATCAGCCGGAGTTCGACGATCCCAAATTGAAATGGTCAGCTACGGCGAAGAACGCCCAGACGACCCCGGACACGATGAGTCCGCGTGGAGTAAGAATAGGCGCGCGGTAGTGATTTATCGGTAAGTGCTTGTTCGCAGTGCGAACAGACAAGACACAAAAAAGAAGGCGTGGAACGAAGGGGCTGCTCTTTTTTTTGTGCACTCTGTTCGGTTACGCGACGGTTGATGCAAACGGCGCGGCTCCGATCGTCGATCAGACCCCGGAACGGAACTCGAGCCTCGAATCCGCTGACGGGACTGCGAGTAACAATACGGGGTTAGCGGCACTCTTTTATCAATTGCAGGTTTTACAAGAAGAGCTGGCAATCGTTCGGGGCATGCTTGAGGAGCAGATTTATCGGGTCGATCGGCTTACGCGGGAACAGAATCGACGTTACACCGACATTGACCGACGGTTCCGCGAACTTCGGGCGATAGATGTCGCAACGGAACCGCATGACGAGACGAATATTCCGCCGTTGCCGCCCGTTATCGATCCTACCGGTACAGAACGCGGTTCGTATGAAAGCGCGTACGCGCTCACAAGTGAGCGTAGGTTTGATGACGCCATTGTCGCTTTCGATCAATTTATCGTTGATTACCCGAACGGGCAGTGGACTCCCAACGCATTTTATTGGTTGGGGGAATTACATCACGCCACTGACGATCTAGAAAAAGCGCGGCAGTCATTCGTACAGGTGGTCACCTTATACCCGGATCACGCGAAAGTACCTGACGCGTTATACAAACTTGGCAAGGTCTACCATCAGCTGGGCGATACTGTGCGCGCACGCGATTATCTTGATCGAGTCATCAAAAACCATCCGGGAACGGTCGGTGATCTCGCCAAATCGTACGCATCCGAGTACCTCTAGCGTCGTGTCAGAGGCCGAGACGCTTCGCGTCACGGAGATTTTTCTCTCAGTGCAGGGTGAATCGAGGAGCGTCGGCAGGCCTACAGTCTTTATTCGGCTGACCGGGTGTCCACTTCGTTGTCAGTATTGCGATACCGCGTACGCGTTTCATGGTGGCTCAACGCTCGCGTTAGATGCCATTCTTAATCGCGTAGATGAACTTGGCGTGCGGCACGTAACGGTGACTGGGGGCGAACCGCTGGCACAACCGAGGGTACTTGGCTTGCTTGCCGCATTGTGTAATCGGGGTTACGTGGTGTCACTCGAAACCAGCGGAGCGATGGATATCACCGCCGTCGATCCAAGGGTGAGTCGAGTTGTGGATTTCAAAACTCCAGGATCCGGAGAATTGGATCGGAATCTCTTTTCAAACGTGGCTGCATTGCGGGAAAGTGATCAGGTGAAATTTGTGATCTGTGACCGACGCGATTATTGCTGGGCAAGGGACATCTGTGCGGAGTACGACCTCACCGCGCACGTTGGCGAGGTACTGTTCTCCCCATCAGCATCTGAGCAGAATGCTAGGCACCTTGCCGAGTGGATCCTCGCGGATCGGCTGGACGTACGTTTTCAGATACAACTCCATAAAGTTCTTTGGGGCGACGAGGCAGGTCGTTGACGATCGGCGTCGTACTTTTGTCAGGCGGCCTTGATTCCGCGACGACGCTGGCGATAGCGAATGACCGGGGATTCGAGTGTTACGCGCTGTCTTTTTTTTATGGTCAACGGCACGCCATCGAGTTAGAAGCGGCCCGAAAAATTGCGGTATCCGCTAGTGTTAAAGAGCACCGTGTTGTTTCGATTGATCTTTCTGAATTTGGTGGGTCGGCTTTAACTGATGCAGCGATAGAGGTGCCGGAGGCACCAACGACAGGTATTCCCGTGACCTATGTGCCGGCACGAAACACCGTGTTCTTATCGTTAGGGCTTGCTTGGGCCGAAGTGCTGGGTGCGCACGATCTCTTCATCGGCGTCAACGCGGTGGATTATTCGGGCTACCCGGACTGCCGTATTGAGTTCATCCAAGGGTTTGAAAAGCTAGCTAATCTGGCGACTCAAGCTGGGGTCGAAGGGAGTAGGTTTACAGTTCATGCGCCCCTCATCGAATTGCCAAAGGCTGACATCATCATCAAAGGACTGCAGCTCGGAGTGAACTATGGGAACACGGTCTCATGCTACCAACCTAATCGAGATGGCGAGGCTTGCGGACGATGCGATAGTTGTCGTATCCGCAGGGAGGGATTTCAATCAGCGGGCGTGGTCGATCCCACGCGATACTACTGAATCGCTTGGCGATCGAGATCGTTGTGAACTAAAACAACACATTGGCTTGCAAAAATAGTCTTAGGTCCCAAAGCGATGGGGCGGCCTCCGAGCCGCGCGAGGTAGTGCGTGCTCTTACGCGGCATCGATTTGTGATCGCTCAATACAAAGATCGCCGGTGAGTCGAACGAGGTCTCACGTATATCGGATCCTTTTTTGTCTAGGTAATAAAAGCCGGGAATCGCCGCTGCTTTGATCATTGACTCAAAACTACGATGCGTGACTTCGATACCACTTTCACAAATGACCGTTTCGTCACGACCGAGGCGCGTTCCTTGGGCGAGGGCAGTGCGCATCGATGCTGCGATGGAGCGCTCGTCAAACCCCCCGAGCGAGCCGATGGAATTGCCTCGGTAGGCAAGCACGCGTGGTGGGCAAGGAGGTCCCTCGAGAACGACCCAGATCGACGTATCGAAACGGTGTTGATTGGCATAAAAGAGAGCGTTCGCGATGGATTGAGCGACGACTTCTAGGTGATTGGCTGAAGGTAGGTTGTCGAGGGAAAAGCGGGGCGCCGTGGGCCCGTTTCGAGCTCTCAAGATGAAGTTTCGTGCTGCCCAATCCAAATGTGGTTCCGTGGTGGCGTGGTGGTGGGCCGTCTGGGGCTCGAACCCAGGACCAACGGGTTAAAAGCCCGGTGCTCTACCAACTGAGCTAACGACCCCTGGGCCACGAAACCGCGCATTCTATGCGCGGTGTGCGGGCCGAACAAGCGGACACTGCACAACAGCCGTAATTAGGTCGCCTCGATAACTGTATATCGCGACAGGATGGGCAATAATCGATTGCTCGGGAGGACGCAATGAAATTAACCAAACTTAGCCGGTCGATCGAAGGAAAGGTCGCCATCATCACTGGCGCTGCCAGCGGTATGGGCCGGTCAACTGCTGGCTTGTTCGCTGAGCAAGGGGCGTTGGTGGCGGTAACCGATATTAACGAAGATCCGTTGGAGCAGGTCGTTGAAGAAATCAGCGAAGCCGGTTACTCGGTGCGAGGATGGCCGCTTGATGTTTCGGATCGGGAGGCCATCGAACGAGTCGTACCTGAAATCGCTGAGCACTTTGGCGGCATCGACATCGTTATCAATAACGCCGGAATTGGTGCAGGTGCGCCCGTGGATGATGACGATTACGAGGCCGTCTGGCAGCGTGCGCAAGACGTACTGATTACGGCTCACGTCCGCATAATCCGTGCCGCGTTGCCGTTCCTACGAAAAGCCGATGGCGGTCGGATCGTCAATATCGCGTCGACGGAGGGACTGGGGGCGACCAAGCACGCGAGCGCATACAGTGCAGCTAAAACGGGCGTCCTAGGTTTAACACGTTCACTGGCGGTGGAGTTTGGAACCGAGGACATTACGGTGAATTGCATCTGTCCGGGCCCGATAAGAACCGGCCTTACGGACGGGATACCGGAAGAGCAAAAACAAGAATATGCGCGTCGGCGAGTAGCACTCAAACGGTATGCGGACCCCGAGGAAGTCGCTCACATGACCCTAAGTTTGGTTCTTCCTGCAGCCGGTTACGTCACTGGCGTTGCACTACCCGTCGACGGTGGGTTGACCATCAGAAACGCGTGAATACGACGTTGGAGCGACGTCGGGGGCGAGTTCCCTGGGGGACAGTATTTGCATACGGTGCCCCAACCGTCGGTGCAGGTTACATGTACCTACTCGTCGGTTTATACGTCATGAAGTTCTCGACGGACGTGCTGTTGATCGCGCCGGCAGTGATGGGGATTATCTTTAGCATTTCGCGGGTTTGGGACGCGATTTCGGACCCGCTGGTTGGTTACCTAAGCGATCGAACGGTCGGTTCCTTCGGTCGTCGTCGTACGTGGATGGCCGCCAGCGTTATTCCTATCGGAGCCGCATTCGTGATGGTGTTCTCGCCTCCCGCGGAGTTATCTGAAGCTGCACTGGTCGGTTGGATGGCGGTGGCGGTGATTGGGTTTTACTCGGTCATGACGGTCTTTTTTGTCCCTCATCTATCTCTCGGCGCGGAACTGTCGGATGACTATCACGAACGCAGTAGGGTTTTCGGCATCCGACACGCGTTTTATACGTTCGGTTCAATACTGTGTCTGGCAAGTTTCCAAGTCCTTATTTGGGCGGAAGACCAGGGCGCGGCAGTGGTGCGACAAACCGCACTCGAGCTGGCGATTGTCGCAACGGTTGTGATGGCGTTTCTGATTGGATTCGCGGTGATTAGGCTCCGCGAGCGAGTCGAATTTCAAGGGCGAGTCAACGAGCGACCGTTTCGGGCATTTGCGGACGTGGTTCGGAATCCGCACGCGCGATTATTGATTATCGTGACGTTCATCGAAAACGTTGGTTCGGCAGCAATAGGGGTGTTGACGCTCTATGTCGCACAGTATGTGGTTGGCGCTGCATCGTGGGCCCCCCTCATTATTTTGTCGTACATGATCCCGTCCGCCTTTTCTGTACCAATCTGGATACCGTTGTCGCGCCGGTACGGCAAAAAACAACTATGGTTTTTTTCGATGTTGCTAACCGGCGTTTCGTTTGGCGGCATGTTCGTCCTCCCGTTTCTAGATACGGTTGATGTCCGGCTAATTACGATGATAGTGCTCGCTATCTTCGCGGGGTTCGCCGCAGGCTGCGGCGGCACGATAAGCGCCTCCATCCAGGGTGATGTCATCGATTACGACGAGTACGTCACGGGAGAACGCAAAGAAGGGACCTACTTTGCGGCATGGAATTTCGTATACAAGTGCGCGATGGGTGTCATGCTGATGCTGACCGGATTTGTGCTCCAAGCGGCGGGTTTTGTGCCGAATGAGGTGCAGTCGATGCAAACGCAAATTGCAATCGTTTCGCTCTATAGCCTGTTTCCGCTAGTTTGCTATGCAATTGGCGCCATGCTTTTTAGGCGGTTCAAACTAAACGAACAAGCGTACGCAGAGATTCGGAGTGTATTGGATGCTCGCCGGGCGTCGGTGTGAGGATCAATTACCGACCGTTAAAGTTCCCTGCGCGACGTTCGGCGACCGCTCGGACACCTTCGCGATGATCTTCAGTCTGCTGAAGCCGTTGCTGCTCTACGAATTCGTGGTCGGTTTGGTCTTTGACGGATTCTGCCAATCCGGCTCGCATGGTGGCTCGCACAGAAAGCACAGCTAGCGGAGCATTCTCCGCAATCTCAGACGCCAATGAGATGGCTTCGGACCGTACGTTCTCCCGATCAGTTAGGACGTCACCCAAGCCCCAGTCGTGAGCTGTTTCGCCATCGATTCGTTTCCCCGTTAAGAACATGTTGTTCGCTTTTTGCTGTCCGATGAGTTTTGGCAGCGTGTGGGTCAAGCCGAAGCCGGGATGAAAGCCGAGCTTAACGAAATTCGCGGTAAATCGAGCCTCGGGGCAGACAACTCGAAAATCGGGCACTAGTGCCAAACCAAATCCACCACCCACGGCTGCTCCTTGGATAGCACCGACAACGGGCTTCTTGCAGGAGAATAAATCGACGGCTGCAGAATAGAGCGGATTTCCCAGGGAGACGTTTCGCTCAGTTCGTTCAGACTGGCCTGTGGACCTGGAAAAATCGTTGCCCGCGCAGAAGTGTTTCCCTTCCGAACAGAGGACAATGGCGCGGCAATCGGGGTCGTCGTCGAGATCGCGGAACGCCGCAACCAGTGCGTTGATTAGATCGACATCGAAGAAGTTGTTGGGGGGCCGGCGAATTTCTGCGATTGCCACGTGACCATCTCGCGTTATTTCAGCATCGCCGTAGCGGCTTGGCTCGGTCATGGCAGCTCCCCATTTGATTCGCGTTCAGGACGATATAGTGTGACGGATTGTGGACAGAAGCAAAGGACGACGGATGAAGTGGCGAATTGGTGATACCACGATCACGCGGGTGGTTGAACTTACCTCATCAACCATTGGTAACCACATATTGCCGCAAGCCACGGAGGACTGTATCAGGGCAATCGATTGGATCGGACCGTTCGTGAACGACGATCACAAGCTCGTCCTTTCGTTCCATAGTTTGATTATTGAGACAGAGAGTCAGACCCTTGTCGTTGACACGTGCATCGGTAATGACAAAGACCGCACCTACCCGAAGTGGCACCAGATGCAGTCATCGTTTCTGGACGATTTCGCTGCCGCAGGATTTGATCGCGACACCGTTGATACGGTTTTGTGTACGCATATGCATGTGGATCACGTCGGTTGGAATACGCGGCTGGTCGGTGGGGCATGGGAGGCGACTTTTCCTAACGCACGTTACCTGTACGCAGAAGAAGAATGGGCACATTGGCAAAACGAAAGCCAGGCCGAATACGGACCCGTGATTGACGATTCGGTGCGACCCATTTTTGATGCTGGGTTAGCTGATCTTGTTTCAAGTGATCATCAAGTCACGAGTGAGGTACGACTTGAATCGACGCCTGGCCACACACCCGGGCACGTCAGTGTGCACATTACTTCTCAAGGTGAAGAGGCCCTCATTACTGGGGATATGGTCCACCATCCCTGTCAAATAGCCTACCCAGATTGGTCGACGACGGCAGACGTTGACCCGGACCAGAGCGCGTCGACACGCGCCCGTTTTTTGGATTTGTATGCAGATCGTCCGGTGCTGGTGATTGGTACTCACTTTTCCGGTCCAACGGCGGGCAAGTTGGTGCGCGATGGTGATTCGTACCGCCTTGATTACTGAGTTGGTCGATCGTCACGGGATCGAGACCGAGTTGGACAGGATCGCGTGTTAAAATCCGAGGTCGCCCGCTGATCTAAGACGACTCTGGCTTCTCGGGATATTTATACGGCGCTTTCGCAGACCGATTTCCGTTGGTTGTGGCTTGGCAGCTTGGGTTCCTCATTCGCGATGAACATGCAACAGGTCGCGCGAGGTTGGTTCGTTTACGAATTGACTTCCTCCGCGGTCGATCTTGGATGGGTCACCATGTCCTTCATGATTCCCCAAGTACTATTTTCGTTGTGGGGCGGTGTTCTTGCTGATCGGGTTTCAAAGAAATCGATACTCGTGGCCGCTCAATCCTTAAATGCCATCGCAACGCTGATCATGGCCTTCATCATCCTATCGGGGAACGTGGGTTTCTGGGATTTCATTGTGTTTGGGCTGTTTAACGGAATCGTGTTGGCGCTATCGTTTCCAGCGCGAAATGCTTTTGTTCCGGATCTTGTGGACGAGCGCTTGATCTTCACCGCAATGGCGCTTACCACCACCAGCATGAATTTTGCACGAATCTTGGCGCCAGCATTTGCAGGTTTCTTGATCGCATGGATCGCGGCAGGAGATACCACTAGCACCTTTGGCGTCGGTATTGTTTATCTCGTCATCGGGGGGTTGTATTTCCTTTCGGCTTTCACCATGTTGCTTGTCTCCAATCGGGGTCGGGCAGGGTCGCGCGATACGCGAAAACATCCGTTTATCGAAATCCTGGATGGCCTAAAGTACGTTCGTGCTCAGCCGACTGTGTACGCGCTGATTCTTCTTTCGATCGTGCCATTTATGTTTGGTATGCCGCTTAACACGCTGTTGCCAGCGTTTAACGAAGATATTTTGCTCGGCGGTCCGGCCGATCTGGGCGTACTGCTTTCGGCAATGGGTGTTGGCGCAATTCTTGGCTCGTTGATGTTGGCCGCCTCGGGCGACCTCAAACACAAAGGCACTTGGCTTGTGATTACCTGCTTTGGCTGGGGTGTGGCGACCATGCTATTCGGGATGGCACCTAATTTATGGACAGCGGTCGTTGTCCTTGCATTGGTCGGCTGGTTGTCGTCCTGGAATATGTCTCTTAATCGTGGTCTGTTGCAGGTTCAAGTCGTCCGGCGTATGCGGGGACGAATCATGAGCATCGATATGATGTCGCATGGACTGATGCCGCTCGGCGTTTTACCCGTAAGCATGATTGCAGATGCTTACGATATATCGACATCGCTAATCGCGAGTGGAGCGGTTTTTGTGGTCTTGATAGCACTCCTGGTGCTTGTCTCAACCCCCGTGCGAAAACTCGATTCGATGATGCTTGATGTTCGTCACTGAACCATTGATGCGAACTGATGTCGGCGCCAGCGGGTCGCTAACGTCGCGATTCGATAATGTCGTCGAGTACGGGCCGAATTTGGTCGAGGAAAAGCCTCGGGTTTTCGCTCATCGGAAAATGACCGAGGCCACTGAGGGTTCGGTAGCGCGCGCCGGGTATCATCGAAGCGAGCTCTTCTCCCTCAGCGGGCGTGCCGCTCCAATCGTATTCGCCGTTGAGAATGTCCACAGAGCAAAGCTCGGTATCGATCGCGTGTGCCGTATTTCGTACGTCGTGGTCGATGGAGTAGTAATAAAGGTCGCCCTTGAACACAGCTGGTGCGCCCTGGCTATATACCCAGCTTGTTTCGTGGCGCATTGCTTCCGGACTCGTTGGGGCCATCATGCCGTACATTAAATGGGCTTTGTAATCGTTGCCGATCTTGGGGTGGTAGAACTCATCAACAAAGCCTCCGGGCGTATAAGCAGAAGCTTCGAGACCGACTACGGCACGGAACTCGTTTGGATGGTGTAGGGCGAGATCAACGGCTAGGTGACCGCCAATGGAACTCCCCATGTAGACGGGTCGATCAAGTTCAAGGATGTGCGCAAGCGTGATCGGGACTTGCATCAAAAATTCTTTCTCGAGGCGGTATTCTTTTTCCCACCACTTGCTATCAGCCGGCGGTACTGACTTTCCGTGATAGGGGAGATCGTAGGCAATTAGACGGAATTTGGACCCTAGATAATCATCCTCCATGATGTGTCGCCATTGCCGTCCATCGGCACCCGCGGTGTGCTGTAGAAGCAAACCGATCTCTCCGGTACCTGCTTCTTCGAAGTAAAGGCGGTACTCCGCGTCGTCGATGGTGAGGTAGGTATAACGCCCGGTCGCTGAATCAAATCTCGGCATTGCGCACCTCGCGGAGAATTTCGATCAAGCGCCTGATGGCAGGGTAATAGGCGCAATAATTGTCGCGGTCCCCCGTGATTTCGAAACCGTGATGGATGGATGCTGGATAGAGATCTTGGTAAAACGGTTTCGGCACAGCCTGTAGAAGCTCGTCCCAGTCCTGTTGTGGAGCCGAAATGGCAAGGTCCGTTGGGCCGCCACCGTGCCAGGGCTGAATCTCTTTGACCGTGCCGCCTTCGATATCGATGCGTGTTCTCTGATCGCCGATACTGATCCGCAGCGAGGCATTCCACATTCGTGCATGAATGCCAAATTCGCCGTCTGCGTTGGCCTTCGTCTTTACCCCGTCCCAGTCGAGCATCTTGTGACTCCCCCTTTCGTCACGTAGGGTAACTGATTTGGTGGTGGGGACGCTGCTGATGTCGTTGCGCATAGGTTTGGTCGCCGATACGCATGTGCCCGAAGCGCGTCACACGCTTTGGCCTCAGGTATATCGTGCGTTTGAAGGTGTCGATTACATCTTCCACGGTGGAGATGTCCACGACCTCGCCTTGTTAAGTGAATTCGAAAAGATTGCGCCGATATATTGTGCTCGTGGCAATGGTGAAGACGGGTCCGGAGGACGTCCGATTCAGCCGGAGGACGATCGAGTTCGTTATGCCTGGACGCTGGAGATGGAGGGCCTGGTTATCGGGCTTACCCACTACATACCGGCAGACGAACGCCCGCCAGATCATACGGTGGCGCGTTGGTGCGAGCGTTACTTTCCTGAAAAAACACCGGACGTGATTGTCTTTGGCGATACCCACACCGAGTTGATTCGAAACGTGGGTGGCATCCTATGCGTTAACCCCGGCTCACCGACGTACCCGCACAATTACGACACACAGTTCGGGACATTAGGCTTTTTGGAGTTGGATGCTGGGAAAGCCCGCGCATCAGTATGGTTAATTAACGAGACCGGTATCGAACCGTACGATTGGGACCACCCTCCCAAGTGGAAATTGTGACGCGACCAAATATTTGAATCTTTCGGTAAGCCGAGAATACGTTCGCCAATAATGTTTCGCTTTATGTTGGGTGTGCCTCCGCCGATGACCACGTTGGGCCAGCTCCACGAAGATCTGGCCCAGCGCGCGGTTTGGGTTTGGAGCTAAACACCTTCCTGGCCCTGCAGTTCTACCGCAAAATCGTCCATTTCGATTTCGAGACTTGCTCGAAGCAGTTTATTAACCGAGGTTTCTGAGGACAACGGTTGTCCCCTCAGTTGCCGGGTTAAATAGCGTAATCCGTTGTATTTCATCGCTGCTATTTTCGTTTCGAACTCAGCAATCTGGCGACGCGCCAACGGGTCATCCGAGGCGCGAGCGCCTCGTTTCCGGCTTTTGCGTACCAATTGTTTAAGGTCCTCGAGCCTAGCCCGAGATTTGCGTTACCTCGCCGATGCTCGAACGTTCGGATGACATCGATTGAACATTCGTCATCAATAAACCGAACCACTTGGTCATGGAGCATCTCGCGTTCTTCGGTAAAACCGAAATTCACGAACCACCCGCCCGTCCCGTCGTCGGCTATTTCAATAAAACGAACGTGCCTTCCATTCTCTTAAGGCACGTTGATACCGTTTCTTGCCACCAAATCAACTTGGGCGAACATCCGCGATCACAAGTCGAATCCCCGCATTGGGTTGATCGATGGCCAGCTGTCTTTTGTCGCTAGAATCGCTTCGCCGACCTCGTCGACTTGCCACGGCCCTTCGGCTTCATCCTTTTGCGCAATGGGCATCAAGTTCCAAGCAAGCATGGATACCCGATTCCCCGAGACGAGCCATGTCCGGCCGGTCACGTCCTTGGCGTCGTCAGAGCAAAGCCAAACAACGGCCGGGGAGACTCGATCGGGTGGGATCTGATCTTTTACGGCGTCGGGCATAATGTCATCGGTTAATCGGGACAGCGCGGTGGGCGCGAGAATGTTGACGTTAATCCCGTACTTCATCCCTTCAAGGTAGAGGCACCTTGCCATGCCGGCAATCCCGGCTTTGGCGGCACCGTAATTGGTTTGACCAAAGTTCCCTAGTAATCCTGAGGTGGAACTGGTGACCACGATACGGCCGCCTTCACCTTGTTCAAGCATTTGGTCGTAGGCGGCTTTGGTCGTCAGGTACGTACCCTTGAGGTGAACGTTGACGACGATGTCCCACATATCGTCGTCCATGTTCTTGAAGCTCTTGTCTCGGAGAATGCCTGCATTGGCGATCAATACGTCGAGCTTGCCAAAATTGTCAACACCCGCTTTGACCATATTGCGAGCATCTTCCGGGACGGCGACATTACCGTAATCCGCAACGGCTTCACCGCCCGCTTCTTTAATTTCCTGGACGACGGTGTCGGCCATATTCGTACCAGAGCCGCTGCCGTCTCGCGCGCCACCCAGATCGTTGACGACGACCGCCGCGCCCTCATTCGCAAGAAGGAGAGCGTGGGTCCGACCAAGACCTCCTCCTGCACCGGTTACCAGCGCAACCTTCCCATCCAACATACCCATGTCGTCCTCCGTTAGAATCGTTACTCGTATCGCGAGGTCGGTAAGTTTTTTCGACCCGCGGTTGAGTGAAAGGTAAGGTGGGAGGCGTTTTGGATCAACTATTTGATTTTACGGACAAGGTCGTCCTTGTAACGGGTGGAAGTCGAGGTTTGGGTCGGGCGATGGTTCTCGCGTTCGCCGAACGGGGGGCCGACGCCGTCATTACCAGTCGTAAGCAAGACAATTGCGAGCGTGTGGCAGAAGAGGTTGGCGCGATGGGCCGACAAGCGCTCGCGTATGCGTGTCATGTCGGCCATTGGGAAGAGATCGATGCACTGGTCGATGCCGCCTACGAACGTTTTGGCAAAGTCGACGTGTTGGTGAATAACGCCGGTATGTCACCGCTTTACCCAAATCTGTCGGCGGTTACCGAAGAACTTTTCGATAAAGTTGTCGGCGTCAATCTCAAGGGTCCGTACCGCTTATCGGCGTTGATTGGCGAGCGCATGGCAGCGGGTGATGGTGGGGCAATCATCAACGTAAGTAGTAACGCAGCCGTACAACCAACGCCTAATTCGGAACCTTATGGGGCGTGCAAGGCGGGCATCAATTCGCTGACACTCTCACTTGCCCATGCCTTTGGCCCACGCGTTCGTGTCAACTGTATTCAGCCGGGTCCGTTCTTGACGGACATATCGAAGGCTTGGGATATGGATGCGTTTAATAAGCGCGCAAAAACTAATATTGCACTGCAACGAGGCGGCGAGGCCGATGAAGTCGTAGGTGCTGCCCTCTATTTGGCGGGACCTACTGGTAGTTACACGACAGGCGCCGTGATCGCCATTGATGGCGGCAGCAGAGTCTAAACTCGTGGTATGGGTGCGGAATCGCTACCGGAGCGCTTGGACTACTTTGTCGGCTAGGTTGCAACCGGTCAGTTCCTCGTAGGTAGCAAGCCAGCCAGGATTCGCGACATTGATGTCGAGCAGGTAGGGGTGAGCGACATCGATTGTGGCGAATCGAACCCCGCGCGCGTTAAGCCAGCGAATACAGGTTTCAACCAGCCCCAGTTCGGCGGAAGTCGCTTGCACGACAGTCGGTACGGAGCCCGCGGCGAGATTGCTTCTGTGATCGACATGGCGCTTTCCGTAGACGCCGATCACCTGCGACCCGGCAATAAGAAAACGCTTTTCATCCCGTGTGTCGACTTGCTGTTGCAACATGGCAAACCCAAACCGCGTTAGGTGTTCAACGATGGCGCGATGGTTACTGTCGGTCTTGGTGAGGGTGAATACATCACGACCAAAACTGCCCGCGGTAGGCTTCCCTATCCAGGAACCCCCACGCTCGATGGCGCCGATAAGTGTCGGAGCATCGGCGCTGACGATTGTTCGGGGATGGTGTCGACCTAGGTCGCCAAGAACGAGGTAAGGCTTCCCGTGCAGGTAGACAAAGGCGTCGACCTCGTTGACGAATCGCGATTGATTCAGGGTACGGAGAAGTTGCATGCGATCGAGGAACGTTGCTTGATCGCCGAAACCCACGATCCATATGCGATCAAATTGGTCGAAGACGTGACGAACCCCATTGCCGTCGCTGCCGGTGAGCTGGTGATCAATTATTTCCAGACTCGCGTGATCGACGTGCTCGACCGACCAGCCCCGGTTGGCGAATTCGTTCGCTAACCGTTCTTGATTGTCGTTAAGACGCTTCCCGTCGAATGCGGCAACAAAACAGATCCTCATAAGCTCTGACGCGGTCGTTGGTATGGGGCCTCATTGTTACCGGCTCGTCGCGATGCAGCAAACTTGCGCAGAGTCTGGTGACGGCCATTGCTACTGTATGATGGGATCATGCTGGAAGATTACACGCTGGAGAGTTCGTCGGTCCCCGTGCATACGATCACGGCCCTCGATGACGCCGAGAAGGCGACATTGTGCGACGAAATTCGGTCGCTGCTTGAGCATCAGAATGCCGTCCTGGTCGCGCATTACTACGTCGACGGCGATATCCAAGACCTCGCCGAGGAGACCGGTGGTTGTGTCGCGGATTCACTTGAAATGGCAAGGTTCGGTCGTGATCATCCCGCACCAACTTTGGTCGTGGCGGGGGTTCGTTTCATGGGCGAAACCGCCAAGATCCTCGCGCCGAAAAAACGCGTTTTGATGCCAAACTTAGCGGCCGAATGCTCGTTGGACATTGGGTGCCCTCCCGATGAATTCGAAGCGTTGGTGGCTGACCATCCGGACCGAACCGTGGTTGTGTACGCGAACACGTCGGCGCGGGTCAAAGCTCTTTCTGATTGGGTGGTTACCTCTAGTGTGGGATTGCGAATCGTTGAACATCTCGCGGCGAACGACGAAAAAATCCTTTGGGCGCCCGATCAGCATCTCGGCGCATACATCAAAGCCGAGACTGGCGCTGATATGTTGCTGTGGCGCGGAGCCTGCGTTGTCCATGAAGAGTTCAAGGCGACAGCGTTGGCCGATATGCGGCGTGTGTATCCGGACGCAGGGATCCTGGTCCATCCAGAATCCCCGGCCGCAGTGGCGGCCATGGCGGATTGTGTTGGTTCGACAAGTCAGATTCTAAAAGCAGCTAGCGACCTGCCTCACGATACCTTCATTGTCGCAACGGATAGGGGTTTGTTTCATAAGATGCGAAAAGCGAATCCTCAAAAACGCTTTATCGAAGCACCCACGGCGGGCGATGGGGCGACTTGTCGTAGTTGTGCGCATTGCCCTTGGATGGCGATGAATGAGTTGCGCGAATTACGTGATGCGCTTCGAGATGGAAGCAATGAAATTCTTGTCGACGCCGAAACGGCCGAGCGTGCGATGCTGCCTCTGCAGCGAATGTTAGATTTCCCCACCGCGTGAACTGAGAACCTAACTAATCAAGTTTTCCGGGCGGCTTCTGCTTCGGTTCGAAGATCTGAAAGTCGTTGCTCGAGACTTGCCGTTAGGCGCTGGCTGGGTTTGGTAACGAGGCTTAGCGCGTATTGAAGATGCTGAATAGCATTCTGGTAGTCGCCATTTAGTGCGAAGAATTCGGCCCTCGCCCGGTGGACAGCCACGATATCGCCGGCGAGCCCGGCAGTTTCGGCGAGGTCGTACCAAACGTCGACGTCGTCTTCGTCGATGGTCGCTTGGCGCCAGAGAACGTCCTTGGCGTCGTCGTGACGTTGACTGGCGTTGAGTGCGCGAGCGTAAAGAATCGCAAAGGGCGGGTTGTCGGGGTTGATGACCAGGCGATGTGCAAGCAAGTCTGTGGCTTCCTCAATCTTATCGGCGTTAATGAGCAGTTCGGCGAATGTCGCGCAAAGAAGAATGCTGCCGGGATCTTCTAGATGGAGCGTTTGCACCAGCAATAGTGCTTTGTCATGCATTCCTGCACGGTCGTTCGCAAGCGCGAGCGCATAGTCATTGACCACGTCGTCATCGGTGAGGTTCTTCGCTTCTTCTAGAGCTTTAGCGCCGCTCTCGGCGAAATGCATTCGCGCCCGAGCGCGCATCAGCTGATACTCAAGGGAGCGCGAAACAGGGAGTTTTTCGTAACCGGCTGATTGATTACGAGCGTCCGTAATTCGTCGTTCGGTGACGGGATGCGTTAGCAAGAATTCGGGAGGTCGCTCGGTGAAGCGATACGCACGTTGCATGCGCGTGAACATTCGCGACATTGCGTCGGTGTCGAGTCCCGCCCGCCAAAGCGTTGTGAGCCCGATGCGGTCAGCCTCTTGCTCTCGACCGCGGCTGTATCGGAGTCGCTGACTCTGAGCAATTGCTTGGGCGCCACTTATGGCGGCCATACCTGCTTCGGATGACCCTGCCGCCATGATGGCGGCGCCGGCAAGAAAGCCAATGAGGGTCGGTAACGTCATCCGCTGTTGAGCTTCTACATTTCGCGCGAAGTGCCGCTGACTAAGATGTGCCAATTCGTGCGCAAGCACTGACGAATATTCGTGCACGTCTCTTGAATGCACGAACAATCCCAAATGAATCCCAACGATCCCGCCGGGTGCAGCCCACGCGTTGATCTGCTCAGCGTCGATCAATACCGGATAAAGTAAAACTTGCTTAAGCTGGGAGTGCGTGGCGAGTTCGTAGAGTTGGAGTTTGGTGTAGTACTTAAGAATGGGGTCGGCAATGGTCGGCAGTTGCGACCGGACTTGCTTCAAGAATTCCTGACCTAGTCGGCGTTCCATTTCGGGTGAGATGATGGCGGACGAGGTATCACCGAGTTCGGGTAATTCAGCGTGAGGCGCTGCGAATATCGAGGTTGTCAGTGCGATTCCGCTGACCAGAGCAAGAAGCGTTTTCATGCCGAGAATCATACAACGAATGTTTTCAGATGTTGGTTAACTGCGGGCCGCTCCAGGTGCTTCGCGCGGGTATGCGATACTTCAATGCTATGTCTCACGACGAGCCATTAATCCTTGACGCAAAGGGTCTTAATTGCCCGATGCCGCTACTCAAGGCGAAGAAAGCGTTGAATGAACTTTCACCCGGAGCGCTCTTGCGCGTGTTGGCCACCGACCCGGGTTCGGTGAAGGATTTCCGCGTTTTTGCAGCACAAAGTGGCCACAAGTTGCTCGAATCAAACGATGACGGCGGGACATATAGCTATCTCCTAGAGAAAAGACCTGACCGATGAAATTCGTTGACGTCATTAGCAGTTGGGTCAATCGCTACTTTTCGAACGAAGAGGCGATCTATCTGGTGCTGTTTATCGGCTTCATCTTTATTTTTTTGGCAGTATTTGGTACCTATCTAGCGCCAGTGATCACGGGTCTTATCGTCGCTTTTCTGATCCAAGGTATCGTCGTTCGCTTGGTTGCTTGGGGATTGCCAGAAGTGCTTGCGATTGGCGTCGTGATGATTTTATTCCTCGGCGCCTTGGGGGCCCTGTTCGTGGGCGTATTGCCGTTGGTATGGCGCCAGATGAACCAGACTGTTAATGCGATGCCTGGCGTCATCGATCGCATTGCCGAGCTCTTCACCGACCTATCGGCCACCTACCCAACACTCTTTTCTCAGGAAACCGTCGGCGCTTGGTTGTCGACGGCGAACGCGCAACTAACCGAATTGGGAGGCGTCTTCCTGCAAGCGCTCGTTGGCCAACTGCCAAATGCTTTTGGACTCGTCATCTTCCTTTTTCTGGTGCCCATGTCGGTCTTCTTTTTTCTCAAGGACCGAGATCGCTTGGTGGATTGGTTCAGCGGACTGTTGCCGACAAACCGTCCGCTACTTGAGAGGGTTGGCGCCGAAATGACGGAGCAGATAGGCAATTACGTTCGAGGCAAGGCGGTCGAAATTCTTATTGTCGGTGTTGCAACTTACGTTCTGTTTGCTTGGCTCGGTCTTAACTATGCAGCCCTTCTCGGATTGCTTGTTGGACTTTCAGTGTTGGTTCCCTTCGTGGGTGCAGCCGTTGTCACGTTACCCGTAGTCGCCGTCGGGTTATTGCAGTTTGGGTGGTCGGCTGACTTTTTTTGGATCGTTATCGCCTACTTTGCAGTCCAAGCCATCGACGGCATGATCCTTGTACCGAAGCTATTTTCCGTGGCGGTAAATCTCCACCCCATCACCATCATTGTCGCGGTGTTGGCGTTTGGCGGTATTTGGGGATTTTGGGGCGTATTTTTCGCGATTCCGTTGGCGACGCTCGTGAAGGCCATTTATGTCGCTTGGCCGCGACCGGCTGCCGTAGGTAACGAGGACGATGCGATCTTGTGAAGCCCGATAGCCGCCTTTACCATACCGCCCTGGTCCTAATGGTCTAAGAGGTAGATGGGCATGTTGAAGGGCAGTTGTGTCGCGCTCGTGACGCCCATGACGTCTTCGGGCGAGGTGGATTGGAATGCGCTCGGACGCCTTATCGATTGGCATTTAGAGAGTGGTACGCATGGCATCGTTCCGGTGGGCACCACGGGCGAATCCGCCACCCTTACACCCGTTGAACATAAACGCGTCATTGAGGTTACAGTCGAGCACGTGGGCGGCCGGATACCAGTCATCGCGGGCACCGGGGCCAATGCTACTGCTGAAGCCATCGAGTTAACGGATGCCGCGAGAATTTCGGGGGCTGATGCTTGTTTATTGGTTACCCCTTATTACAACAAGCCGACCCAGGAAGGTCTCTACCGACACTATTGCGCCATTGCGGACGCCGTCGACATTCCCATGGTTTTGTATAACGTACCGCCACGCACGGCGTGCGATATGCAACCGGAAACCGTTGCCCGGCTGGCGTCCGTCGAGCAAATCATAGGCATTAAGGAGGCATGTGGGGATGCCGAACGCGTCGGCGCTATTCGTGCATTGGTGGATGATGATTTCATCGTCCTGTCCGGTGAGGATGCGCAGACCTTACGCATGATGGAACTCGGCGCCGTCGGGACGATTTCGGTATCTGCCAACGTGGTTCCCGGGCTGATGTCGGCTTTTTGTGACTGCTATTTGAGCGGAGATCATGTCGGAGCGGCTGACTTGGACCAACGGCTTCAGCCAATCCACGAAATTTTGTTCGTCGAAACCAGTCCGACGCCGACGAAGTGGGCACTGCAACAGATGGGAAGGATCGATGAGGGTATACGACTGCCGCTGTTACCGCTGTCCGAGACGCATCACGACGAAGTGAGGCAGCGTTTGACTGCGATAGGCGCCTTATGAGGGACCGCCCCACGAGTGCTTTCGCCATTTTATCGATGACGCTTGTCGGTGCGTTTTTGGTGGCAGGATGCAACCTGCTTGGAGAGGATCGCGCCGTCTTTGGTAGCACGAAGGACAATTATCTCGACGCCAAACAAGCGCCAGCGCCGCTCATTATTCCAGAGGATTTAGATCCATCCGCGGTCCGGGATTCTTGGCCGATTCCGGTCATCGAATTGCGGCCGTTACAAAAAGTTTTTCCGGATAAGGCGCCGATGCCAACTGCGCTATGGGGCCGTGAGGACGACAGCTCGATTCGTATCAAGAAACTGGGCGAACGACGTTGGATCGTTGTCGGAGAAACCCCCGACCAGGTCTGGCCAGCGGTCAAACAATTTCTTGCTGATAACGGTGTTGGTATCGCGGGACAGCGGGCCGAGGAAGGCCTTATTTTATCTGAGGCGTTGAAGGTTGAGGATGAAGAATACGCCGACGTTGTGCGTGCGGTGCTTCGGAGCACAAAACGCGGAGCGGGCAGTTTTGACGGTATCGATCAGATTCTTTTTCGGGTCGAACAAGGAATTCGGCGCGGTTCTGCTGAGGTCCACGTTCGCCACGTTAATGAAAAAACAAGCCCGGATAACATCAATTGGCCGGAGAAATCGTCGACGGTTGCGATCGAGGCGGAGCTTGTTAATGAGCTCGGTGCGTATTTCGCTGCTGGTCTTGCGCAGCCGAGCGTGTCGATCGTTGGACGTCAAATTTCGACGGGCAGCAAGGCCGCGGTGGTGCGTGACGACGAGGGCTATCCGGTGCTGCATCTGAACGTGGATTTTGAACGAGCCTGGGCAACTGTCGGAAAAGCTTTAGAACGTTCGGAAATGAACGTCACCGCATTACATCGGGACGAAGGTTACTTCGAGGTCGACATCGATAACGAAATCCTCACGGGCGAGTCTGAAGGTTTGTTCCGACGCATGATTCCGGGTCGGTCCGATCGTTATTCAGACCGCTCTGTCATTGTCCGGATCGATGCTGTGGAAAACGGGCACGATGTCAATGTTCGATCGCTCAAAGGTGGTCCGGTTTCAGTCGAATTAGGCGAACAGATCCTGGTGATGTTGCGGGAGTTTGCTGCCTGAACAGGCGAACAGAGTCGGATCTTTTTACTTCGAAAGTGCGTGTCGAGACCATTCGCTTTGCCTCGCTTGGTAGCGGTAGTGGGGGCAACGGAACGGTGGTCCAAGGCGGCGGGACCACGGTGCTGGTGGATTGCGGCTTCAGCGTCAAACAGACGACGGGTCGGCTTAAGGCTCTCGGGGTCGCCGTCGAGACGATCGATGCCCTGCTCGTGACCCACGAACACGGGGATCATGTTGGCGGTGTCATTCCGCTCGCGCACCGATTTGATTTACCTGTCTATGCCTCGCACGGGACCCACCGAGCGCTCGCTGGACGGGATCTAGATCAACGTTTGGCGCGGGCCATTGTCCCGGCCGAAGGGTTCGTTGTGGGCGACCTTGCGGTGCTCCCGGTGCCGGTGCCCCACGATGCGCGGGAGCCAACGCAGTATGTGATCAGTCATGCTGGCGTAGTCGTGGGCATTCTCACGGATTTGGGGCACGTCACGCCCTTTGTGGTTGAGAGCTACCGAAAATGCAATGCGATCCTGGTGGAAAGCAATCACGACGCTGAAATGTTACGAAATGGTGATTATCCGCCGCGGTTGAAGCGGCGTATTGCGGGCAAGTTGGGGCACTTATCCAATGCACAAACAGCGGGGTTTCTGGAAGAAGTCGTCCACGACGCGTTAACCCACGTCGTCATTGGACACATCAGCGAGCAAAATAATGCCAAAGAGCCATTGCAAAGCACGTTTCGGGAGTTCGAGAAGCTTATCCCAAACTTTGCGTACGCGACCCAAACGCATGGCATTGGTTGGACTCAGCCGATAGCGATCGTATGAGTGATACGGTCTTATCTTGTGGCGTTGATTACTGTGAGATAATCGAAGACGCAGAAAGTAAGGTTCGTTAAGAAGGAAAAGGAATGTTATCCGATCGTTATTTCCTCGACTCGATGTGGCGTGGCGTGGTGGCGTCGTGCCTGGTCGTTTCCCTTGTCAGCGGGGTACATGCGGCGCAGTCCGACGCGTTTGGTGGCAGAGGGGATGTTGAAGATCCCTACAAAGCACGACTGATGGATCAACTCACCAAACTTGATCTGAAACCCGATCAGGTAGAAGCGTTTCAAGAACGCGTGAATGAGTATTTTGCGGAGCGAAATGGGGCCCAACGGCGTATTGGCCGGCAGGGAGGCGCAGTTGATGTTCGAGTGCGCCGAGACTTACGGCGGGTGGAGAACCGAGCCGTTGAGGCGATGGCGTCGATATTGACGACCGAACAACTCGAAAGATACCGGCGTTTTGTTCAAATCGGCAACAAGCAGTACATGGCGAACTCGGG
>Ga0209445_1000252_pt1 | contig 30709 bp, 37 predicted proteins | sample MarorgKNORR_S2LV_4_FD_188223 | JGI IMG/M metagenome (GOLD analysis project Ga0209445, IMG submission 188223) | Marine microbial communities from the Southern Atlantic Ocean, analyzing organic carbon cycling - NADW_A/KNORR_S2/LV (SPAdes) (version 2) | ecosystem: Environmental > Aquatic > Marine >... | reverse complement strand
CCAACCTTCATGCTTTCCATTTTTCTTTCCATTTGAATACTTTCTAATAGACTTAATAGTGTCATCTTGATAATAGATATTAATAGATCCGCTGTATTGCTCTGCTCTAATAAATTGAGACACAGTTAGCCCATTAATTAAATCAGATTCTTGGATAGTGGTTGTATTAGAACAAGAAGTAAAAATAATACAATAAAGAAAGGTGAGTAAAAATTTAGTTTGTGTAGTAACCGCCGCCACCGGAAGATCCTACTTGTCCTCTAAATCCACCAATCAAATAAGGTACAGTTGCTGTTGCATGATAGTGATAAATACCATCTGGGTATTCTGCTGTAACGGCAGTATGTCCATTTAGCTCATCAAGATCTGTTGGATATTGACCGTCTGTTTGTTTGGTAGGCCCATATACCGGAAATCCATCTAATGAATATCCTACTAAGATTGAATTATCTGCCAATGTTAAATATGTTGGCTCCCAATGATAATGATATGTACCTGATTGTTGTGGGTGCCCATAATAATTATCAAATGAAGCTATTTCATTATCTAATGGTTGATTATTTGGGCCTGCATATTGATTAAAAAATGGTACTCCACTTAATGACACTCCAATAGACCCCAACGGAGTACTAGATACAGAACTAGCAACACTTGGTGTTAAAGGAATATAGAATTTAAAGCTTTGAGAAGTAATTATATTTGGATTTACGTTCATTCCAGAATGAGGAGATGTATAATTTGGATGACCAGCTCCCCAATAAGGGCTATTATGATTTGGTACTCCTGTTGTCTCTACGACAACATAGTCTCCTGAAACATATACATCGGTATATGCATCAATAAATTTTGTAAATCCTATGGGAAGATCGGTATTATTTCCACCTGAACCGCCACCAGTTCCAGTACCATCAGAATTATTATCAGCATTAGATGTGCCCATTGTAGTTGAGCTATCACAAGCCATCAAAGCCATAATACATAAAATTACAATTTTGTTTTTCATATCAGTCTTTATCCCCATTACAATTACTTTTCGTATTATAAAAATATTCCATGACAATTTAAAGTACGAACTTAATTAATTCATGTTCCCCTATAAGTCTATACGCCCATCAATGGAGCGGTTGGTGCAATAGCACTCTCAGCAACTCCAACAAAGAACGATGTAAATAGAATAAATAAAGTTAATGCAATTAACATGACTATAAATGCCACAATACACACTCCTACTGCTCGCACAGTAGAGCTAAAGTCTAATGCTTGTCTTACGGCTACTGTCATAGCAGCTAGTTGTAAGATTACCACTAAAGGTTCTATCAAGAATCCAATCAATGGCACAAATTTAAAGACTATCAATAGTCCCGGAGCATAAGCAAACCCTAAAGTGCGTAATAACTCTCCAGTATTAGATTCTGTCTCAGGTTCTGGCAATATTTTTGTCCCAACAAATGCAATAAAAAATGCCCATATAAACCATCTAATAATACTCCCTAGTACCCCTTGCGCTAATGCAATAGGTGCAGTAATCCCAGCAACTACCAACCCTTGTACGATAGCAACTAAAGCTACTGTCATCATTGCTTGTCTTGTTAAAGATTTATCAGCTTCAACAGATTCGTAGAATTCAACATTAAGCGTAATAGCTTTATATAATCTTTCAGCATAACTCATTTTTTCTTCTCCTTATAAAATAAGATTAATGTCAATGCGGTTGATATAAATATTAACCATCCAATAATAATATGTTCTAAAAACGTTTGATCAGTATTTGTTCTATAATATAAATAATCATTTATAATAAATACTATAATCCCAATGATACCCCATGCTGCTAAAGTATTATTAAAAGCTCTCATTTTATCTATAACGACCCTTCAATACATGTGGTATCAAATCCACCTCTTGTGTTGTAAATAGTAGTAATTTTTATTCTAGACGTATCTAACAGCTTACTAAGATCATCAAAAATACGTTTAGTCGCTGCCTCTTGATAAATACCAACATTTCTAAAGCTAATAAAATAATATTTTAATGATTTTAGTTCTACACATTTTCCGCCTTCAGGAAAATATTCAATGATAACATCTGCTAAATCTGGAAGTCCACTAAAAGGACAGACCGCACTAAATTCTCTAGTCTTAGTCACAATATATTGTTTCTTACTATCAAAGGGAAATGTTTCAAGAAAATCAGGATTAATATGATCTTCGCTATCAAATGTAAATTCTTTTCCTTGTGCTTTTGCCATAATTAATCTCCTCTATATGTACATGAATAGTTAGGACCTTCGCTCACAGTCACTCCAGTTAATCCAGTTAATTGCGGTTTTAATTTTCTCCAAATCCATTTAGAAATATGTTCTGTGGTAGGATTAGAAAGCTCGCCAATATCATTTAAATACTTATGATCCAATAGTGCATGTACTTCTTGTTTATAAATTGTATCAATTTCAAAAAAATCAAGTACCCAACCTTTAGATGGGTCTATCTCTCCAGCAAGTTCAATCATAACAGAAAATGTATGGCCATGTAGTTGAGAACATGGGTGATCTAAATCTAACAGTGTTAGTTTGCGTGCAGCATGAAATTCATATTTTCTCGTTAATTCAAACATATCATTTTATCCCTATTATCTTATGTGTTTGCAAGCTTAATCGCCATAACGGATTTTCGACACAATAAGATACACATTCCAAGATATTTTTTTGTAAATCTTTTCCATCCATGGGTTGTACAAAAAAATGGGAGAAATTTAGTTTTTCAAATTGCCCTGGTCCAAAACTGGGCTGAGGATGAACCAGCTTTAACTCATCTCCTTTTAATAAAACGAGCTTCGCATTTTTTTTAGGACTTACACATATCCAGTCAATATTGTTAGGGGGTAGCATGGTTCCATTTGTCTCAATTGCTATTTTAAATCCTTTTTTATGTAGCTCATCAATTAATATTTGATTTAATTGAAGTAAGGGTTCTCCGCCTGTAAATACTACAAATTTTTCATCTACTCCTTTTGGCCAACACTCTTCAATTTTGTTAATCAAATCATGACAAGATGCATATTTTGCTCCATTTTCTCCGTCAGTTCCAAAAAAATCAGTATCACAAAAAGTGCATGTTGCTTTATTGCGATCTTCTTCTCTTCCTGTCCATAAATTGCAGCCAGAAAAACGACAAAATACTGCTTTTTTCCCGGTCTGGAATCCTTCCCCTTGAATGGTAAAGTATATCTCTTTAATGCTATAACTCATCGATACAGTGTTGGGTCAGGGGTATTGGACATATCAAATCCTTTTCTTCTCAAAATACACGCATCACATTCTCCGCAAGCTAGTCCTTCGCTTGAAGGATCATAACAAGAATGAGTCTCCTTATAAGACACTCCCAGCTCACTTCCTTTTAAAATAATTTCTGATTTAGTCATATTAATTAAAGGTGTATGAATAGTAATTTTTTTATCTCCTTGTGTAAATTTTGTCCCAAGATTAGCCATTTTCTCAAATGCGCTTATATACTCAGGTCTACAATCTGGATAACCGCTATAATCCAATGCATTTACTCCAATAAAAATATCATAAATATTATTCACTTCTGCGTACGCCAATGCATAGGATAAAAAGATAGTATTGCGCACAGGTACATATGTTATAGGAATTTCATTGCCAATCTCTTGATTTTTAGGAACAGCAATATCATCTGTTAAGGCTGAATGACCAAATTGTTTCAGGTCTATAGTAATCGTTTGAAATGTATGAACGGAATTATTCCTCGCAATTAACTCTGCAGCTTGAAGTTCAAACTTATGTCTCTGTCCATAATCAAAAGATAATGCAAATATTTCAAATTCTTTTTTTGCAATAGCTAAAACTGTAGTGGAATCTAACCCGCCGCTTAACAGTACGATACACTTCAGCTTTGACGGATTCATATTCTAGCAATTCTCAAGTGTTTCTTTGGCTAGCATATCAACTACTTTTTTGAAATCTTGCGTTTCTTCATACATTTTTAATTGTCGATCTGCGCTGGTACCATTTTCTAGCATTGTATAAATATATTCAATCTCTTTTTCCGTACCCAATTCTTTTGCGCTATCCTTGACTATCTCAAGCAATTCATGAAATAATGTCTTTGTATCTGTTTCTTTTACTGCACCTAAATCAATTATTTTTCCATCAATACCATGTCGCATTGCTCTCCATTTATTTTCTGAAATAAGAGATTGTCTGTAATTTCTCCAGCTAATATTACGTTCACGATTATGGATCATTGTAGCAACAAGAGCCTGAATTAAAGCAGCAATTGCTATCACTTCATCTACCTTTGTTGTTGAATCACACATTCTAAATTCTAAAGTTGGAAATTTATGATGTGGTCTCATGTCCCACCAAATTTTAGAAGGATTATCAATAGATTTTGTTGTTATTAATTGCTGTACAAATTCTTCGTATGCTTTGAAAGAATCAAATGTTTCTGGTGGTCCTGTTCGAGGTAAATCTTCAAATACAATACCTCGATATGATTTAAACCCCGTATCTTGTCCTTGCCAAAAAGGAGAAGAACTAGATAAGCTTAATATGTGAGGAATAAAATATCTCATTTGATTCATTACATCTATTCTAAGATCTTTATCTGGAATACCGATATGCACGTGCATGCCAAAAATCAGCAATCTTTTTGCTACATATTGCATACTATCATAAAGCCCATGATAACGCTCTTTATCTGTAAGAACTTGGTCTTTCCAATGTGAATAAGGATGCGTCCCTGCAGCAATAATTTTACAATTATTTTCTTCGGCATAATTGGATGCAAGTCGTCTCAAGCGAATGACTTCATTTCTTGCCTCTTTAATATTTTTACAGACCTTACTGGTCACCTCTAATTGCGATTTTAGAAACTCAGGAACCATGCTATCCTTAACAAGCATTGCATCTCGCTCTAAAAATTCAGCAATATATGATGTCAGTTCACCTGTTTTTGGATCAATAACCTGATACTCTTCTTCAATCCCAACTGTTAATTCTTTGATATTCATAACTATATCTAATTTAAAAAAAAATAGCTTATAAGATTCATGATAAATAATTTGAGACAAATGAACAAATGGAAATACAAAAACATAAAATCTTTTTATTACTTCAAAGAGATTTTTCTACTATTAATACCTAGAATATTTTATCGCTTACAACTCAAATCTGAACTAAAAAAATTGAAATACTATAATAAAGAATATATCTTTTCTCGATTAAACTACTATAATAAGAAAACAGATAGATTTACAATATCAGAGAATTCTTTAACAAATCAAGATCTCCGTCTTCGTCAGCTAAACAATATTAAAGAAAATGTGATTAAAAAAAATAAATTGGCCAAAAAACATACTACATATTTTTTTGATCTATATAAATTATTTTCATTCTTTGATTATAATAAAAAGATAGACTTTCTTTTCGGAGATATTACTAATGTACACAAAGTCCCTTCTATCGTTAAAAGTAGGCCAATTTCAAATAGTGATAATTCTATAATACTAAATTTAAATAAGGTTAGACATTTTCATTTTATAAATGATAATAGAAGATTTACAGCTAAAAGAAATGAGGCCGTATGGCGAGGTGCTGGAAAAAATTCAGAAGCTAGACAATATTTTGTGAAAAACTATCATGATATCCCGATATTTGATATTGGGCAAACAGGATCTGTAGTAGATAAGCCCTGGTTGAAAAGCTTCATGTCTATCTACCAACAACTTGCTTATAAGTTTATATTCTGTATTGAGGGAGTTGACACGGCAACAAGTATAAAGTGGGTGATGTCTTCAAATTCTGTTTGCGTGATGCCTAAACCAAAATATGAAACATGGTTTATGGAAGGTACTCTTAAACCTGACATACACTATGTTGAAGTAAATGATGATTTCTCAAACGCAGAAGAAAAAATTAAATATTATAGTGAACATACCGATGAAGCATTAAAGATTATTGAGAATGCTCATACTCATGTAAATCAATTTAAAAATTCTAAAAGAGAAAAATTGATCTCATTGCTAGTATTAGATAAATATTTTTCTTTATCCGGACAGAATAATGAATGATAAAAACATAACTATTCTTTTTGATGTTCAAGAGCTCTATTACTTACCTCAATACCTTCCTGTTTATCATGAATTGTTAAAACGAAATCAAGGACATGCAGCATTTGTATTTCATCATGGGAAATTTGATAAAATAATAGAAGATATTATCGAATTAGAGAATTTAAATCATATATGGGTTCAAAATAAATCTGAGGCCAATGATTACTATAAAACTAAGAAAGTTGATTGGATATTTTTTGGAAACACATTCCCTTTCCTTGATCAAATTCATGAGGTAAGTAAATCAATTCAGCTTGGTCATGGCGTTGGTCCAAAATCCAGCTATTATACAAAATCAGATACTCCAACCACTGTAAGATTTGTTGAGGGAGAATATAGAACGAATCGTTTAAAAAGTATGTATCCTGATAGTAATTTTGTGAATGTAGGGTTTTGCAAACTAGACCCTATCCTTAATGGTAATGGAAAGAAATTTGACTTAAAAAGCTTAGATCTAGACCCAGAGAAAAAGACTATAGTGTACGCTCCCACTTTTTACCCTAGCAGTATTGAAAGATTTCCAAAAAACTTTCCTGAAAATTTTCAAGAATTTAATATAATGATTAAGCCACATTATTTCTCATTAAGTAAAGAAAAGTATAAAAAACAACGTGAACTTCTTGAGCATTGGTCTCAATATGACAATGTTTACTTGGCAAAAGTTAACGATTATTCTCTCGTACCTTTTATGGCAACAGCTGATCTATTGATGAGTGATGCCTCATCAGCGATTATTGAATTTGCTGCCTTAGATAAGCCAGTAATATGGTGTAATTTTCTAAAATTACGTTGGACCTATAGAGGAATTTTTTCTTACCGATTTAAAAAACGTATGGACAAAGATTATAATGAATATTCTAAAATAGCTGTTCGTTCTGATTCATATGAAACACTAAAAAACAATGTTAAAGAGCAAATGCTCAATCCTAAATCTCTTTCCAAAAATCGATTACATTATGCAAATAAATTAGCAGGGTCTTTAGATGGAAGAGCGAGCAAAAGAATAATAGATTATTTATTAGAAAAGAAATAAGTATTTTACGGTATCATGAAAAAAATTGGCTATACAACTGGTGTCTTTGATTTATTTCATATTGGTCACCTCAATATCTTAAAAAGAGCAAGACTTGAATGTGATTATCTTATTGTCGGAATCACAACCGATGAACTTGCAATGTCAGTAAAAGGAGAAAGACCTTTTATTCCGCTTGAAGAACGGATGGAAATTGTTGAGTCAATTAAATTTGTTGATGAAGTCGTTCCGCAAACCAACTACGATAAAATGGAAGCATGGAACAAGCTAAAGTTTGATAGGATGTTTGTTGGTGATGATTGGAAAGGCACCAAAGAATGGATTAAAATAGAAAAAGATTTAAGTCAATATAACGTTGAAATTATCTACTTTTCTTACACTATCCATACATCCAGTACTATGCTAAGAGATATATTAAAAAAAGTTAAAAAACCACAATAATGAGTAAAGCTGTAACCGCACAAAAATTTCCCTATGTACTAAAGGGAGAAAAGAAAAAATATTATTGGTGTGCTTGTGGTAAATCTACCAATCAACCATTCTGTGATGGGAGTCATAAAGGCACTGATTTCTCACCAATAGTTGTACATAATGAAAAAGAAAGTAATATTGCTTGGTGTGGTTGCAAGGTTACTAAAAATTCACCGTATTGTGATGGTACGCATAAAAAATTATAACTTTATAATTATTCTTTGCCTAATTATTTCCCTATCAAGCCAAGGGTGTGAAAATAAATATCCTGAAGGTACGAATATAAAAATTGAGGTGGACGATGGGTTAGATCATCTTTTTTTCCTTCCTAATGGATATCAAGAGCACCGTGGAAAAGAATGGCCGCTGATTCTTTTCTTGCATGGTATGGGAGAAAGGGGAGATAATTTGGAGTTGGTGAAGATTCATGGTATACCTAAAATTTCAGAGAAAACAGATACTTTTCCTTTTATTGCAGTATCACCACAATGCCCCATTGATCATGTATGGCCTGATCAAGCAATGCAAATGGATTTAATTGCACTTCTTGAATCAGTAATAGATAACTATCAAGTGGATAAAGAAAGAATCTATATCACTGGATTAAGCATGGGAGGATATGGAACTTGGAGCTTAGTAAGTAAAAGACCAGATCTATTTGCAGCCGCTGTTCCTATCTGTGGTGGAGGGATTCCTGGTCTTGATATTCCTGATAGCATTAAAGATGTTCCAATCTGGGTATTTCATGGAGGAAAAGACAACGTAGTTCCTTCAGATGAATCAGAAAAGATGGTTCGTGCGATTGAAGCAATTGGGGGCAATATCAAATATACTCTCTATCCAGATGCTCATCATGACTCATGGACTAGAACATATGAAAATGAGTATCTTTATGAATGGCTCCTAAACCACAGCAAAGTCAATTAATTTCATAGATGAACATCTTATATGGAATAGCTGCAACGGGTAACGGTCATATTAGTAGGTCTAGAATCATTGTAGAAGCTCTAAAAAAAAGAGGGCATTCAGTCAATGTTATCTTAAGCGGTAAAGAAGAAAAAGATCTTTTCGATATAGATGACTTAAAACCATTTCACATTAAAAAAGGATTTACTTTTGTGAATGACAAAAGTCAACTGAGTTATATCAAAACCATCCTACACTCTCATCCAATACAATTTTTTAATGATATACGGTCTATAGAAGATGCATATGATCTTGTCATTACTGATTTTGACCCTATAAGCGCTTATGCTGCTAAAAAATATAACATACCATGCATGGGCATAGGTCATCAATATTCATTTTATACAGATATCCCGATGACAAAGAAAATGAAATTTGCTAGTATATTTTTCCCAAAAATGTATACCCCTGTTAATTTTACTATCCCTTTTCATTTCTATCATTTTAATCAATCAATTCTTCCACCATTTATTGATCCTGTGTTGCATAAAGAGATAAATACAGATGAAATGAGTGAAGATATTTTAGTGTATTTACCATGGGAAAACCTAGATAACATGATTGCTATATTACAAAAAATATCACAAGAATTTATAGTATACACAAAGATTGCATCAATAGAAAAAATTGATAATATCACTTTAAAACCATTCTCAAATGTAACCTTCAAACAAGATTTAATGAGATGTAGCTCTCTGATTACTAATGCTGGGTTTCAATTACCTTCAGAAGCACTATTCTTAGGAAAACCAATGCTATGCAAGCCATTAAAAGGTCAACCTGAACAAGAACATAATGCAAAAATACTAAAAAAATTAGAATATGCTACTATATGTGATAAAATTGATGTGAACAGTATTGAACATTGGATGAAAAATAAAATCAAAGTGCAAATTCCTTTTAAAGACCCGATGAATCTTATTATAGATATTATAGAGAACCCAACAACAGACTTTTCTCATAGAGCGATGGAGCTTTGGAAAGAGTAATACTAGGAATGCTTTTGAAAATACTGTAGTAAATCTTCAAATCCACCAATAGGGATATCATTAATAATAATTTGAGGAACTGTTGTTCCTTTTGTCATTGCTGCCATTTCCTCTCTGGTAATATTATTCTCTTCGATATCTATATCATTAAAAGAAAATCCATTTTCTGTTAAGAATTTTTTTGCCATTTTACATGGACCACACCAAGAAGCGCTATAGATGGTTATTTCTGTACTTTCTGGCTTTAAATTAGTCACTAAAGAATATACCAACTGAGGTGCAAGAAAGAAAAAATATTTTTATTTCTTATCACATATAATAATAGCTAAAATAGCCTATGGAATTTGGAGTATATTATTGGGGAATATTTGGAGGAGTAGTACTGTTTGTATTTCTTATCTCTTTACTTTTTAACCCTTAAAAACAGGACATTATTATGGAATTTATACAATCATTTGGAGAATATTTAGTTGCTAACCCAACTGCGATGGTAGCTGTGACACTCTATCAAGCATTATGGACAATGCTTGGGTGTTGGTTCGCAGCACGAAATGATCATAAAATTTGGTTTGCTGTTATTGCACTCTCAAATACTATGGGATTAATTGAAATAATTTATCTAGCAAGAAAAACAACATTTTTTAAAAATTTTAATATCAATGGGTAATAAACACTTTCCAACTATTATTGCACTTATAATGCTCGTAGCGATGCTAGGATTAATGAGCAATTGCCAAGTTAAAACGGACGTTCCATTGGAGTATCAGGCTCCTACTGACGTCAGTGAACATCTTGATGAAAATGGAGAGCCAATGAAAAAACGCATTGTGTCTTATGAATTTCAACGAGATAAAAAGAATCCTTGAAAAAAATACTCTCGATTGGCGTTTCTCTTGCCTGTCTTTATATAGCATTTCAGCAGGTTAACTTCAATCAAATCTTTAGTGCTTTATCTAATACGCATCTATCTTATGTCATAGCTGCTTTAATGATTACTAATATCACGTTTATTCTCAGATCTTTACGATGGAAAACTCTTTTAAATGCTCCGAGATCTCTTACCTTGCGGCATTATTCTTCGACAACACATATTGGATATTTTTTGAACAATATTCTTCCATTTAGAGCCGGAGACATATTTCGAGCTAAGCTATTATCAAACCATGATAAAGATATAAAACTTAGCTACTTGATTGGAAGTCTTGTTGGAGAGAAAATTATCGATCTTTGGATGATAGGATTATTTACTATTATATTGATTCTACTAGGGTATACTAATCTCTTTGGTATTCAATTCATATTAACCGTTATCGGGATATCTTTTCTGAGTTCATTAATTATTTTTGGGCGCCATACTTTATCTAGTAGACTACTTATCATATTTCCAGCATTAACTAGTTTTGTTAAAGGCTATACCTTGGTATCAGAAAACAAGATTCGTTTATGGAGTTGGTCTATGTTACTATGGATTAGTTTTGTAGCATATGTCATCTTATCGCTAAAGGCGATTGGCATTATACTAACTCTAGAACAGGCTTTAGGATTGACCATTATATCTAGTATTGTTACTTCATTACCTATTGCCCCTGCTGCAATTGGCACATATCATTTAGCAGTAATTTACTGTCTACATAATTTATATGGCATCAACCTAGAATTAGCACAAACAGGGGCTATTATTATGCACAGCATTTTTCTTCTGTATAGTATTGTCGTAGGATATATATATCTAGTATCTGAAAATATGAGTATTGCATCAATAACGCATGATCGCAAAAACTAAAGAATTACCAAAAAAGAGTCCCCCATTTTATTTCCAGAAATCACTATATTTAAACGCTTATTAAAGAAATAAAACAATAATGGATAAAAATTCAATAACAGTTTTAAAAATCTTTGGACTAATTGGCTTACTCTATCTCACTTTTTTTATGCTGGTAATGGTGCCTCATAAAACCTGGTATTTTTTCGGATAATCTGATCCGTAATGCTTCATTACTTCTTCTCTAAATCTTTCAAAGCTTTTGTAATCACTTTTTCTAATTTTTTTGTCTGAGATGATAGTTCTTTATTGTATGCCTTTTCAGTAAGCTTTGACCTATCTTTTGGTTCTATTGGAGGAAGAATCTTAATAGTAATGTTAGTAGGTCTCATAAAACGCTTACCTTTAGGCCATGCTTTTTCAGTACCAATGATTGCTGCAGGAAGAATAGGAATATTTAATCCCATTGAAAACTTTACTGTTCCTTTTCTAAAGCGCTGTAACACTCCAGGCTCTCCCCTAGAACCTTCTGGAAACATAATAATATTATTATTTAACGCGACAAATCCTTTTGATAAAGTAAACGTATCTTCTAAATCAAGAGACTCTGGGTTCTTTCTTCTACTTAATGGAATGAGATTAATAAAATTTTTAAAAAATATTCGTCTAAAATCATTATCAAACCAATAATCTTTTGCCGCTAAAAATCCAAAGCGTTCATAGCCTAATCGCGTTGAATATGCTAACACGGCAATATCCATGTGACTATTATGATTACTTGAAAAAATAAAGGGAGTATCCTTCGGAATATTTTCTCTTCCAATCACTTTAACTGGTATATAAAATGTCAACGTTGTATTAGCATATAAATCAAAAACAAATGATAAAATCTTAAATAGAATTGATTTAGGCTGTGCTAAATGACTATATCTTGGATCTTCTAGAATAGAATACTTCATGTTTAATATGTTATGCGTTTATTCTTTTTGCCAAAAAGATATAAAAACTAGGGAAAAATTTATTTATAATCACTCCAAACCATGCAATGTCGTTCCATTTTGCAATAATCGCTAGTCTTTTTTTTCTATGAATCGCATTTACGATTTGATGGGCTGCTTTCTCTACAGATAAGCCCTTATCATGGCCTCTATCATTCTTTCCATAGGCTATTCCAGTCCCTGTCAATGCATTTATACCAACATTAGTCTGGACTCTTCCAGGTGCAACTAAGGTAATGCTGATATTGTGCTTAGCCACTTCCAATCGTAAGCTATCAAAAAATCCATGTAATGCAAATTTAGCAGATGAATATGCGGTACGATTACGTGAAGGAATCAATCCTGCTACGCTGGTATTAGTTGCAATCTGTCCTCCGCCATTTGCTATCATATGATGTACAATAGATTTAGTTACTCTTACGACTGAAAAATAGTCTAATTGCATAATTTGATCGATAACTGTCATATTGCTTTCTTCGAATAAAGACACTTGGCTAATTCCTGCGTTATTAAACAGAATATCAATTGGGCCTTCTTTAGTTACGATATTATCTATAAAGGAATCAATATCATCTAAACGACTCAAATCAAAAGGATATATTGCATATTGATTTGTATCATACGATTGGAAAGATGCTTCCATCTTTTCTTTGTTTCTGGATACTAAGATGACTTTTGCTCCAGATGACAAAAATACTTTAGCAGTTTCCTCTCCAATTCCAGAGGACGCTCCAGTAATAATTACTGTTTTGTTCTTAAAAGACATAAACAGTAATGTACTACTTTTTATCCTTTGTGTTAAGCCAGTAATAAAAGGGGAGTGCAAACAATAAACTGCCCAATAAAGAGAATATAATTAACCAATACCACTTATATTTACCGATAGGATGATGCTTAAAATAGTAGGCAAGCAAAAACATGAGCATAAATACCTCTATCAATAGAGCTACTCCTATAGTATTGGATAAGAAAAGAGCAAAATTAAATTCAAAAAACTGCCAGTAGAGAAAAAGATTGTTCACTACTAGCAACCCTGTTGCTGCAAAGAAAAATAGTATATTCTTATTCATTATTATTCAAATTAAGCTATTGATCTGTATCGAAGAAGAACTTTGTTAATTGCGTCCATACTACTAGTCCTATTGTATAAGATACTCCCAATAATATTACTTCATTAGGATAAGAATTAAATGCTCCTAATTCATTGCCTGCAAATATATTAATCGCCCTAGCAAACAGTACCATAAATGGTATTAACATGTAGTTATTCTTGATAATAAATTTATAAATCATAAATAATACAATAGAATACAGCGTTATCAACACTAAAGATGGGCCAATATTATACTGCATTCCAATCTCTCCGCCCGATACAAACATGACCAATAATATCCCATAAACATTAGACTTGATATTATTAGAGTATCCATCCGTCCATTCAAATAAGGTTTTAGCAAAGAATAAACTGAATGCCACTGAAATGAATAATCCTCCATAAATATTAAATGTATCTAATATGGGATAATATGATCCTCCAAGACCTATTCTAGGAAAATTAGGATTTAAATCTAATTGGAATGTCCCTATAAGCATCGCAGATGTTGTTCCTAATAGTGCAGCAACTAATCCTCCTGTTATAGAATCAGAAAGTGAACTACGATTTATGGTTGATTTTAACATTGTGCCTAAACTACCAAAGAATAGTGTTTGGGCTAATCCTATAATCAGGATTCCTGCGATAGTAGAGATATACGTTATACTCATTAAATTTGTGATTGGTTGATCTGTAGGTAATGTCATAAGAAACGAAGAGTCATTGAAGAAAATAACAAGACCGCTAATAAAAACAACTCCTCCAAATAATGCCCCTTTTCTAAGATTTACTTTTCTATCCATAAGCATCTTAAAAGAACGTATAAGCAATAATCCGCCAATAAATAATCCTCCAGGAATAGTAAACAACATCGCAAGTATTCCTGAAAATCCTTCTCTATCACGCTTCATTCTCTCCCATTCTTCAGGGATATAAACAGATTGTGACAATCCAGCAAGTTGATCACCTGATACTGTAATTATACTTTGGAACTGAGAGCCTTCATAGTCTATCTCTCTATCTTCTGCATACGTAAATATCCAATCTAATCGTTCTGGTTTTTGAGATTCAACTGCACTAACCAAACTGACCATACTTGCACTAAGATTAAAGTGCTCGCTTAAGGCTTGATCTGCTATGACCTTTGCATCTGATTGACTTAAAGACGCTCCTACTTCATTTTCAGGAAACTTATTATAAAAACGGATAGGATTACCCTCAAAGTCTACAGAAACTATTACTTCTCTTGCTCGGGTTTCTACTTCTCCATCAAATTTAGCAAATCGAACTTTCCATCTTGGACCTAGTACGTAAGAGCCTAACAAATTATTAAAGGTATCAGATCCTAATTCTTCCCATATAAAATCGGAAGCAGGATAACCCGTAACGACCATTGCGTTTCCTTCATATCCTTCAGCTAAAGTAATATTTTTGGTGACAAGAAAATCTTCTGCAATGTCAATGGCCTGTTCACGATTGACGTTTGGTGACTCTATAGAAACATCAGAATCGCTCAATTGAAATGATGTCATCGCTACAACAATAAATATAATGGAACCCAATAAGACTTTTTTATTTAATGGTGATCCATCTTGCACAATAGCGGTCGATTTTTCCTTAGCTTTTGGCATTTCAGGTGGGGTTGGTTCAAACCCTTTATTAAGTGACGCCTCATCTATTTCAGACCATTTATTAGCTTTTATTCTAAAATATAGAATAACTAGCAATGGAATAGCGCCACCAAGAACTGTCATAAATTTATCAACGACATAACCGCTTGAATACCATATAGGCAGTGAAAATAATACAACATCATACAAGTAGTGTGTAATAGCGCCGAATATAACTCCCAACTTCAAATACAACATTCCATACACAATAATAGATGGTAGGAATAATTCTACCACTCTAGCATAGGAAGGTTGTGCAGGATAATTCGCATGCGCTGCTCCAAAAATTAATGCTTGCAATATCATTGCAATAACAAGACCAGTAAAGCGCATATTATATCTTTTTCCAATTAATACTCCTGCTGCAATTGGTACAGCACGGAAAAGCATTTCTTCCCAAAATCCTGCTTGCAATGAAATCGCAATTCCTGTATACCATGGGAAAACAGATGCAAGATAATTGGGATCAGCCATACTACCTGCTGGCGACCAAAAGCCAAAGTATTTTTCCATAAGAATATAAAACCCACCAACAATAGCCAGTTTAATTGGAACAATCAAATAAGCAAAAATAGTATCATTTAATACACGCTTTGAATTAGCAACATTCATCGTCCATGTTTTCCATAATTGAATATGTTCTGGAAATGCTCTTCTTGTAAGCGATTCTGCAATAACAAATGTTAGTCCAAAAAGTAAGAAGTTCACAACGCCATTTGCTAGCATACCCAAAAGACCTTCTAGCATAAATTGTGATTTACTCGTGGCCGTATCATAAGCCATCCACATTGTTGGATAAAAATTTAATTGCACTAATGTACTAGTTATCGCAATGAATCCTGCAACCAACATTGAAGATTTCCATCTTAGCCATCCTGTACGATAAAAAATGATTATGGCCCCTAATCCTATCACTAATATATAGATACCTAAAAATGCAAAGTTTGCGAACATAGCAATGGTATCATTGTCTGATCTAATGTTAGCAAATTCACGATTGAACGATTCAGGAATAAACGCACTAGGCAATACAGAACTGACAAGCACTCCTGAGACATCAACATCTAACCTATATTTTGCATCTCCAATATCCTGGAGTTTATGTTCAAACACAAAAGAATGATCTACTCTCCCATTTGGCATTTCTTCAAAAGAAGATTCTATCAATGAATAGTCTGCAAAGTCTCCAGACCAATGATCATTAATTTTAAGACTTATTACACTGAGGGCGTCTTCTTCTGATAAACTATCTGAATCATGATCTTCTGGAATTTTAACACGATATCCATTAGAAGATCCATCCGGCTTAAACATAAAACTTGCTTCAGCTACTTGACCTTCTTTAAATGTTCTTACAATCCAGTTATATGGGGAAAAAATATCACTATCAATAATCGATTGAAATTTTTCTCGACCCCCTTGTTTTAATTCTACATAATCACGTAAGCTAGAACTAAAACTATACGCTGCCGCTTGATCAAGATCATCACCTAGTATATCAAAATCTTTTGTCGCTTCTTGCCCTTCTGACAAGGCTAGCTCTCTATCCATTGAAACATTAACATTTAATGATCCAAGAAAATCATTCCAGTAATACGATAATCCTAAAATACTTGTAAGTGCTACAACACATGTAATCGATAAAACTTTATTAGTAGTCATATTTTCCTTTGCGTTTTTAATTAAAAAGAATTTAAAAAGTTCTCAAGGAATAGTTATAAAAAAATATGTAACATACAATATTAAATAATAGGGGAAATAATTATGAAAAAAGAACATTTAACGGAAGAACAAATGATATTTCAGGATGCAGTTCGCACATTTTTTGAACGTGAAATTACACCTAATAATGAACAATGGGAAAAAGATGGACAAGTGTCACGTGAGGCCTGGCTAAAAGCTGGAGCAAATAATTTTTTTGGAATTGATGTTCCTGAAAAATATGGTGGCATGGAGATTGATGACTATCGATATAATACCATTCTTATTGAAGAAGGAGTAAAATCTTTATCCTCTGGATTTGCACATTCTGTACAAAATGACTTAGTGATACCATACTTATTATCTCATTGTAATGAAGAACAGAAAAAACGATGGCTACCAAAAATTTGTAGCGGAGAGACAATTGGCGCATTAGCCATGACAGAACCTAGTGGTGGTAGTGATTTAGCTGGGATTAAAACTACCGCAAAAGATATGGGAGACCATTATTTGGTTAATGGAAGTAAAACATTCATTACTAATGGCTTATTAAGCGATTTTGTAATCACTGCAGTTAAAACTGATTCTAAGAAAAATGCTAAGGGAATTAGTTTATTAGTTCTTGAACGTGGTATGAAAGGATTTGAAAGAGGGAAAAAATTAGAAAAAATTGGTCAAAAAGCACAGGATACAGCCGAACTCTTCTTCAAGGATGTAAAAGTACCAAAAGAAAATCTTTTGGGCGAGGAAGGAAAAGGGTTTTACTATATGATGGAAAATCTTCCAAAAGAACGACTATCTATTGCTGCTAGTTCAATTGCAGTGATAGAATTTATACTTGAACTGACTATTCAATATTGTCATGACCGTAAAGCATTTGGACAAAAAATTGGTAGCTTTCAAAACTCTAAATTTAAACTAGCTGAGATGACAACTGAGGCAGAAATAGGGCGTACATTTTATGATCAATGCGTCTTTGAGTTGAATGATAAAACATTAACTCCTGAAAAAGCTGCAATGGCTAAGTGGTGGTTAACAGAATTAGAGTTGAAGGTTGTAAATCAATGTTTACAGTTACATGGTGGTTATGGATACATTTTAGAGTATCCAATCGCTCAAGCTTATCTAAATTCGCGAGTACAAACAATTTATGGTGGTACCACTGAGATTATGAAAGAAATCATTGGGAGATCGTTAGGATTTTAATATGGGGAATAAATTAGAAGGAAAAGTAGCATTAATTACAGGATCCGGTCGTGGTATCGGTCGTGAATTAGCGCTCATGCTAGCAAAAGATGGTGCACATATAGTCGTTAATGATTTAGATGCTGATCCAGCACATCAAACAGTAGCAGATATTATTGCAATGGGTGGAAAAGCTGTGGTATGTGTCGGCAGTGTTACCGCTGATGATTTTGCTGATAAATTTATCAATACTGCGCTAGATACATTTGGCGGATTAGATATTATTGTTAATAATGCAGGCTATACTTGGGATAATGTAATCCAAAAAATGGACGATAAACAGTGGCAAGCAATCTTAGATTGTCATCTTACTGCACCATTTCGTATTCTGCGTGCTGCTCAACCACACATTAAAAGATTATTTCTTGAAGAAAAAGCAAAAGGGATTACCAATTATAGAAAAGTGGTGAATATCTCATCCACTTCAGGGATGAATGGTAATGCCGGACAAGTCAACTACGCAACCGCAAAGGCTGGAGTAGTAGGAATGGCAAAAACCATGGCAAAAGAATGGGGTCGTTATAATGTGAATGTCAATGCAGTAGGATTTGGATTAATTAAAACGCGATTAACTGATGCGGATGCTGAAAAAGAAGAATCAACCATTGATATTGAAGGTAACACCATTAAAGTAGGAGTCAATTCAGCAGTATTTCAATCTGCAAAAATAATGATTCCACTTGGACGACCTGGAACTCCCGAAGAAGCTGCAGGGGCTATTTATATGTTCTGTATTCCTGAATCCAACTATGTTACCGGACAGATTCTAATGTGTCATGGTGGTGGATTTGGTCTCTAATAAAGACCGTTTATTTTAATGAAATACTTTTCTCCTTTAGTCCCATTTATTCTAGGCTGGGGACTTTTACTCTATACAGAGAATCTAAGCTCAATTAGTTTTACCAATGGTACATTACAACTACTCTTATTTGCATTTGTAGTGTGTTTACCAACATGGCGTACTGGACGTATGTCCTATGTTGATATTGGCTGGCCATGGGGCGTCGCTCTTATTGGAATCATCACTTGGCTGTATGGCGAAGGTGATAGTTTCCGCATTGCTACAATTAGTATCCTTTATATTTTAATTGGTAGTCGTATGGGAATGGGTTCACTAAAAATGTGGAGACTGGGGATGCTCAATACAGAATTTCCTCGCTATGAATATCAGAAAAAACGTTGGAAAAAAGCAGGTAAAAATAATACCATGCTTGCCATGCAAATTGAAGGGATTCTACAAGGCTTAGCCAATGCTTCTTTCTTAGCTATGCCCGCTTTTATCATTGCAACCAATTCCAGTACAACAATTTCAATACTTGAAATAGTAGGTGTTATTGTGTGGTTGGGCGCATTTATCATGGAATCAATTGCAGATATGCAAAAAACCTCCTTTTTAAAAAGAATGAAAGTATTGGGTGAAAAAAATAAAGTCTGTAATGTTGGATTATGGAAATATACTAGACATCCCAATTATTTTGCAGAATGGATGGTTTGGAATGGGTTGATCATTGCATCTATTCCATCTTGGATTCTCTTATATAATACAGAATCAATGATGCTATGGGTATTACTAGGATTAGGACTGCTATTTACCTCTAGAATGATGTATACAACATTAGTGTATCATACAGGCGCGATTCCATCAGAATACTATTCTTTAAAAAAACGTCCTGAATACAAATCTTACCAACAAACAACCAATATATTCTTCCCTGGACCTAATAAGTCTTAATGAAATCAAAAAAGGCCTCAACTTGAGACCTTTTTTTTATTTAACTAGTTATCAATATTATTTTTCTTCGTTTTGCTGGCTTGCTACTTTATAATAACTAAGATATCCTATCCCGACAGCAAGTGGTACTGATGCTAATACTCCAGCTGCTTGGACATCGCCGTCAATAATAAAAGCTACTCCAACAAACAATCCAATTAATGTCCATATGATGCCTTTGCGAAAATAAGATAATGGATTTTTTTCTTGGGCTAAGGGAACATCCACACCTTTTTCAAGAGCCATCATAATCTCTTTATTCAATAATTCCCTACTACGGATTTTTTCTTCTGTGCCAAGCTTCACGAACCCATAAATCATAACAAAAGACCCTAATGGAATTAGAAGCGCCCAATCCATTATTCGCCTCCATTATTAATAGAGATCACATCTTTACCATTAAGATTCATTCGAATTTTTGCTTTAATCTGATTGTTATCATCAAAATTTTCAAATTCATCAATTTCAATCTCAAAGATCTTATCTCCACTCAAAATTCTCTCTTTCTGAGCTTTGAATTCATCTTCCGTAATAATATTTGCATCTAACGCAGCTTGAATATCTAATAATTCTTGGCCAGTGCTAATATTTTTATTAATATGCAGTTCTGCATGTGGCTCATTAAATGATCCGCATCCAGTGATAAAAAGTAGTAACATTATCATAAGTATTGTTTGTTTCACAGCATTTCTCCTTCTTTGTTCGTTAATGATTTAGACTTGCTTAATTTAAAAAAGTTGCAACTTTTTCAATAAAACTTAGGTCTATAAGATAAATTGGATTACACAACAAGACATCAAATATTTATGCAAGCAATAAATACATATGGATCAAAACTGTACAATATCTCACTATTTGTACTAAGAAATGAGACGTTAGCAGAAGATTCTACCCAAGAATCTTTTCAAAAAATTTGGAAAAGCTTGGATAAGTTTTCATTTAAATCTTCCTTATATACATGGATGTATCGTATTACATATAACACAGCACTAACGACATACAACAAAGAAAAAAGACATCGAAGTGAAGAAATAACCATTGAAAAAGGGGCTTCTATTGATATAGTAAATAACTTATCATTAAAAGAAGCGATTACTAAGCTTCCCTTGAATCAACGTCAGACTATTATCATGTTTTATTTTCTTGATTATAGCATTAAAGATATCGCATTGGAATTATCTATCAATGAAAACACTATAAAATCATGGTTAAGGCGAGCAAAAACAAATCTAAAGGATCAACTCAATGCAAAATAAAAATTATCCACAAATGTTTGATGACAATCTTGTTGAACAAGAATTCTTAAACTCTCTTGAAGGAATTGCAAAAGAACCTATTAGAGAAAAGCTCTTCAGAAACATGTATATTATTCCAGCTGTGGGATTTCTTTTGTTCTTTAACGACATCTTATATATTTTCTTGAGCATTAAAAGCAGATATTCATTAGTTATATATGATAAATTGATGCAAATAGAAAGTGCTACGGATTATTTAACAAGCATAGTTGAATATTTAATATAAAAAATGGAATACTGAGGATAACAAGAAATGAAAAAAGTTTTAGTCACAGGCACAACAGGATTTATTGGACTACATTGTGTTCAACAATTACTCGAAAAAGGATTTGCTGTCAACGGCACATTAAGATCATTTGATCGAAAAGATGAAGTAATCAATGCACTATCTTCTCATAATACTTCTACTGAACATCTTTCTTTATTTGAAACTGATTTATTGGAGGACAAAGGATGGGATGAGGCTATTGAAGGATGTGAATATGTTCTTCATGTTGCATCTCCATTTGTTCTCACGCCAGAATCTGAAGATTTCTTTGTAAAACCTGCAGTTGAAGGGTCATTAAGAGTATTAAAACTTGCGAATAAACATAAAGTTAAGAAACTGGTTTTAACGTCTTCATTTGCTGCAATGGTAGATACGCTTGAAAAAAAAGATTCTTTCGATGAATCAGATTGGTCTGATCCAAATAAAAAAGGTATTCGAGCATATGGAAAAAGTAAAACTTTAGCTGAAAAAGCTGCATGGGACTATATGGCATCGAACACCCCATCATTTTCTTTAACCGTCATTAATCCTGTTGCTGTTACTGGACCATCGCTATCTAAAGATATTGGCACCTCTAACTCTATTGTTGGACAAATGATTAATGGAAATGTACCAGGAACAGCAAAAGTGCATATAGGATATGTGGATGTAAGAGATGTTGCAGCAGCACATATTACAGCAATGCTTAATAATCAAACCGATGGAGAAAGAATTATTGTATTTGAAAAAACATTATGGATGGATGAAGTCGCAACCATCCTTAGAGATGCAGGGTTTGATAAAGCTCCAAGTAAGGTAATGCCAAAATGGGCGATGCAGATTATGTCTATCTTTAAAAAAGATTTAAAGTTTATTGTCCCACTGATTAACAAAAAAAGACATATTCATAGCACAAAAGCTACAGATCTTCTTCATTGGGAACCGATTAGTGCTGAAGAGTCAATTGTGGCTACAGCAAAACAATTGCAAGAATATAATCTAGCGTAATAAGCTATCGATTACACTTGGATCAGCTAGAGTAGAAATATCGCCTAAGTCATCTGTTTCATTTTCAGCAATCTTTTTCAAGATTCTTCTCATAATCTTACCAGATCTTGTTTTAGGCAGTCCATCGCAAAATTGAATCACACTTGGCTTTGCATGAGGACCAATAATCTTTGTAACTGTAGCTAGAATATCTGTTTTAATATCATCGGATGGTTCAACGCCAGTCATCAACGTAACAAAGGCATAAATTCCTTCTCCTTTAATATCATGGGTATAGCCAATAACAGCAGCTTCTGCTACTCCGGTTGCAGCACCAATGGCTCCTTCGACTTCTGCAGTACCAATACGATGTCCTGATACATTCAATACATCATCAACTCTCCCTGTAATCCAATAATATCCATCTTCATCAATAAATGCTCCATCCCCTGTAAAATAATTTCCAGGCGCTTGAGAAAAATAAGTATCCTTAAAACGTTGATGATCTCCATAGACGGTTCGCATTTGACCTGGCCACGATTGCGTGATGACTAAATATCCCGTTGTATTGGGTTCAGTAATTTTATTGCCATTTTCATCGAGTAATGCAGGTTCGATTCCAGGTAACGGCAATGTAGCTGAACCCGGTTTGGTTGGAACACATCCTGGGATTGGTGACATTAACACCCCTCCTGTTTCTGTTTGCCACCACGTATCAACAATGGGACATTTTTCTTTTCCTATGACTTGAAAATACCAATGCCATTCCGGTGACTTGATTGGCTCTCCTACTGTCCCTAATACTCTTAGGCTTGATAAATCATATTGATTTGGGAAATCATCTCCCTCTTTCATTAATGCACGCAATGCAGTCGGTGCTGTATAAAAAATATTGACTTTATGTTGTTCTACAATTTGCCAAAAACGACCATGATCGGGATAGTTTGGCACTCCTTCAAAAATAACTTGGGTCACGCCATTGGAAAGAGGTCCATACACAATATAGGAATGTCCCGTAATCCAGCCAATATCAGCCGTACACCAATAGATATGGTCTTTATGATGGTCAAATACCATCTCATGTGTATACGAGGTATATACCATATATCCGCCCGTAGTATGCAATACCCCTTTTGGTGTGCCAGTTGACCCAGAAGTATATAAAATAAATAAAGGATCTTCAGCATCCATGATTTCAGGTTCACATACTGTATCGCATCCTTCTATAAAATCATGCCAATATATATCTCTTCCTTCTTGCATGGCTACATCATTACCGCATCTATCTACAACCACAATCTTTTCTAGGGAAGGACACTCGTCTGCAATGTGATTGGCATTATCTTTCATTGGAATATCGTGTTTGGTACCACGCACCCCATTATCCTGTGTAATCAACAACTTACATTCCGAATCATTAATTCTATTCTTTAATGCGTCGCTAGAAAATGCGCCAAATACAACAGAATGCACCGCTCCAACACGGGCGCAAGCCAACATCGCAACAATAGCTTCTGGAATCATTTGCATATAAATACAGACACGATCTCCTTTTTGAATATTTGCTTTTTTTAATGCATTGGCAAATTGAGATACGTGTACTAATAATTCATTATAGGTGACATTTTTGCTAACATTGACATCATTCGATTGCCAAATCAGTGCTGTTTTATCGCCTAAGCCATTCTTAATGTGTCGATCAATACAATTGTAAGAAGCATTGAGCTTCCCATTAGTAAACCATTCAATATGTGCATGATGATAATCGGTTTTATTGACATCTGTCCACTTTTCAAACCAATCAATTCTTTCTGCAACTTGTGCCCAATATGTTTCGATATCTGCATGAGCAGATGTTTTGAGCTTTAGATATTCTTCGAGGCTATTAAAGCCAGTTAGGGATGAGAAATCCCCAGGAACATTGTATTTGTTCTTCACAATGCCAATTTAAAAACAATCCCCCGAAAAAGTGGTGTTAATTATTGACTATTTATTCGAATACCACCAACAACTGCCGGCGATTAGTAATAAGACCCACCACCATTGTGTTAAAAATTCCATTTTTTTCCTCTATTTAGTTACTATATAAAAAAGGCAAACCTCTATACCTGGTATAGAACTTTGCCCCCTTTCATTACCTTATAATTTATAAAAAAATATAATAATAGGCGAGTGATACATGATTTTTTGCTAGTATTTATGTATGCTTATGATGGTAAAACGTAAAAAAATATCGAAATAAAATGACTGAAACTTCCCGCAATGACAAATAGATGCCAAATAAAATGGTTGTACTGAATATGCTGATCCATCAAATAAAAAAAGACCCCTATTAAATAAGATATACATCCTATTATGAGCCATATTAGTCCGTCATATGGCAATAAGTGTATTAAGTCGTTGGTATAAAAAACGCAGATTGCTCCCATGCCAACATACAAGAATGTTGAGATCAGATTATATTTTCCTACAGTAAATAATTTCCACAAGATACCCAGCAATGCAATACTCCAAACAACCCCAAATAAAATCCACCCTCTTGTTCCTTGTAGCCCTACAAGAGCATAAGGGGTGTATGACCCTGCAATCATTGTATAAATAGCAAACATATCAAGCATTCTATATTTATTACGTTTGACAGGATTTTTTGATTGATGGTATAGGGTCGAAGTAATAAACATTAACATCAATGCAATCCCAAACGTAGTAAGGCTAAAAATATAAATTGGAGTACCGTCACTAATCCCCTTCATGACAAGCAAAATAAAACATACAATACTACATAAAAAAGCATACCAATGGCTTAATACATTGAGTCGTTCTTCTTTTTCGGTATAAAAATGAGGGTTAGTGGCATCTTTATTATTCATTGTTTTAATTGTGAAGATTACGAAATAAACCTACAACATAATTATGGCTTTTTTTTAAAAAATCTTTGCTTCTCAAGTTCTTTAATATCTCTTTTAGATCGTTTGACTGCGCGGACATGCGGCATAACAATGCCATTAATATCTCCAGAGTTTTCTCCAAGCGGTTTTTCTTTAATCCAGGAATCATATTGATAATTAGCAAACCATTGCTTAAAAGAATTTTTAAAGGTATTAATAATAAGAGGATGTAATGAATCTATCTCATAGGCATCTCCTTTTTCTGTCATAATTTCCACTTCCACAAAAAGCGCTATTAACTTACGAATTGATGTATACCGTCTATGGATTTGCATCTCAAAATGTTTGAAATGTTTATTTTTCACTTTTCCAAAACGCTTATTCAGCCAATTTCCTCGATATTTGTTAAAATGAAGAGATTGAATTAATAAGATATGATTAGGATTCTCTTTGATATCATACGATGGATGATTCCATAAATACTCCATGAAGACACTCACTTGGCTTTGGGTAAATTCTTTTTTTGATAATAAAGGTTGAAGTGAATGTCGCTTTAAATACATTTCTGCAATCAATTTCATGTCTTTTAGATTATGCTCTTTAGCAAAGTCATCGCTATCCACTGCAAACCATGGGGCATCATTTAAATGGTCTACTCCTCTTGCATCAATAATAGGATTATAATATTCGTATCCATCTAATTCTGCAATATTAATACCATAATTATGAATATTTCTCTCAATCCATAAAATGCTTCCAAGATAATATTCTGTTCTTTGATGTTTATCTTTAATGGTCAGAAAAAAAGAATACGTAGCATGCCATTCGTGTAATAAATCTTTTAATGCGTTAAGACGATTTTTATTTGTCATTGATTTCTTCCAGTATTTTTCAACAGTAGATAATTTCTTTCCATATAGGTCATTATTTTAAAACTATTTTTTAAGACACTATAGGAAATAATTTTATACTAATATTTAAACTTGAGATTCAAGGTTAAGATGTATATAATAATCAAGATTATTGAAATCAATATGGTGAGAAGGTTTTTTGAATATATAATGACTGAAAAACATATATTTTTTTCATTAATCAAGTAAACAAACATATAAGGAAATACAATGAAAAAACTACTACTAGTAGCCTTGTTTACAACTATGGTCTTCTCACAATACACTGATGGGAATACTGTTGTAACATGGTCAAAATACAAATGGGAGCCAATTGGTGAGAATCCAGATCTTTCTTGGATGGATAGAAGCACAGATGTTGCGGCATATCATTCAGCAAGAAATAAAGTGTCAAGACAGCTAATGAGCTCAATGGTCTTAACGCACTTTTGGACAGGAGAATCAGCCGATGTTGCAATTTTAGGTGAATTTAGAAACTTAGGAGATGCAACTGACTATGCCGGATTTAACAATATTAATGATATGGCATGGAGAGATTCAGATGAAAGAGCAACAGCAGTTTCAAATTACAATAGACATTTTCAATCTTATCATGAAGATGTGCATATTTTAGAACACTGGAAAGTCTGGGAGAAAAAGAATACTGCAGCATTAACTGGTGAAGAAACTGTCAACAATGGAAATGTAGTGTCAGTAAGTATTAGATACTGGAAACCTATGAATCAAGTTGAAGATGGTTCGGGCGCAGATCGTTTAAACATGATGAAAAAATATGCTAATGAAGTGGTTAAGAAGAATCCTAAAATTCTTAGTCAAAAAGTATTAACACACTTATGGTCAGGATCCATTGAAGCAGGTGCATTGCCTGTATTCTACATTACTGAGTATGCCTCTTTAGAAGATATGGCTGCAGCTGGAAATGCAGCACTAGAAGATGCAGCATTTGGTTCAGAAGATAGAGGAGACTATTGGAAATACTTCCACAACATATGGGACAACCATACTGATTTAGGGATTTTCAAAACCTTCGCAGGAGCTAATAAATAATCTTTATACAAAAAGGGCTAGTATATTGCTAGCCCTTTCTTTTAATTTGCAAGGTGAGTCATAAACCTTATAACCATCTAAATAATTCAAAAAAAGAACAGATTGTCGCGATGTTTGATGGCATCGCTTCTACTTATGATTTATTAAATCGATTAATAACATTCAGGATGGACATTAGATGGCGAAAACAAGTTTCTAAAATTGTTCATAAAAAAAATCCTAAAAACATATTAGATGTCGCTACAGGTACTGGTGATCTAGCAATTGAGCTATCGCATAGTCATGCCAAAATTATTGGAATAGATATTTCTCAAAATATGCTAGACATTGGCCAAGAAAAATTAAAAAAACTGCATTTAGAGCATAAAATTAATATGAAACTAGGGGACGCCGAAGCGCTATCATTTAATGATCGCAATTTTGATGCAATAACAGTAGGGTTTGGGGTGCGTAATTTTCAAAATCTAAATCAAGGATTAAAAGAAATACAACGCGTTTTAAAACCTGGAGGACAACTAGTAATTCTCGAAACATCAGTTCCACAAAACTTTCTATTGAGAAAAGGATATCAACTATATACTAGAGCCATTATTCCTATCTTTGGTGCATTATTTACAAAGGATAAAATGGCCTATGAATACCTGTCTAGTTCTGCGATTAGCTTTCCACATGGAAAATGCTTTAATGATATTTTAGAAACAAATGGATTTAAAAATATTTCTAATTATCCAAAAATGTGTGGTATTGTGACTATCTATACCGCTTTTAAATAACTAAAAATGCGTCATCAATGTAAGGAAAGTCTCCTTGCCGTTTGCGCCAAATTCTACTAAATAATTTCTTTTTAATATTCGAATAACAGGTATTATTGATTCCTCATTTTTATTATCAAAACCATGATTGCGATATTGAGCTATTAACCACACTGCAGTGCCTCTATAATCAGTAATTTTTGGTGTAAATGCTAATCGTACGCTATTCATAGTCGATTGATCAAATGAGGAGTACTCAATCATATGCATTACCATAAACCTTCTATTCTCCCAATCAGAATGTAAGCCAATATTATACATAGACTTCTTAGAATCTAGATTTAGACCAATGCTGGATAGACCATAAATATTAGCTTGATAACTAGGACCGTTCCATCGCTTGATTAATAAATTATTATTTGATGTAATATAGGATTCATCATTGTATTTATGATTAAATACCCTAACACCAGAATAAAAATTTCTTGTAAATGTTTTACCGAATCTAATATCAGTGATATCGGGAGAATCGATTAACCAAATGACTTTACCACCTTTAAAAATAACAGGGTGGGCTTGTAATAAAGATAAAAATATTGTTAAGAGAACAACGTGTTTTGTACTCAACAAGAGTGTCTAGCTAACTGATTTAGGAACATTCTTTTTTTCAATCTTTTTACCATCAAAATTAGTATAAATAGCGATGGTATCATATCCAGCATCATTAATAATCTGGATTGCTTCCAATTCATCAATTTTTTTAGATAGGTCTATGGGTATGTATATCAATTGTGTATCTAAGTCTATATTAATACCATCAGCCTTATATACTTTTTGATTTAAAAAAGAAAGCTCAGATAGTCCTTCTTGAACTCCAAATGCACACATAGCGCATACCATTCCAGATACCTCAACCACTAATTCATCTTTTTCCACTTTAAGATTACTATCTTGACTGTAAATAAATGAAAACAGTAACGTAAGTATTAATAGTGTCTTTTTCATAATAGGAAAGTTACTATACAATAATTAAACTTAATAATGAAATTATCTCATATATACATACAATGTTCAGTACTATTTTTATTCTCTTGTTCTCAAATTCAAGATGAAACATTAAGTCAATCTTATAATGATCCAGGTACGCCTCTTATTTTAATTTCAATTGATGGATTCCGATGGGACTACTTTGATAAAGTAGCTACTCCTAATTTTGATAAAATAATCAATGAAGGAGTCAAAGCTGAAGGATTAAAAACTTCATATCCTTCAAAAACATTTCCAAATCATATCAGCATTGTCACTGGTTCTTACCCATCAAATCATGGGATAATTTCTAATTACTTTTATGATGCAGCTTTTGATGAATATTTTTATATAGGTGCTGGCAGTACAGCAGCTCAAGATGGAAAATGGATTAATAGAGAACCAATTTGGGTAACCGTCGAGAACCAACTAAAGCGTGCAATGATTATGTTCTGGCCAATGTCAGACGCTGAAATTATGGGAGTAAGACCTTCTGAGTATTATGTCTATAGTGATTCACCATCCAATAATTCACGAATGGATCAATTACTTGAATGGCTTGATTTGACCGGCACAAATAGACCAACTTTCCTTGCATCTTATTTTAGCACTGTTGATAGTGCAGGGCATACTTATGGGCCTGATGCACAAGAAACAATTGATGCAATAACCGCTGCTGATAATGCGATAGGGCATTTACTGGTTGGTCTGGAATCAAGAGGCATTCTTGATGAAGTAAATATTATCATTGTTGCAGATCATGGCATGACAGAAACACCTGATTCAAAATATATTAATATTGCAGACTATCTTAACTTGGACGATGTTGTGACTGTTGGAAGAGGGCCCTTTATGGAAATTCGTCCCAATGAAGACGATATAGAATCTGTCTATCAAGCTTTACAAAATATTGAACATACCCAAGTATTTAAAAAAGAAGATATTCCTGCAAAATTTCATTATGGAAATAATGATCGTATAGAACCAATTCTTTTTCTGGCTGACGAGCATTGGAGTATTGTTACTGCGGAGTATTCTTCTTCATTAGGGTCGCATGGTTATTCTTCATTAGGGTCGCATGGTTATGATTCTGACTACAAGTCAATGAATGGTATTTTTATTGGTCGAGGTCCTGGATTTAAATCTGGATTTCTTGGTCCAGAAACTCACAATATTCATTTATATGAGATGATGTGCAAGTTGATGGATATCACTCCTTCCATAAATGATGGAGATGTCACAGCGACTACTACTTTCTTAAGATAGATAGAATGTAGTATATAAAATCAGTTTTTTTTTTGTAAATTATAAGAAATAAAGGAGAAAATATGCATATACTAGTTATCAATTTTAGTCTTGATGGCATTTCACATGAAGATTATTTAAAAGTGGCCGATGAGCTTGCTCCTGTTTTTGCAGAAGTTGCGGGTTTAAAATCAAAAACCTGGTTGTCTGATCAAGAAAACAATGTTTATGGCGGTATTTATGCTTTTGAAAACCAACAAGCACTTGACGACTACTGCGCTGGTGAGCTTTTTGCTGGTGTTGGAAGCAATCCAAACTTTACAAACATAAGCGTGAAGTCTTTTGGAACGCTTGAAGGTCCAAGTAAAATATGTAGCAGTTGTTGTGATTGCTGTAGCGATGGTTGTGATTGCTGTAGCGATGGTTGTGATTGCTGTAGCGATGGTTGTGATTGCTGTAGCGATGGTTGTGATTGCTGTA
>Ga0209445_1000250_pt1 | contig 30755 bp, 37 predicted proteins | sample MarorgKNORR_S2LV_4_FD_188223 | JGI IMG/M metagenome (GOLD analysis project Ga0209445, IMG submission 188223) | Marine microbial communities from the Southern Atlantic Ocean, analyzing organic carbon cycling - NADW_A/KNORR_S2/LV (SPAdes) (version 2) | ecosystem: Environmental > Aquatic > Marine >... | reverse complement strand
GTAGATTCGCCCAAGTGGACGCGAGCGATCCTACACGTTCCCCCGCCACGACCTGTCAGGGGGCGGCTGGCCATACCAAGGCTCCCGCGGCCCCTAAGAACCGATACATTCGGTGAGTAACCCTTCTCCCGCCCGAGCCTTCCGGTGAAACGACCCAGTGTCCTAGTCCTCCTAGTCGGCCTTGCTGCCTGCTCTGATAGGGTCGTCTCCGGGGCTGAGAATTCCGAAGGCCCGACCCAACTCAGGCTGGAGCCGACTCCCCAAGTCTCGTTTGGCGGGCTGGACGAGCGCCCCGAGTACAGCTTCTCCGTGGTCTCGGATGGCGCGTTCCTGGCTGCGAACAAGTTCGTGATCCTGGATTCTCAGAATCGCGACTTTAAGGTGTACTCGACCGCAGGGGAACACCTTCGCACCTTCGGCCGACAAGGGGACGGCCCCGGTGAAATCGGGCGCCTTCCCACCCTGCTCATCAGTTCGGATGGAGCGGTCCGCATGTGGGACGGGCTACAGCAACGCCTCACCGTGTTTAACGACCAGGGGGAGCATCTTGAGTCCCTGCGGCCGTTGGAAGGGGTGGATATTCGTTTCGCCGAAGTAGCCGGTGCCTTTTCCGACAACCAGGTGGTATGGAAGCAACCGAGCCAGAGTCGAGGTGCCGACGAGGCCCCGACTGGAGAGTACCGGGATACCACCTTCCACGTCGTGAGAGCGGTCGACGGTGCCACGGACACACTCGCTTGGACGTTGGCTCCTGAGCTATTCAGGACCGTTGTAGGCGGGCAGAGTCTATCGACTCGGGTTCTTTTTGGGCGAGAAGGGTTTGCCGTCATCGGCGGAGACCGTCTGATCTACGGCGTTACCGACGAACCACTTCTGCGATCCAAGAATCAGGACGGATCGGAAGGGCCCTCCTTCCGTTGGGAGGCGGAAAGGGAGCCTGTCTCAGCCCAGGAAATCGACAGTCTACGGAGACAGAGTGAAGCGCCGTGGAGAATGAGGCAGAAAAGCGGCGGCCCTCAGCTTGTAGAGTTCGCAACAGCCCAACTCAGCGCGATTGAATCAGGCCCCGCCCGGGAGACCCGGCCTCATTTCTCAGTCGTTCACGTTAACGGCGAAGGTGGCGTCCTCGTTCAACCGGCCACCGATCTTTTCGCCAGAACTGACGAGTGGGTGATGTTCGACAGGGACGGGACACTACTAGGTCAGTTTTCTACACCGCGGGAGTTCAGGGTATTGGACTTCACGCGCGACAGGATCCTCGGATACACACTGGACAACCTGGACCTCCCCACTGTCCAGATCCGTACATTGACCGGCGGCTAATCCGGAACTGCGGAAGGACGAGGGCGGACACCTAGTGGAGGGCCTCCATTCGCTTTAGCCCAGCGGCAAGGTCATTCTCTGCCGTGACCACGGCATCAGAAAACACAGCTACCAGAAGGACCTCCTCGAGCGCTTTCTCGGCTGGTTCGAGAAATACGTGAAGGGTTAACCCTCCGATCAAAAGAACGGGCGCTGATCTCGCGCTTCGCCTCGTCCTGACTGTAAACGAGGCACAGGGGTCGCCCTCCAACTTGTTCGCCCACCGCATCCCCACCGCATCCGGCGTATCTCGCCTGGACGTTGGCAGGACGGCATCGTCTTCGCGGTGGTCGCAGTCCCGTCTGGTCGCCCGATGGTCGGCAGATCTACTACGTCCAAGGCGAGGAGAACCCAAACCGGTCGGTCTTGATGGCTGTCGATGTAACTCCGGGCGATGAGTTTCAAGCGGGTCGCCCAGCCCCATTCATCGATCCCTGGGCTTTCAATGCTGCACCGGTGGCGGCTTACGGCGTCTTCCCCGACGGCTCATTTGTCATTGCCGTGCCGGACGATGACCGCAGTGTGTTGGAGCAGTTCGGGGTTACTGAGTTCCACGTCATCCTGAATGTTTTCGAGGAGTTGAAGGAGCGGGCGGGGAATTGAAGGCTCAGATCCCCTGGCTTTGTCTCTCCGTGGGAAGGCGTGGTGATCGTCTAGTCTAGACTGGTAGACGCGTTTCCTGTTGACCGACGACATCGCGGTCGCCACCGTGCATCGACGGTCTCGCCCCGTGCGAACCGGTGTCCAACTCAAGAGAAGGATAAGGCATGAAGAGAGCCATTTGGGTCCTGATCATCAGCCTCTGTTTCAGCACCAGCGCTCAGGCGCAGCGCCCGCCGGACGCGTGCGGCCCGGCCGGCCAGTTGTCGGCGGAGCTTTCCGCCAACGTGGCTGCTGACGCTCGCTGTTTCGAGCTCCGGATGTACACGGCGACCAACGAGCGCGGCGACATCAACGCACTGCATCAGCGCTTCCGCGAGCAAGAGGTCGCGATCTTCGAGAAGCACGGCGCCGACGTCATCGCGGTGTGGCAGCGTCTCGACGACCCCAACACGCTGGTCTGGATGCTGGCATATCGTGACCGTGCCCATCGTGACGAGGTCTGGCGCGGGTTCGCGTCCGACCCGGACTGGACCGCGCTACGGCAGAAGTACGACGTGTCGCTCTCGATCGAGGCGTACTGGATGAGCTCCACGAACTACTCGAAGCTGAGGTAGCCGTCCGGGCTTCCTGTCACGACGGTCAGGGCGCGAGCGGTCCAGTGATCGACGCTGGATCCGCTCGCGCTCTGCTAACCTGCGCGGGACCTCGCGCTTCACTGACCTGCGCCGCATCTTGGCCGCGTGACTGACGGCCACACCGAGCGCGGTTGGGGAATTGAAGGCTCAGATCGCCGGCTAGTCGCTGATACGCGCCCACCTCAGCGTACTTTGAACCGGACGGCCCTGGCTGTCGGTCCCGACGGGCGGTCGCAGCGTGAGGTGCGTATCGGTCAGCTCGTAGAAGCGTTGGGCATCGGTGTAGATCCGCCTCGGACTCAGGTTGCCGATCCGATGATGAACCAGATATCTCTCTTCCTCATGCACCGAGAACGGACCGAAGTAGCTGCCGTAGGTGCGAATGGCCGTGAGCGCCTCCTCCGGCGTCGGCCGCGTGCCGTCGTACGGTTCGCGGCCCGATCGCATCAGATGCACCGCCATGTGTCCCGAGGGAGCGTAGATGATGAACGCGGTTTCGTACTGGTTGGTCGTGAGCGACTCGCCTGATACGACCCGCCGCGAAACCGACTCGATCCGGTAGAAGCCGAACAGCCGCTTGTGCGTCTCCGTGAGCTCGGACTCGGGCAAGTCCGGGAGCTTTTCCCAGGTGAGCTGCGTCTTGTCGCCGCTCGCGCCCGCGGGTGGCTGGAGCGTCAGCCGGTTCCCCGAGAACGTATAGAACCGCTTGTAGTCGGAGCCGGCGCCGCGGGTGTTGAGGCTGCCCTCCAAGTGGTGCGTCAGAAACCCCTCGGCCTCGTTGACGGTGAACGTGCCGAAGTACGAGCTGTAGCTCGAATACGAAGCGAGCGCCTCTTCGGGCGTCCTCTGGTTGCTGGCATACGGCTGCCGGTCAGGCTGCATGATGGTGACACCCATGTAGCCGGCCGGGTCGTAGATGATGTAGCCGAGGCGGTCCTCGATAGGGGGCTCCAACAATTCACCACTAGCAGCAAATCGCTCGATCTTGACCAGCCTCCACGCGCCGGCGAATTGGCTGTTTGCAACCGCTGTGGCGAGGTCGACGACCGGGGTCTCTTCAGCGGCCTCAGCGTCTGGGGCGCTACCACTGCAGGCGGACAGCGCGACGAGACCCAATAGCGTGATCAGCTTCCTGGACATCTTCTCTTCCTCCGGAATCCCGTGGGCCTCGAATCATGAGTCTACGAGGATCCGTGGGCGACGCCAGTGAGCGACCGGCTCCCCGCCGCCTACGATGTCGCCCCTGACGGCGAGCGCGCCGTCGTTACCGGCGTCCGCTTCTAGGTTGGCGAGTTGCGCGGACTCGTCCTCGTCGAGGACTTCGTGGGGGATCTTTGAGAAAGGCTCGGCGAGGGAAACTGATGTGGTCCCCTAGAAAACGAAGGCGATTGCGCGAAAAACCCACTGGATCCTGAAGACGATCAGCGGGAGGACGAGTGTCAGTCCCAGCGAGAACGTCAGGCCCATTCGAAACAGAGTTGGGCCGACCGGCCTCACGTGTGTGCCCCAGAGTTTATGCGCTAAGAATTCCGTCGCCGGGCCAACCGAGTAGGACAAGTTGATCAAGAACAGGAATCCCAAGTACCCTTCGAGCGGGATGATTTCGAGTGGCAAATCATTTGGAGGAAGCGGCCACAAGAGACTTCCGATCACCACTGAGAGGCCTGCCCCTCCGCCTGGGCCCTCGTGTGCGTCCGGGTCGCCCTCAGCGGCCAGAGTCGTGACTTCCGGGTCGGTCATTGGCGTCCTCAGGGGCATCCGTTAAGGCCGCGGAATGCTTCCGTCCGGCAAGCAATTAATAGTCGGTTTAGGTGGAGTACGAGCCCAGCGCGCTCACGAAGAGCGCCATCTACCGCGAGTTCGTCGCTCCGGTGAACGCTGGCCGAGTGGCGCTACTAGATCTCTCTGTCCTTCACGTACAGCTCGTCGGTCTCGAGCGACGGGCGAGTGGGGGTGCTAGCCGTCGCCGTACGAGGCGTGGGTGGTGCTCGGACCGCTGATTGGGAGGCGGGGATGTTCTGTTGAGGAAACAACTTTGTGTTACAAAGGAGGGGCTAGTTCCCATGGGATGGCGGAAGGGCCTACCCATGACGAGCTTGTCGAGCCCCAGGCGCCGAAGCGAATGGCGAAATATCTCCCGAGGAGGACCGATGCTCGGCCGCACCGCTAGAACATCCCTGACAACCGCGTTCGTTATCACCGTCATGTGCACCCTGGCGACTCAGGCGTCGGCTCAGGACCCGCTCTGGGGTGGCGACCTCGTCGGCAGGATCGACTCGTTGGCGCTGGCTAGCATCGAGGGGGGTTCCGTTGCGGCACTGAGCATCGGCGTGAAGCGTGGCGGCGATCTACTGCTGACCAAGGGGTACGGCCTGGCGGACATCGAAAACGGCGTCTCGGCGACCGCAGAGACGGTGTACCGCATAGGGTCGATCACCAAGCAGTTCACGGCGGCCGCTGTTATGCAGCTCGTCGAGGCCGGCCAGATCGACATCGACGCCTCCATGACCGAGTACCTGCCCGACTATCCCGCCGCGGGCCAGGACGTCACGATTCGGCACCTGCTCACGCACACGTCAGGAATCAAGAGTTACACCGGGCTGGCGTCCTGGGCACCGAAGAAGACGTTGGATCTCAGTGATGAGGAGCTCGTGGATCTGTTCAAGGACGAGCCTGTCGACTTCGCGCCGGGTGAAAGGTTCCTCTACAACAACTCGGGCTTCTACCTGCTCGGCATGATCATCGAAGCGGTCAGCGGCGAGAGCTACCGCGACTACCTGGATGCGCACGTGTTCGGGCCCCTCGGGATGTCGCGATCACTCTACTGTGACGAGCGCCCAATCGTGCCGGGTCGGGCCGAGGGCTACGAACAGGACGGTGGGGAGCTCGTCAACGCCGAGTACCTCTCCATGAATCAGCCAGGGGCCGCCGGGGCGTTGTGCTCTACGGTGCCCGACCTCCTCTTGTGGACGTCGGCGCTGAGGTCGGGACGAGTGGTTTCGGGCGCGAGCTACGGTCAGATGACGATCAGCGGCACGCTCAACAGCGGGGATGACACCGGGTACGGTTTCGGGCTGGGCGTCGGGGATCTGGGGGGTAACTCGTCGGTTGCCCACGGCGGGGGCATCAACGGCTTCAGCACCATGATGGCCCACTATATGGAATCGGACCTGGACATCGTGGTGCTCTCGAACACCGCCAGCGAGGACGCGGGCCGCGTCGCGCAGACCATCGCGCGGTGGGCACTGGGGCTGGAGGTCGCGGTCGAGATCCCCACGACCGAGCACGTCGCTAGCGAGGTCGCGGAGGAAATCCTCGAGACCTGGCGACGATGAGCGCCCACGCATTGAGCCCGGACGGTCCTTCAATGTTCCGAGATTCGCTGAGCTCACGATAGTGCTGGGCCGGATCAGGCCCGATTGAAGCGCCACATCCCCTGGCTTCGCGTCTCAGACAACCGCACTTCTAGTGGTTCTCGGCTGCTCGCGGGGTTACCCTCTTGCCCGCGCGGCCCGGTAACGCGTCGCTGAGACCAACGCGGAGGATGTAGGATGACCGATAAGCTGAAGATCGTAGGGATCATCACCGGAATGGTACTCCTGGGCGGCGTCACCGCCTGGGCATTCACCGCTCCTTATCCAGGCAACACGGGACTTCAGCGTACGCCCGGTGTGATAATCGGAGGCACGGATACTCCCGCCCCAAACGACTTCAGCACCGTTAATGACGTGGCGGGCACTCTGCTGATGAAGCAGGGCGGCTTCCCGCCGTTCGTGATCTACCTTTCGTATGTGGGGACTCCCGACGGTGTGATCACCGCCACCCGCCCGGACGGGGGATACTGGGCGCAGCGTGTGAGAGACGGCAAAACCGACGGATCGCTACGTATCGGTGACGCGACGTATGCGATGCAGGCCACAGAGATCGTAGGTGACGCGCGCATACCGATGCTCGAGCTCTGGTCGGGCAAGACGGGCATGCCTATGGACCGGGCGGTGGGTGGGCCTGACCCTCTCCGCGACTGGGAGGTCTTCCTCTGGACGGCTCGATAGTTCGTCTGGTGAAGCCAAAACCATGACAGCGTCAGATCAGGACGCGCGAGAGGGGAAGGGCGGACCAGGAGATTGGATCTGGGCCCGGTGGCGGTGGTTGGTCGCCGCGTTTGTGTTGCTATTTGTGATCAACAATATCGTGGGTTTGCTCGTCGGTTCCTTGGGATTGATCGCTTTCGCCAACCGTATCGCCGGTCGTCTCCTGAGCGCGCAAAAAGTGGTTCAACAGGTCCAAGAGATTGTGAGCGATCACGATGATCGCGGAGAAGAGGTCTAGGGGCCCCAGATCCCCCCCTGGTCACCTGCCCGATTGAAGGAGTGCTCATGCGGCCCCGGGTAGGTCCGTGGGCGAACGCCAAGGACCGCGCGGTGGACGGCGACGTCGCGCGGGAGGTCCAGGCTCTCGGCATCACCTCCGACGACCTCCCTCCCGTCAGGGGCATCGGCTTCGTATCGGCGCGCGAAATGCCGCACGACATCGGGGAGGACGCGGTCCTCGGAACCGACACGCCTGCGGTGCGCGCGGCGAACAAGCTCCTGCGTGAGGCGCTCTTGTCGCGCGCCTCCGATATCCACCTAGAGGACCACCTAACGGGGCTTAGGCTCCGCTACCGGGTCGACGGCATCCTGCGGGACCACGATGCCCCGCCGCCCGAGCTACGCGCGGCGACCGGTCAGGATCGGAACAGTGTCCTGGTGAGATAAGACGTCTTCATGAACGTGCCCGCACTCGATGCCCGTGATGTGAGCACGTTGCAAAGCGTCTACGATGCGGCGGCTCTCGATTTTCGGTTGAGGCCCGGCTCGGCGGCCGTCGACCACGGGATGGTGCTGCCGACGGTGACCGATGGCTTCACGGGGAGCGCGCCCGACCTCGGGGCGTTGGAGGTTGGTGGCACCGCACCACACTACGGGCCGCGCCGTTAGCTGTCATCGCTCTCGCTCGTCTGAGAACAGGCGGGTATTATGACCAGTATCCCCGCCGGCACCACCAGCAATCGCTACGTGTGTGCCGTCGGTCGGACCATGCCCACGGAGGACCGATGACCAACGCACCCAGATGTGCCGCCCGCCTCGTTATGGCGCTCTCGCTGTCAGTGGCCTTGGGGCTCGCCCCCGCCGTGCTCGAGGCTCAGTCGTCGCCGCCGGCCCAACCGCCCGCGGACTGGGGCCCCATCTCGATCAATTTGGAGGGATTCTCCTACCCCCATCCGGTAGAGTTCTTGAACTTGCAGAACTTTGGCCAGGATGTCCGGATCGCGTACATGGACGTGTCACCGGTTGGGCCGTCGAATGGTCGCACGGTCATGCTCCTTCACGGAGGGAGCTATTACGGGTGGTACTGGAAGGAGCAGATCACGGCCCTGCGCAACGAAGGCTATCGCGTCGTGGTGAAGGACCGCCTCGGGTGGGGCAAGTCCTCCAAGCCCATCCTTCCGTACAGCATGAGTCTGCACGCTTCCAACACGGCGGCATTGTTGGAGCACCTGGGTATCCCACGGGCGGCCATCGTCGGCCACTCGATCGGCGGCCAGATGGCCACGCGCTTCGCCTTCCTCTATCCCGAGCTGACGACGCACCTCGTGACCGTCAACCAGATCGGCCTGACCGACCGCCGCGCCGGACGTGGGTATCGGCCCTTCACCGGGGACATCAACGCGGCGCCGGACCCGCAGAGCGTGTACGAGTCAGCGGTTCGCACGGACACACGACGCTACGTGGAGTGGAAACCCGAGTTCATCGACCACCTTCGCATCCGGTACGGCCAAAGCCTCAGTGGCGACTGGCCGCGGCTGGCCTACGTGCGCTCGCTCGGTGGCAACCTACGTTCGACGGACACCGTCGTGGACGACTGGCCCCACATCCAGACGAAGACGTTGATCATGGGTGGAGAGGTCGACGGACCCAACTTTCCCGCGAACGCGCGGCACGCGGTGGACGTGCTGCCCAACGCCGAAGTCTTCTTGATCCCTGGCGTCGGGCACAACCCACATGAAGAGGTGCCGGAGATCGTGAGCGCTGAGCTGATCCGCTTCCTCGGGACGGACGCTGACGAGCCGGCGGGGGGGGGCGGCCGCTAGGCCACCACGCCCCGCGGGGCGCTAGTTCGAGTTGCCGCCACGCTCGCGCGACGACATCTGGGCCATGTTCAAGCGGCTGAGCAACACCTCGACGGTCCTTCGCTCGACTTGTGTCAGATCGGCCAGGAAGACGTCCGCGGCCGCGACCCAGGCATCGTGGTCGACGGCGAGCGCGGCGGCATCCAACGCGGCGAGCAACTCGCTTCGCTCCGCCTGCCGCGCCTCGTACCGCTGCAAAGCCTCAGGGCCGCGCCGCGCCGAAGGCGGCACGAGCGCGAACGAGACGTTCTGAATCCGATTGGCGTCCGCCTCATCGGCCATCCAGCACGAGCTGGGCGTCGCGATGCCCGCGCTGTGGTAGGGAAGCCAGAAGTTGAGGCCGGCAAACGGGCCGTTGGAAGACGGAATGAACCAGACGTGCAGCATGTGCAGAGTCCGACCCTCGTCGGCGAACTGAGGATGGTCATGCCAGGTGGCAAGTTCGCTCTGGAACGGTATGGGCTCATCGGTATCCGGAACATCGACGAAGACGAAAGCCGCTCCAACGAGTTGCTCCCGTCCATCGACGCTGGAGAACATGAGATGGTCCGGCTCGTCGATGTTCACAGGGTCCCGGCCGCGGGCGGAGTTCACGTAGTGCACGCCCATACCGGGGATATTGCCCAAGGCCGGCTGGAATCCGGCAGCACGGGCGGCCTCTGGAGTCCGCAGGGCGGCCATCGTCTGCTGCAGTGAAGCGAATTGCAGGCGATCTGCATCCGGGAGTCCGGTCCACGGTGGTGACGCCAGCGTGGTGCAACTCACGGGCGCACTCGCATGGCTGTGCCCATCCGCCGCGTGGTCTGTCTGGGACAGCGCTGAGCGCGGGGCCATCACGGCAACTACCGCCATCGTAACGCCTACGACGGACACGATTCGAACCATCGGGTGCCTCCAAGGTGCAGGGCTGATCGGTATCACTGGGAGCTTGTCACGCTGACCGAACACTCTAAGAGTGGAGGACACGTGCCGTTACCGTCAAGATCGAGCCCCCAGTGTCAGGCGTGAACCCGTTCACTCTGGTGCCTTGCCCCCCAGGCCCGCGAGGAGAATGTTGCACTAGGGCGTTCAGCCGCGAGGGGACGATGTTCCCGGATTCGCTGAGCGCGAGGTAGTGCCCCGCCGAAGCGTGCGTATTGCGGAAGAGCCACCGCGCGGGTTCTTTGCGTATGAATCCCCTTGGCTAGGAGGACGGGAGATGACCATGCGACATTCGAGTGCGCTTCTTGGGCTGTGCGTCGCGATCGCGACGATGGTGCTTCTTTCCCCGGCGTTGGCTCAGGCCCAGGCCCGAGGCGGCGAGCAGTGGGTCGTACCGCGCACATCCGACGGGCATCCGGACCTTCAGGGGAATTGGACCAACCAGACGATCACGCCTATGCAGCGACGCGAGGGGCAGGATCGAATCCTCACGTGGGATGAGGTTGCTGAGCGCGAGGGAAGGGTCGTCGAGCGCTCGCAGGCAGGCGCTGAGGCGAGCGACCCCGACCGGCCCCCACTCGAGGCCGGTAGCAACGTCGGCGCGTACAACAACGTGTACTTCGAGTTCGGACAGCGCGTAGCGATCGTCAATGGCGAGCCGCTGAGCTCGCTCATCACATCGCCCGACAACGGCCGTAAGCCAGCGCTCACGCCTGAGGGCGAGCGACGGCGCGACGAGATCCGGGAATTCAGGAGTCAGTTCGGCCCGTCCGACAACCCGGAGAACCGAGTACTCCAGGACCGGTGCCTCGTGTCGTTCACAAACCACGGCGGCCCGCCGATGACGCCGAACTACGGCTACAACAGCAACTATACGATCGTGCAGACTGCGGACTACGTGATGCTCCATTACGAGATGGTCCACGACACGCGGATCATCCGTCTGGGTGAGCCCGATCCGTTGCCCGCTCACATGCGTCCGTGGTTCGGCGATTCATGGGGCCGTTGGGAGGGCAACACGCTCGTGGTCGAGACGACCAACATCTATCCGCTGCAGGATTACATGGGCATCCATCCCACTCCGGACCTGACGGTGCACGAGCGCTTCACGCGAGTGGACCAGGAAACGATCCTGTACGAGTTCACGGTCGACGATCCCACGACGTATGTGGAGCCGTGGGGCGGCATAGTGCCGTTCAAGCGCTTCGACGAATTGCTCTACGAGTACAACTGCCACGAGGGGAATTACGCTATGTCGAACATCCTGAGCGGCGCGCGCTACCAAGAGAGGGAGGGCGGGCGGAACTGAGCATGATTGGGCGACATGCGACTCCGCTGCTGGGACTGTGCCTAGCCATCGCAGCGGCCTCGCTGCTCTCCCCTGCGGCGGCTCAACAGTGGGTGGTGCCCCGGACGCCCGAAGGTCATCCGGACCTCCAGGGAAACTGGACCAACGCCACACTGACTCCATTCGAGCGCAGAGAAGGGCAGGGTCCCGTCATGACCCCGGACGAGGTCGATAGGCTAGAAGGCAGGGCAGTGGCGCAGGCCAGGGCAGGCTCCGAACCCAGCGACCCAGATCGCGCACGACTGGAGCCGGAGGAGCGATTCGGCCGAAGCTACAACGAGATCTATTACGAGCGGAACGGCTACCGGGTGGTCAGAGTCAACGGAGAGCCCAGGAGCTCGATGCTCACGCGACCTGCGAACGGCCGCAGGCCGGCGCTTACGCCGGGGGCCCAGCGGCGCCAGCGGGAGGCCAGGGAGTTCAGGAGCCAGTTCGGCGAGGCCGACAACCCGGAGAATCGTGGGTGGAACGAGCGGTGCATCATGTTCAGCTCGAGGGCGGGCCCTCCGATGATCCCCAACGGCGCCTACAACAAGAACTACACGATCGTCCAGACAGCCGACTACGTGATGATCCACGCCGAGATGGTCCATGACACGCGCATCATCCGGCTGGGCGAGCCTGATCGGCTGCCTGCTTACGTAAGGCCCTGGATGGGCGATTCCTGGGGTCGGTGGGAGGGTGACGCGCTCGTGGTCGAGACGCGCAACATCAATCCAAGTCAATTGTTCCGCGGTATCGCTCCCACGGCAGAAATGAAGGTGATCGAGCGCTTCACGCGTGTCGACGAAGAGACGATCCTGTACGAGTTTACCATCGACGACCCGACGAGCTACACTCAGCCGTGGGGCGGTGAGCTTCCGTACAAGAGGTTCGACAAGCAGCTCTACGAATATGCGTGTCACGAGGGCAACTACTCTCTTGCCAACGTACTCAGCGGGGCCCGTTACCAGGAAAGGCAGGCTAGGCGCAAATGATCATCAGCAACACGCAGGAAGTTCCGGGCAAGACCATCGTCGAGTTCTTCGGTTTGGTCAGCGGCAGCACGGTGCGCGCCAAGCATATCGGCAAGGACATCATGGCCAGCCTGAAGAACGTGGTTGGGGGTGAGCTGACGGGATACACGGAACTGCTATCGGAGGCCCGCGGCGAAGCGATTCGACGCATGAGCCACCAGGCCGAGGACGTGGGCGCGAACGCCATCGTAAACGTGCGCTTCGCCACCAGCAGCGTGGCGCAGGGCGCCGCGGAGCTGTTCGCGTACGGGACCGCGGTCACGGTGGAATAGGAGTATGGAACTCCTTGTTCTTCTCGTCACTCCGGTCATGCTACTCGGTGCTTGGATCTCCGGCGGCATGCTCGAGCGCCGGCACCTGAAAAGCCTGCTGCTTCTCGAAAGCGGATCGAGCGGTGTGCTGGCCATCACGATCGAAGACCTTCCCCCGGATTGGCACGTCGAGTCATGCGAGCTCGTGATGGGCAACGTCGTGATCTCACAGGACTACTTCAAGCGCGTTGCCGCGAGCATCAAGAGCATCTTCGGCGGCAACATTGGTGTGCTTGAACCGCTGCTGGAGCGTGCGCGCCGGGAGGCTCTGATTCGCATGAAGGGCGTGGCGCATGCGCGCGGTTACGACACGATCATCAACGTCCGCATCGAGACGGCGACCCTCGCCAGTTCCCGCGGCAACGGGAAAGGCACGGCAGGCGTGGAGATCCTCGCCTTCGGTACAGCGATTTCGCTGTCTAACGGGCGGGGCGCCAAGGTCTAGGCGACCAGGTGGTAAAGCAGCGCCGCGGCCAACGCGAGCATCATCACGCCCGGCACGATGAGCACTCGGGAGTCGTTGGTGGTCGGCGTCCCTATGCTCCGCAACCCAACCTTCGGCGCGACCAGAAACAGTGTGCCCTTTAGCAACGATGCGAGACCATACAGCGTTAGCAGCAGCGGGATTCCGCTCCATACGCGGTGGAACGCGAAGATGAGCGAGCCCATGCCCAGGGCGAGAATCGCGTTGAGAAAGTTGCCGACGTTCCCACGGGCGTGCAGGAAGACGAAGAACTCCTTCCAGGCGCGGTGTTGAACGATGTGCGACAGGCCCATCGCCAGGAAGTTGATTACTGCGAAGATTTGAACTGCTCTCTCCATGCGTCACTCCGTTCCATCGTGACCATGTCATCCAGTAATCTGCGCCGCAAGCCGAGGCCCGATCTCACAAGCGGATCTACTCGCACTCTGGTGACCGGCGCCGCATCTTGCGCGCATGACTGAAGAGCCGAGCGACGCCGCAACCCGCCTGAACGCAGCCGAGTGCCGCAGATGAGCGGCCACCCAGGTGGAGCGCCTGAACGCAGCCCTCGAGGGCCGCTACCGCATCGAGTCCGCGCTCGGTGAAGGCGGCATGGCCACCGTTTATCTGGGCCAGGACATCAAGCACGAGCGCAAGGTCGCGCTCAAGGTCCTGAAGCCCGAACTGGCTGCCGTCGTCGGTGCCGAACGTGTGTACCAGGTCTATGTCCAGACCGAGGACGATCCCTGGGGCGCGGTTTCGTACGCCGCTTGTTCCTTGCCCCCCACGCGTGCGCATAGGATGTTGCCCCCATAGGAGGAAATCATGAGAACAACTCTACTGGTGGTGCTGGTGTCTGCTTTTCTCATCACCGGGCTTCAGGCGCAAGAATCGTCCGCGCCTGGTGGACTGGCCTGGCTCGCACAGTCAGACATGGAAGGCCCCGTGACGGTGATCGACCTGGTCAAGTTCAAGCCCGGGGGAGAAGAGAGCTACGACACATACGACGCGCTTGCCGAAGCGAAGCTGACCTCGCTCGGAGGCGGAGTCGTCTTTCGTGGCTCATCGAAGTCGGTCGACGGGTTGGATTCGTCGAGCTGGGATCGCGTTACCATGCGCAAGTATCCCTCTGCCGCGGCCGTCGTCGAGATGGGCGCAAGCAGCGAATATCGCGCAGCCTTCCCGCATCGCTTGCAGGGCGTCGAAGCGTCGCTCGTCTATGCCTTCGCCGGAGCCACGACGCCCCGAGTCACCGCGGAGACTTCCGCCGACGCGGTCTACATGCTGAATCTGCTTCGATTCAAAGAAGAGGACGGTGAGGCGGGCTACGGCGATTATGGCTCGTCCGTCATTCCTTTGCTTCGGCAACGTGGGGCGGGCCCCGTCTTGATGGGCAATGGCCTCACGGCTGTGATCTCCGCAGAAGAGATCGACAGGATGATCCTGGTCCGATATCCCTCGCCGGAGATGTTCCTTGAGATGGTCACAAGCGCCGAGTATCGCGCGATCGCGCACAAGCGAACCGATTCGATCGAGCTCGGGCTTCTGTTTCCGTTCGAGAAACGTCGCTGATGAAGAAAGCCGCGAAAATGATCGGAATCGCGTTGCCTCTGATGGTGGTAGTCGCCCTCGTATCACTCCGTCTGTTCGGCTATGAGCCTAGAGATCTGCGTGCGGGGTTGTGGTTAACCGGGGACCAGGTCACGGAACCGGTTACGGATTGGTCGTTCACCGACGACCATCAGGAGATCTTCGTGCAGACCCGCACGCGCTACATGATGCCCCATTCCGTCACGACGTACTGCGCGTTCTACGACGGTGACCTCTACTTATTCTCCGCGTATTACCAGGGCGGGGTGTTCCCCGAGGAACGTGGCTGGAATCGCAACGTGGTGCGCGACCCCAGGGTGCGTCTGAAGATTGGTGATCGACTCTTCGATCAGACCGTGCGCCACGTGACCGACGCCGATACGCGGGAAGCGGTGCATGCGAATGCTGTCACCAAGTATCCGCAATGGACGAGCCCAGGGCTCGAGAACGTGCACATTCTCAGGGTCGAGGGTTAGGTCGCTAGCCCCGGAGGCGCACCCTCGGCAGGCGGTTCCGCGCCCTCGTGAGCCGGCTTGGCGGACCGTCCCGCTGTCCTTCGAATCTCGCCCAGCAGAGCCTCCATTCGCTGTTCGCACATCTCGATGTCGGACTTGACGGCTTCTGCATTACGGTGCCCGCGGTCTAGGTCCACGACCAGCCAGTTGAGCTGTTTGATCTCATCGATCAGCGCAACCACCTTCGACCGGAACAAGGGGAATCGGCGGGGTCGACCCTTGGTCACCACAAGGCTGGCGAACCACTCCGCCAGCCCCAGATGAGACGATATCAGAACGATCGGCACGAGCAGCATCATGCCGAGCACGACCGCGCCCCATGGCTGGCCACTGGCTTGAGCCCCATTGTTCGGGCTCGAAGGAAGAAACTGAAGGAGGTCCGTATGAATCGTTCGCTGACAAGAGCGCTCGGCCTTGCGCTCGCCATCGCCGCCCTCCCGACCTTGGTGAGCGCACAGGGCGGGGAATGGACGACGCTGTTCGACGGCTCCAGCCTCGACGGTTGGAGGGTTCTCGGTGACGCCAACTGGGCGTTGGCCGACGACGCCGTGTCAGCCAACAGCGGCGGTGGGTTTCTCGTCTCCGAGCAGTCCTACGGAGATTTCGAGCTGAGGCTCGAGTACTGGGTGGAAGAGCCCGCGAACAGCGGGGTGTTCATTCGCTGCGCCGATCCTCAGAATGTCAACGATCGGAACTGCTACGAGGTCAATATCTTCGATACCCGGCCCGATCAGACGTACAGAACCGGTGGCATCGTGCACCTGGCCGCGCCGAGCAGCGTGATCAACAGCGCTGGTCACTGGAACTCCTACGAAATCACCGCGCAGGGATCGCGGCTGGTGGTCGTCCTGAACGGCACCCAGACCGTCGACACGACGGACGAGCAGTTTGCCAGCGGTCCGTTCGCGCTCCAGTACGGGGCAGGCACGGTCCGCTTCCGCAACGTCCGGATTCGGTCGATCAACTAGGCCCGCGAGGGCAAGGAGGAGGCGCGGGGTGGCTTCACTTGACGAACTGCGCGAGCAGCTGGACCAAATCGATCGGGCGCTGCTCGAGGCGCTCGCTCGGCGGCGCGAAGTAGTCGAGCACGTCATCCGGACAAAGGAGACGGAGGCCGACTTCGTGCGCGATCAGGATCGTGAGGAGGCCCTCCTGACCGCACGCGTCTCGCTGGGGCGAGAGCTGGGTCTCGATGGCTATTTCGTCACCAAGATCTTCCAACAAGTACTTGATCACTCCTTGCGCATTCAACGTGACCATCTCGTCGCCGAGCAGAACCCCGACGTCGAGCACGACGCTGTGCGGATCGGGTATCAGGGCACGGAGGGGGCCTACAGCCACGAGGCCGCGCGCAAACACTTCGCGTCGCGCCTCGATCACGCCTTTTTCCGCGGCTATCCCACGTTCCGGGAACTGATGGAAGGCGTCCAGGCCGGTGGGCTCGACTTCGCGATCGTACCCATCGAGAACACGACGGCGGGCTCCATCAACGAAGCGTACGATCTGTTGGCGCGCTTTCCGGTTTCGGTGATCGGTGAAGAGGTGCTTGCCATCGATCACTGCCTGGTGGCGCTTGAGGAAGTGCCGCTCGGAAACATCCGCCGCATCTACTCCCATCCCCTGGCGATCGCCCAGTGCGGTGACTTCCTGGCTGGACTGCCGGAGTGCAAGGTCGAGTCTGCGCCGGATACCGCCATGGCAGTGGAGAGGATCAAACGCGCGAACGACCTCTCCCAAGCCGTGATTGCGTCGGAGGAAGTGGCGCGCATGCACGGGCTCGAGATCCTGAAGCGCCGCATTGCGAACCGACGCGACAACTATACGCGCTTCGTGGTGGTGGCCCGCGAGGCCATGAACTACGACGCCCGCATTCCTTGCAAGACATCGCTCATCCTCGCGACCAAGCACGAGGAGGGCGCGCTCGTACGCTGTCTCAACACGCTCGCGGCTCACCATTTGAGCATGACCAAGCTGGAGTCGCGGCCGCGCCCCAATGTCCCGTGGGAGTACCTCTTCTATATAGACATCGAAGGCAATGTCACGGATCCGGAAGTCTCGGCGGCGATCGACGAGCTCTCCCGGGACGTGAGCTTCCTCAAGGTCCTCGGCAGCTACCCCGCGAGCACGACCGAGTCTGCTCGGCCGTCCGTGCCCAAGCTGGGCGCCGCGGCCGACTCCTCGGACACGAAGCCCGCTCAGGCTCCAGCCCCGAAGACCAAGAAAGCGGCGGTCGCCGCGAGTGCTGACACTACACCGCCTCTGGAAGTCGCGATCAAGAAGGGCTACAAGCTCGCTTCTCGGGCTCATCACCCTGACGACAGCGTGGTTCGCATCGGCGATGTACTCGTCGGTGGCGACGACTTCGTAGTGATGGCGGGGCCGTGCTCGGTGGAGTCGTGGGACCAGGTGCGCGCGTGTGCAGAGCTGGTCCGCGACCAGGGTGGACAGGTACTACGGGGCGGAGTATTCAAGCCGCGAACTTCGACCTACAGCTTCCAGGGTCTGGGCTACGAGGGACTCGATCTGCTCGTACGCGCAGGTGAGGAGTTCGGCTTGCCCGTCGTGACCGAGGTCATGCATCCGGCGGACGTACAGCGAGTGGCGGAGGACGCTGATGTATTGCAGGTAGGCGCCCGCAACATGCAGAACTTCGCTCTACTTCGGGAGATCGGTCACGTGGATCGACCGGTGCTCTTGAAGCGTGGTGCCATGTCCTCCATCGATGAGCTGTTGGCTGCGTCCGAGTACCTGCTCGCGGCCGGCAATCATCAGGTCATGCTCTGCGAGCGCGGGATCCGCACGTTCGAGACCGCTACGCGATTCACGCTCGACATCGGGGCTGTCCCGGTGCTCAAGGAGCGCACGCATCTCCCGGTGATCGTCGATCCGTCCCACGCGGCCGGCGTGCGTCAGTACGTGATCCCGCTAGCGGAGGCGGCGGTGGCCGCGGGCGCGGATGGCATCATCGTCGAGTTCCATCCCGCGCCGGAAGAGGCGCTTTCGGACGGCCCACAGGCGCTCACGTTCGAGGGTTTCGGCGAGCTCATGCAGAGGCTTCACCGGCTGACGCAGGCGCTGAGGAGTGAGTGACTCGCACATGAGTACAGACGTGGCCGATCGGTTGAACGCGGCCCTGAGCGGCCGCTACCACATTGAGCGCGAGCTCGGCCAAGGCGGCATGGCGACCGTCTACCTGGCCGACGACATCAAAAACGAGCGGAAAGTCGCGCTCAAGGTCTTGAAGCCGGAGCTCGCCGCGGTCGTCGGAGCCGAGCGCTTCCCGGCCGAGATCAAGACCACGGCCAACCTCATTTACTTCGAAGGCTCGTCGGTCGAGGAGCTCGAGGCGGCGACAGCCCACAGGCCGCAACCTTGAGTCCCAAGCCGTTGCGCCGCAGAAAGATCATCGCCTGGCTGCTGACCGTTCTCTGCGCCTCGGCGTGCGCTGACGGCCCTGAACAGTCGAGCGACGCGGCGCCAAGCCTCAAGCTTGCGATCGTCGGCCAGGCACTCATCGAGCACGATCCGAGGGCGTATCTAGAGGCCCCCCTTCAGTCTGTGGCTCCGATTCTTGATGAGGCGGACGTGGTGTTTACCAACCTCGAAGTAGCGATCGCTGGTCCGGCATGTGCGTGCGAGCCGACACGCACCGACGTGTTCTTCCACGGTGCCGAGCCCGGCGTACTCGACTACCTCAGGGATCTCGGCGTGTCGCTGTTGTCGCTGGCGAACAACCACGCTTGGGACTACGGAACCGAGGGTGTGTCGTCGACCATCGCGGAGGCCACGGCACGAGGGTTCACCCATTCGGGCACCGGTGTCAGCGTCTCGGCAGCGGTTGCTCCTGCCTACCTCACCGTTGGCGGTCTCACGCTGTCCCTGGTTTCAGCAGCGTCCGTCAACTCACCCGAGGGTGCACGTGCCACGGAGGACCGACCTGGCGTGAATATGCTGGATCCCACCAGCAGCACGGATTGGGATAGGAACCTGGCGAGCGTCCGGACGGCGAGGGGGCAGTCAGACATAGTCATTGTCTACCAGCACTTCCAGACGGATGCCGAGGATGGCTGGCAGGAGACTTGGGCGCGAGCAGCCATCGATGCTGGTGCGGACATCTATGTCAGTCACGGCGAGCCTACTCTGAGCGGAGTGGAGGTGTATGAAGGAGGTCTCATCTTGTATGGCCTCGGCAACTTTATCTTCCATACCAAGACGGAACTTGGCCGCTACACGCCGGACGTATGGGAGAGCGTGATCGCCGAAGTGTTGCTGGATGAGCGAGGGGCGATAGAGGTGACCTTTACACCGGTCGTACTGGACCGTGGCTCGGAAGGCCCGCTGTTTTTTGAGACGCGCGGTTATCCTGAAGTCGCCGAGGGTGAAGCAGGGGAGTTCATCCTCGCGCGGCTAATTGAGTTGTCCGTCCCTTATGGGACAGCTCTAGAGTTGGTCGATGGGACGGCGACGCTCCAGGTGCGGCCGCGTTAAGGTTCGGCCCCCTACCGGACAACCGTAATCGACGGGTGCACGTAGTCCGAAGGCAGGACCCGGTCGGGATCCGGACGGACACTGAGGTAGTCCACGTGGCGGGGGATGTTCGCCCAGCCATGTGGTACGCCGGCCGGAATGATGATGATATCGCCGACGACGACGTCACGCTTTTGCACGTCGCCCACGATCTGACCGCTGCACGATGGCCCGTTCAGGGTCGTGGTCACGATGCTCTCCGGGCCTGACATGCGGCCGTTCAAGATCGAGCCACCCGTGACCAGCGTTCCCGCGCCCGAGACGATGATGTAGGTCTCGGTTTGGTGAAGGTGCTGGATGCCTCTTGCGCCGCTATCAGCACCCGACGCGACTCCGCAGTCCGAAGCGGCAGCGCCTCCGCCTCTACCACGCCCACCACTGGCGCCCGGCGTCAGGGCGCGGCGGTGGATGATGCCGACTGAGAGGTTGAGCTTCCCGATGTCCTGGCTGACGATTTGACGGTCGACGCCCGGAAGCGAGTTTACCGTGTCCCGCCATTGCTCGACCCCGATGTACGTCGCGCGCGAGAGATCCACCTGCGCTATGACTTCGCCGGGTAGCGCACACGACAGCACGAAAAGCGCGGACAACAGTTGGGTCTTCATTATGGTCCTCCTGTTCGCTTGGACGCGGCGAGCTCGAGGGGGTCCCCGAGACTATCGCGCGCGCTCCCTGTAGAGCGTTCGCTCAAAGGTGGTCAGCAGATCGATCGCCTTTTCATCGTAGAACGGATAGAGCTGCAGCAGGAGAACGACTCCGAGCTCGTTCTCCAGGTCGATCCAAAAATGCGTGTTCGCGATGCCGGCCCAACTGAGGCTGCCGTGGGAACGTCCTTCGATCCCATCTCCGGCGTCAACTTGGAAACCGAGCCCGAATCCGTCCCGACCGGCGCCGAGCGGGAAGGCCATGGCCGTGTTCGGGGACGCGCTCGGTTGCTCGACCACAACGATTCCCTCGAGCTGGTCGCGCACCGTCTCGGCAACGGATTCCTCATTCAACAGCCTGACACCGCTGCGTTCACCGCGCCCCAGCATCAGTTGCAAGAACCGTGAATAGTCGTCCGCCGTCGAAAGTAGGCCGCCGTCTCCCCGGATCGTCGGAGTGTACACTGCTCCGTTGGGCCGACCCTCGAGAACGCCGTCCACGCGGCGGTAGGTAGCGACGAGTCGTGCGTGGTCCCCCTCGGCGAGATCGAATCCCGTGTCATTCATGCCCAGCGGCGCGAGGACGCGGGACCCGAGGTACTCGGAAAGAGACTGCCCAGAAATCTCCTCGATGATCCATCCGAGGAAGGCCGTTCCCATGCCGTAGGTCCAGCGTGAGCCGGGGTCGTGAAGAATCGGCTGCGCTCGTGGTGCGATGCCCGCATATCGCGACAGCGCCTGGGCTTCGTGACTCGAGAATCCATACGCGATGCCTGACGTATGGCGCAGCAGATCTCGGATCGTGATGGGCCGCGACGCAGGTCGGGTGACGACAGAGGAGGTGGCCGTATCGACGCTGACCAGGACTTCTCGGTCTTCGAGCTCCGGCAGGTAGTCGGACGCGGGGTCGTCCAGCGCGAGCAGGCCTTCCTCACGCATCATCATGATGCCGACGGAAGTGATCGGCTTCGTCATCGAGGCGATTCGGAAGATCGCGTCCGACCGCATGCTCTCTTCGCCGGCCGCGTCCATGATGCCGAATGCGCCCTGATAGAGAATGCTGTCCCGGTCTACCACCATGGCCACCACACCGGGCACGTCGCCTGCGTCTATTGCCGCCCGGAGGACGTCGTCGAGCGCGGCTTTTCCGGATTCGCTCAACGGGGGTGACTCCGGCTCAGCGCACGCGGCGGCAAAGAGAGTCACTACTGCGAGACATGGTACGAGGTATGCTGAGCGCACGAGCCCCCCAAGCTTGAGAAGCGTTCAGGATCCAACCCCGATTCTGAGTCGACGGAATCGCGATTCTGCTGCACGGACAATGTGCACGGGTCGGGCCGGCTGCGCACCATTGCATGCCCCCATCCCTCAGCGCAGGCTCCTGTACATCAACTCAGGCTAGGAGCACGCCATGGAGGTCCCACAGGACGCGTACGAGGCCATCGAGAACGAGATCGCAAGCGACGCCAGCCCGGTTGGAATCGACGCCAAGAAGACGCACATCATGATCCTTCATCAGCTTCGTGAGATCGATGAGCGGCTGAAGAGGATCGAGGAACAGTTGGAGGCGAAGTAGCTCACTCGCGTTCCCGCGGAAACGCGGCACGCGGGTTGTGCGACCCGGATAACACATACGCTGGCTCATTCGAGAGGCCGTACCCCTCATCTTCTCGCGGTTTATCGACCTGCGCGGCATCTTGAGCCAACCTGGCCGCAGCGGTCAGGGCCGCGCTCTCACTCCGGCCGCAGGACGACCTCACCTGCGGCCTCGCGTCGGGGCTTCCGCGTCTAGATCGCTCCGGAAGCCGAGATCGAGAGCCTGGAGGGGATCCAGAATCTCACGGGCCTCACCTACTTGAACCTCTGGGGCAACTCGATCAGCGACATCGGTCCGCTGAGTGAGCTCACGAGCCTCACGTACCTCGACGTCGCCCAGAGCTCCATCGCCGACATCACAGCGCTGGGCGAGCTGACGAGCCTGACGGATCTCTACCTCAACGCGAACTCGATCACTGAACGCGGTGCACTGTAAGCACTTATGAGTCTGACTGTCCTCCACTTCAACCGCAACTCGGTCAGTGATATCAGCTCGCTGAGCGGCCTCACGCGCCTAACGGATCTCAACCTGACGTACAACTCGATCAGCGACATCAGCGTACTGAACGAGTTCACGGAACTGGCGGGTCTTCGCCTCTACAACAACCCGATCATGGATATCAGCACGTTGCGGGGGCTCACGAGGCTGACCAATCTCCACGTTCACGATCTGCCTGACCTCAGCGACATCCAGCCTCTGCTGAACAACTCAGGGCTCGGCGCGGGCGATCGCGTCATTCTGTTCAACTCGGACATCAGTTGCGAGGATGCGGCGACGCTGCAAACCAAGGGTGTGTCGGTGGGCTCCGGATGCTTGAGGGTCATCCTCATGCAAGAGTGGCGGTCGATTCTGGCTGCCCTCGCGGTCTGTGCGGGGCTCGTCGCTGCGGTGGTCGTCGCGTGGCGTCGATACCGTTCGTCGTGACCGGGTTCAGGCCCCGCAACCACTAAGGCGATTACGGGGCTTGAGTCGACCGCTCAGCGTCCTGGCTGTTGCTTCCTAGTCCCCACGTAGACCCAGCTCTCATCGCCTTGGATAAGGGTCAGTGCCGGTGCTGATCACGCGAACGCTCCCGGCGGTTACCTCGACACTGACCGGCCCCGGTGGCAACGAGACTGCGAACGGGAGCGGGCTGCCATCGACACTCTGCAGGACGTACCGCTCCTCGGAGACGGTTTCCTCTGGAGCCGTGGCGTCTGAGGCACACGCGGCGGCGATTACTAGGAACAAAGCCGAGGCCATCCCGCGGACGGCCCAGCCAGGTGGGCCACGAAACACGAGCGACGTGGTTTGTGGGGTTCTCATCGAATCCTCCTGAAGCAGGTGTGTGCAGGTTGCCCTCGGCCTTTCCGCCCCCGTGGATCGGGCCGTACTATCCGCTAGGTGAGGGGAGCCGCGTCGGCGGGTGCGCTCCCTTCAGTTCTCTTAACGCAAGTGCGACGAGAAACGGCTAAGGCCCCAAGGAGGGCCATGCGGTGAGTACAGAATCCAAGGCGGATATCACCGGGCTGCTGGGCAAGCTGAACGCGCGGGTGGGTAATTGAGTGCGCCAGATAGGGTTGCGACGTACCGTGGATTGTGGAGTTGCCAGGAAATTGAAGGAAGGAGGCGAAAGATGACGATGAACGGACTCCAAGGCTTGCGAGGAGCACTGCTGACGCCGGTTCTCGCCCTGCTGGCATGGGGTGGTACCGCGCAGGCACAAAGCCTCGACGAGATCGTCGACGCGGCAGTGGAGGCGACCGGTGGCCGCGAGGCCATCGAGCGAATCGAGACCATCAAGCGCTCAGGTACGTTCGTGATGGATACGGAGTTCGGCGCCATCGCGGGCGACACGGAAGTCGTGACGATTCCTTATGAGAAGGTCTATCAACTATTGATCAGTGACTTCTTCACGCAGACCAGTGCGTGGGACGGCTCTGTCGCGTGGCAGTCTGACGACTTCCAAGGGACGGTTGAGTTGAGCGGGACCGACGCCGCGAACCTGCGGAACCAGGCCGTCTTGGACTGGTTCGTTGCCTACCAGACTTCCCATTTCGGTGACGTGCAGTACGTGAAGGGGCCTGACGAGCAGGTGGACGGACGGGATCACTTCGTGGTGGAGATCGCGGCGGGGGGCATCGACAACCGCTTCTTCCTCGACAAGGAGACCTACCTAGTCAGCCAGATCATGATCGAGCTCGACGACGCAGATTTGGGGGCGATCGAGGTCACGGTGACCCTCAGTGAGTATGAGGTTTTCGAGGGCGTGAAGATGGCAACCAAATCTCACGTCTCTATTCCCGACGTCTTCGACATCGATACGACCTATAACGAGACGGAGATCAACGAACCGATCGACGAGACGATCTTCGTGAAGCACTGAGGCGTGGTGACGCCATGAACCACCGATTCCTGATTAGTCTGCTCCTCCCTCTCGCTCTTTGTCTACCCGCCGCCCTATCGGCACAGTCCGCGCAGATGGAGCAGGGCAAGCGGCTGTTCGAGAGCCAGTGTGGAAGCTGCCACGGCCCCTTGGGCAATGGTGGTAAAGGCGCCAACCTGGCGCAGCCACAGCTTCGTCACGCGACCAGCGATCAGGCGCTGCAGAGCATCATCCGTCGGGGCATTCCCGGTACCGAGATGCCGGGCTCGTTCCTCACGCCCAGCCAGGTCTCGAGTATTGCGGCCTACGTAAGGACGCTGGGCCGTGTCGAGCCCGAGCAGATCCCGGGCGATGCCGGCCGCGGCGCACAGACCTACGCTTCGCTCAACTGCCAAACGTGCCACGCTTTGGGCGGCCAGGGTGGCATCATCGGCCCGGTGCTGGATGATATTGGGGCGCGGCGCAGCGCGGCGTACCTGCGGGAGGCACTCGTGGAGCCCGAAGCGTCGGTACCGAGAGGATTCCTCCAGCTACGGGTGGTCACCAAGGACGGCCGAGCGTTTACGGGCATCCGAGTGAACGAAGACGGCTTTTCAGTGCAGTTCCGGGCTCTTACCGGCAGGCTGCACTCGTTCTGGAAAGACGAGCTCGAGACGCTCGACAAGGAGTGGCAGCGCTCGCCGATGGAGAGTTATGAAGCGGAACTGACCCCAGGGCAGACGGATGACCTGGTTTCCTATTTGGTTTCGCTCAAGGGGGACACATGAAGGCGCTTCTGCTTCTGCTCGTGATCGCTGCGCCGGTGACCGCCCAGGTTCCGTACGAGCGCATCCTGGACGCGGCGTCCGAGCCTGGCAGTTGGTTGACCTACTCCGGCTCCTACGGGGCGCAGCGCTACTCGACGCTCGATCAGATCGACCGTGACAACGTCGACCAGCTTCAGCCCGCTTGGATCTACCAGACGCGATCGACTCAGAAATTCGAGGTGTCGCCGCTGGTGGTAGACGGTGTGATGTATATCACCGAGCCGCCCAGCGATGCGACCGCGCTCGACCTGCGTACCGGGCGTCCTCTATGGCGGTACCGCCGCTCTCTCCCCCAGGGCATCGTCACCTGCTGCGGACAAGTGAATCGCGGCGTGGCGCTTCTCGACGATCAGGTCTTCCTCGGTACGGTCGATGCGCACCTGGTCGCGCTGGACGCGCGGACCGGTCTCGTGCGTTGGGACGTCGAAGTCGCCGAGCACACCGAAGGCTATGCGATCACCGTGGCGCCGCTTGCACTGGACGGCAAGATCATCGTGGGTATCGCGGGCGGCGAGTACGGCATCCGCGGCTTCCTCGACGCGTACGATCCAGCCACCGGGGAGCGGCTATGGCGCTTCTGGACCGTGCCCGGGCCAGGCGAGCCCGGTCACGACACGTGGTCGGGAGACAGTTGGCAGCGGGGTGGGGCCCCGACCTGGGTCACCGGCGCCTATGACGCCGAGCTCGACCTCCTTTACTGGGGAACCGGGAACCCCGGGCCGGACTTCATCGGCGAGGTCCGCGAGGGAGACAACCTGTACTCGGAGTCCGTGATCGCACTGGATCCGGATACGGGGGAGTTGAAGTGGTACTTCCAGTTCCTCCCGCACGACATCCACGACTACGACTCCACTCAGATCCCCGTGCTGCTCGACGCCGACTTCGAAGGCGTGCCGAGAAAGCTCCTGCTATTCCCAAATCGGAACGCCTTCTACTACGTGCTCGACCGCGTCACCGGTGAGTTCCTGGTCGGCAAGCAATTCGCCAGGCAGAACTGGGCGCTGGGGCTGGACGAAAACGGACGGCCTATAGAGAACCCGGAGACCATTCCCGACCTGGACGGGGCGCTCGTCTATCCGGATGACGACGGGGCCGCCAATTGGTACAGCCCGACTTTTAGTCCGCAGACCAACCTGATCTATCAGAACGTCCGCGAGACGGGCGCCACCTACTACCTCGCCGACGCCACGTACGAGCCCGGCAAGATCTACATGGGTGCTAGCCGACGCCGCATTTCAGGCGAAGACCCGAGAGGGTTCCTGCGCGCCCTGAACCCACTAACTGGGGACCTCGTGTGGGAGATTCAGGTTCACTCGCCGCCCTGGGCTGGACTCATGGCCACCGCCGGCGGATTGGTGTTTTCAGGAACGACGGAAGGCGACTTCTTTGCGGCGGACGCCCGCACGGGCGAGGTTCTCTGGCGTTTCCAAACAGGTGGTGGAATCTACGCAAACCCGATCACGTATCTCAGCGAGGGCCACCAGTACGTTGCCATCGCAGCAGGCAGCGCGCTCATCAATTTCGCACTGCCAAGATAGACCACGCGAACCGTAGGATTCCTCTTTTGAGGGGGTACCGTGAGAGATAGTTCACTGTCCCGACGCCGTTTCCTGCAGAGTGCCGGCGCGGCCGCCGTTGCAGTCCCCACGTCGATCAAGGGCTTCACCGCGGCCGAGATGCGCGGCTTCGACGCGACCGATGTGATGGAAGCAGACATCTCGAAATGGGAGCTCGACACGCCCGCGCTGTGCGTCGATCTCGATGCACTCGAGGCGAACTTGGCCACGCTGCAGCAAACGGTTGTGCGCAACGGCATCGCAAGTCGGCCTCACGCCAAGACCCACAAGTGTCCGGCGATCGCGCGGCTACAGATCGAGAACGGATCGGTGGGTATATGCACCGCCAAGGTGGGCGAGGCAGTCGCCATGTACGAGCACGGGATCGATGAGATCCTCATGACGACGATCAACGCGACGCTGTTCAAGATTACGCGGGCGATGAATCTGAGACGACAGTGTTCTGGATTCATACAGGCGACCGACACCCCCGGGAACGCTCGCGACTTGTCAGCAGCGGCCGAGGCCCTGGGCATTGTCGCCGACGTCGTGGTCGATATCGATTCGGGCGGGCATCGCACGGGCGTCACCCCCGGGCAGCCGGCGCTGGAATTGGCCCAGTTGGTCGACCAGCTCCCTGGGCTGCGCCTGCAAGGGATGCTCTGCTACGACGGCGGATCGCAGCACGTGAAGGGATTCGATACGCGCAGGGCACGCACGCTCGAGCGGCTCGTTCCGGCGACCGAGACCTACGACTTGATGCAGCGATCCGGACTGAACACGGGAATCTTCAGCGGGGGCGGCACAGGCACCTACAACATCGATCATGAGACTCGAGGGCTCACCGACATCCAGGTTGGTAGCTACGTCTTCATGGACGCGCAGTATCTCGCAATTGGTGGCAGTGGCTCCGACCTGTATTCGGACTTCGACACCTCTCTGACGATCCTGACGACTGTGCTCAACGCCCAGTACGAGGGCAGGGTCACGACCGATGCGGGCGCCAAAGCGTGCACGATCAATCAGCCTTGGCCGATCGTCAAAGGTGAGACCGGCATGAGCTACACGTCTGGCTCGGACGAGTTCGGGACGCTGCGCTACGACGACCCTTCGAGGACTTACAAGCTCGGAGACAAGCTCGAGTTGATCGTGTCGCACTGTGATCCGGTGGTGAATCTCTACGACCAGATGTACGCGGTGCGAAACGACCGCGTCGAGGCTGTCTGGCGGATCGCGGCACGGGGGATGTCGGCGTAGGGAAGGGCCAACTCGATCGCCCAGGAGCCTCACATGTTTCGAGCTCGATCCGCTGACCGCGCCCTACGGGCGCCAGCCGCCGTTTCGGGGCTCGCGTGCCTCCTGTTGGCTCTTGCGCTACCGACGGGAGCACGGGCTCAGAGCTCCATCGTCATCCGAGCCGGGCAGGTGCTCGACGGAACCGGCCGCGCCCTGGGGCCGTCCACCATCGTCATCCAAGGCTCGTCGATCGCGGAGGTAGGCGCCTCGGCCGCGCTCCAGCCCACGTATGATCTGTCCGGGCTTACGGTGATGCCCGGCGGGATCGACACCCACGTGCATATCGCGTCGCACTTCGATGCCGATGGCCGGGTGCATCGGGCCAGAGACGACAGCCCCGAGTCGCGCGAGTCCCTTGCGCTGTATGTCGCCGAGAACGCGTACGTCACGCTTATGTCGGGCGTCACGACCGTACAGAGCATGGGGGCACGAATCGACGGGCCCGTCAGAGATGCCATCGCCCGAGGCGTGCTGCCAGGCCCGCGCTTGCTGACGACGTACGAGTGGATCACCGAGGGCACCGAGCAGCAGCTCAGGGCCGCCGTCCGGGAGCGAGTCTCGGCAGGCGCCGACGCGGTGAAGATCTTCGCCTCGCTCTCGATCCGAGAGGGTGGCGTGCCCACGTTGAGTCAGGCGCAACTCTCGGCCGCGTGCGACGAGGCGGATCGTCAGGGGGTGCGCGCGATCGTGCACGCACATGCTGCCGAGGCGGTGATGCGCGCGGCGAGGGCGGGATGCACAACCGTCGAGCACGGGGGGCTCGCAAACGGATCGGCACTCGACGCGATGGACGGGGCCGGCGTGTTCTACGATCCACACACTTCGCTCGTGATCCAGAACTACCTCGACAATAAGGAGCGCTTCCTCGGCATCGGGAATTACACGGAGGAGGGCTTCCGGCAGATGGAGGCGTTGCTCTTCGGCATGAGGGAGGTCTTCGCTCTTGCGTTACGGCGTCCGACGCTACGGATCGTCTTCGGGACTGACGCCCTGGCCGGTAGTCACGGACGGAACTGGGAGGAACTGATCTACCGCGTGGAGGTGGGTGGCCAGGAGCCGATGGCTGCGGTGGTTTCCGCCACCTCGGTGGCCGCTGCTTCGCTCGGCCTGGACGATGAGATTGGCACGCTGGCTCCCGGCTTCGCGGCCGATCTCATCGCCGTCGAAGGCAATCCGGCGGAGGACATCACCGCGCTGCGTCGCGTGGTCTTCGTGATGAAGGGGGGTGTGGTCTACCGGAACGAAACCCGCGGGCACGACTGACTCTTGCACTCGAGGTACGAGAACCACAACGTCACGGTGACGCCACCGGTTCGGTGACCGATAGCTTTGGTGGCTCCCCTTTCTTGTAGGAGGATGGGAGATGAGCATCCGACATTCCACGCGGCTCCTCACGGCCTGTGTCGCGCTGATCGCGACAGCGACGCTTCTCTTGCCCGCAGGAGTTCAAGGGCAGTGGACCGTCCCCCGGACGGCCCATGGTCACCCCGACCTCCAGGGGAATTGGAGCAATGCGACGATCACGCCGATCGAGCGGCCGCGGGGTCAGGCGGCCGTCCTGACGGCGGAGGAAGTCGCGCAGCGCGAGGGTAGGGCGGACGCCATCGTCACGGCTTTAGCTCAGCCGAGTGATCCCGACCGAGGGGCCCCTGAAGCCGGTAGCGACATCGGGGCTTACAACTACGTGTACATCGACGGCGGCTCCCGTGTGGCGATCGTCAACGGTGAGCCCAGAAGCTCGCTCATCACGAATCCGCCGGATGGCCGCAGGCCGGCTCTCACGCCCGAAGGCGAGAAACGCCGCAACGAGGTCCGGAATTTCATGGCTGGCTTCAGCCAGTACGACAACCCCGAGAACCGGACACTGGCCGACCGTTGCCTGGTGTCGTTTGGTTCGCACGGTGGCCCGCCCATGACGCCCAACTACGGCTACAACGGCAACTACACGATCGTGCAAACTGCCGACTACCTGATGATCCACTACGAGATGGTGCACGACACTCGCATCATCCGACTGGGCGAGCCGGATCCGCTACCCGATCACATGCGTCCCTGGTTCGGGGACTCCTGGGGCCACTGGGAGGGCAACACGCTCATAGTCGAGACGACCAACATCCACCCGCTGCAAAACTACGCCACGGAATCCATTGCACGACTCGTGGCGCCAGGAATCTGGGGCGTGCGGCCGACGATGGACCTGAAGGTGACCGAGCGTTTCACTCGAACCGACCAGCAGACGATCCTGTACGAGTTCACCGTCGACGACCCGACAACGTACACGCAGACCTGGGGCGGAGAGGTCCCGTTCACCAAGTACGACGACCTGCTGTACGAGTACAACTGTCACGAGGGCAACTACGCCATGTCCAACATCCTGAGTGGCGCGCGTTATCAGGAGAGGCAGGGCGGCGGGAACTAGACTCGCGGGGGTCTAGTCCGACCGAGCTTCGACTACTGCCGGGTAGCGGTCCAGTTACCTCCGCCTAACCCGCCAAAGTCGGCGTATCCGGTCATGGCGTCGCCATCGACGGTACCGTCGATGGCGATTTCGAGGAACTGTCCCTCGGCCTCGATCTCGAGGACCCACTTGACCTTGTCGTCGCTGATGGTGCCTTCGAACTCGACCGTGCCCTGGTCGCTGGTAATACTGCCCGTCAGCTTCTCGCCGTCCTGCTCCAACGTCAGGCTGACTTCCGTGTCTCCCTGCTCAGTCTGGAACGTCATGTTCCAATCACCGCTAACGTCCGTCTGGGCGACCAGCGCGGCGGGGACAAATGCACACATGATGCCGAGTAGCACGATCGATCGATTTCGCATGTCGCGTCTTCCTGGGGTGGTCTCGAGAGAACTCGTTGGTGCGCCGCCGTCTTCGTGGCGAGGCACCAACATGCCCAACGATTGGCCTTCCCGGCAACCCGGCGGCGTTGAACGGCCGCCCGGCCGACTACCTCATTTCACTTGAAACGTGATCGCAAAGGACACCCAGACGGGCACCTTCGCTTCCTCGTACAAGGCGGGGGAGAACTGG